>Ga0208278_1000649_pt1 | contig 18289 bp, 18 predicted proteins | sample ETN01SmetaG_FD_185794 | JGI IMG/M metagenome (GOLD analysis project Ga0208278, IMG submission 185794) | Marine microbial and viral communities from oxygen minimum zone, Eastern Pacific Ocean - ETNP2014F12-01SV259 (SPAdes) (version 2) | ecosystem: Environmental > Aquatic > Marine > Oceanic ...
TTCGTTTCATTCATCACTCCTGTTAATCGATTTTAAAAGGATAACTTAAATCTATTAAAAAATGATACCCATGAAAACTTATGGTATATAAATAACTGACTATGATTGCTTTAATCCAAAGAGTAAGTGAGGCTTCTGTTTCAATACAGGGCAACACTATTGCCGAGATCGGAAAAGGGCTTGTGGTTTTGCTTGGAATAGAAAAACAAGATACCAAGCTTGAGGCCAATAAGCTGGTTGACAAAGTGCTTCGCTGTAGAATTTTTGAGGACAGCAAAGGCAATTTGAATCTTGATGTTGTGACTGCCAAAGGAGCGGTGCTGGTGGTACCAAATTTTACACTAGCCGCAGACACTTCCAGTGGCAATAGACCTGGATTCTCGACGGCCATGGAACCCGACAAGGCCGAGCTTTTATTTAATCATTTTCTGGCAACAATGAAAGCCAAGCACGCCGAGGTTAAAGTAGGTGTCTTTGGTGAAGATATGCAGGTAAGTTTAATTAATGACGGGCCCATAACAATTTCATTAAAAACCAAGAATCCATGATATTATTGGGTGCAATAACCTAGATGACTCAAGAGGTAACAAGGAGATGGGTGCAAGCGGTATAAGTATTTGGCAACTTTTGATAGTTTTGTTAATTGTTGTTCTGGTTTTTGGAACCAAGCGAATTAAAAACATCGGTGGCGATCTCGGCGGAGCAATCAAAAACTTTCGAAAAGGAATGAATGAAGCCGAAAAAATAGAGGACGATCTTGGTGACCTTGATTTGGGCGACTCAGAGTCATCGTCTGAAGAAGATCCAGAAGAAGAACCCGACACAAAAGATCAAGACCACTCCTAAACCATAATGTTTGATATTGGTTTTTGGGAAATGCTTCTTTTAATGGCCCTTGGCTTGGTCATACTGGGTCCTGACAAACTTCCTGCCTTAGCAATAAAAATTGGCAACTATGTGGGCAAAGCACGCTCGATGGTCAATACCTTTGCAAGACAAATGAGACAAGAGATCGAACTAAAACCCAACCGACCGATGACGCCTGAGCCAAAAAATAACTCCCCCACATCCCAGGAAGACCTGCCTTTGAGTGATTCAAAAAACAGCAAGGTCGATTGACTCCTTTATAGCTTTTATGCCCAACTCTCCTGCCGATCAAGAAGAACTACTCAAGGAAGAGTCGCTGCTCTCACACTTGATTGAAATGCGTTCTCGTCTCCTCAAGGGCGGTGCCGTGGTCTTGGTTATTTTTTTAGCCCTTGCTCCATTTTCAGATTTTATTTTTACAAGTATTGCTTCGCCTTTAATGGAACAGCTGCCCGAGGGATCAACCATGATTGCAACCCAGGTTGCCTCACCCTTTTTAACCCCGTTTAAAACCACCATGTTTGTGGCTCTCTTTTTGAGCATGCCAGTGGTGCTTTATCAAGTGTGGGCGTTTGCCGCACCTGGGCTGTATAAAAAAGAAAAACGCTTTGCTGTTCCTTTGTTGCTTTCAAGCATTGCTTTATTCTACCTCGGTGCACTATTTGCTTATTGGGTGGTTTTTCCACTGATGTTTGCTTTCTTCACTTCCGCTGCCCCTGCTGGAGTCTCGGTTATGACAGATATCGCTAGCTACCTTGAGTTTGTATTGGTGTTGTTTTTTGCTTTTGGCCTGGCTTTTGAGGTTCCAATTGCCACGGTTATGCTGGTATGGTCAGGGCTCACTACCATTGAAACTTTGGCAAAAAATAGAGCTTATGTGTTTCTTGGCACTTTCGTTATTGGGATGCTCATCACCCCACCCGACGTCATTTCTCAAACGCTGTTGGCCGTACCTGTTTATTTACTCTATGAGTGCGGCATTCTTTTGTCTAAAATACTAACAAACAAACAAAAAGAAGAGGCTGACTAATGAGTAACTCAACCGCTTTAAATAAACACGCCGACACCGGGTTTTTTGGACATCCAATTGGCCTGAGAACACTTTTCCTGACTGAAATGTGGGAAAGAATGTCTTATTACGGAATGCGTGCTCTATTGGTTCTCTACATGACCGGCACTGTTAGCGAGTTCAATCCCGGGCTGGGGTGGTCACAAATGGAAGCCCAGGCCATTTATGGTATTTATGTGGGTATGGTTTATTTTATGGTTGTCCCAGGTGGTTGGCTTGCCGACAATATCTTAGGACATCAAAAAGCCGTTTTGTATGGGGCCATGATTATCGCTCTTGGTCATTTTACTTTGGCCATTCCAATAGAGCAGACGTTTTTCTTGGGTCTTGTTTTTGTTGTTTTAGGCACTGGTTTATTAAAAGGGAATATTTCCACTATTGTAGGAAAGCTCTATAAAGAAGAAGATCGCAGAAGGGAGTCTGGTTACACGATTTTTTATATGGCAATTAACATAGGATCTACTCTTGGGTTTCTGGTGTGTTCTTTTCTAGGCGAAAAAATTGGTTGGCACTGGGGTTTTGGTGCTGCCGGGATTGGTATGAGTTTTGGGGTCCTGCAGTTTATTTACTCTAAAAAACTCCTAGGAACTGCTGGAATCAACCCAAACTCCATGGAAAACAGCAAGAGAGCTAAGTTGGTTGTGGGCGCCAAAGTAAGCTTAGGTTTGATGTTTGTCGTTATCACAAGTGGCCTGCTTGGCTTTTATTCCATAGAGCCAAGGATTTTTGCAGAAAACTTTTCTTACTTTTTAACTATTGTGGCTGGTTTATATTTTCTTTATCTGTTCCTTCTTGCAGGACTAACGTCGACAGAAAAACGAAACCTAATTTTGTTGGTTCTTCTGTTTGTCGGTGCCGCAGCTTTCTGGTCAGGTTTTGACCAATCCGCCAGCTCTTTGAGTATTTTTGCCAGGGATTATACAAATCTGTCAGTTCTAGGGTACATCATTCCGGTAGGCTGGCTGCAATTTGCAAACCCAATCTTTGTGGTTATCTTTGCTCCAATCTTTGCTGGGATCTGGACTCATCTCGGACGAGTTAACTTAAACCCAGCCTTGCCAGTAAAATTTGCTCTTGGCTTAGCCCTTATGGCTATCAGTTTTGTAGTGATGCTTTTTGCGGTGGAGCTTGCCATGGAAACCGCTCCTGTTGGGATGCGCTGGTTGATCCTAACTTATTTGCTACAAACCTGGGGTGAGCTGACACTGTCGCCCATTGGTTTGGCAGCTTTTTCAAGATATTCGCCCAAGCGATACCTTGGCCAAATGTTTGGTTTATGGTTTTTAGCTTCTGCAATTGGTGGTGTTTTGGCGGGACTTTTGGGGGGCGATGCTTTGGACGCAGGGCTGGGGAGCATATCCCCTGTCTTCAATTTTATGATTAAGTATTATCTTGCAATAGCATTAGTCCTGATTGTTTTATCTCGGTTTACCAAAGGGGAAGCCTTAAAAGATTGAGTAAAAACCTTTTTGGCCTCCCACAACAGAGGCTTAGCTACAAATTGATTTAGATCATTTATAAACTGACTTATATCAACCCTGGTTGCAATAATTTTAGTGCTAGAAAGATTCAATTTTAAAGAGGTTGAAAAAAAATAAAGCCGCTTAGTCCGCTCTGTTGTATGATAACAACAATCTTTTAGTTGCCTTGTTCTGTTGTTTTGTTTGGTTTTTTACACCGCCTCGGTTACATTAGGATACGTATACATTAGATCACTAATTGCAAGGGGGCTTTATTTAATGAAACTACTTAGCAGATATGTTGTCGGCGCAGCGCTGGCAACACTCATCGTCTCACCGCTCACAATGGCTCAAAGCATTGAAGAGATTACGGTGACGGCCAGAAAGAAAACAGAAAACCTTCAAGATGTACCCATCAGTGTTAACGCCATCAGCAGTGACGTTGTTGAGCGTCTTGGCATTAAAGACATAAGGGACGTGGTCAAAATGGACTCGTCTTTGATTTTTGACAAAGGATTCTCGCCTGATGACACCCGGATTGTAGTCCGGGGCATAGACAATGGTCGGGGTCGGCCAGTTATTGCCAACGTTATTGACGGAGCCGATATTTCCTCTGAGGCGCTTAATTCAGCCGGGGCCTCCTTGTTGGTTTCACCCAGGCTTATTGACATTGAGCGAGTGGAGATCGTTAAAGGTCCTCAAGTTGCCTTGTATGGCCGAACAGCGTTTGGCGGAGCCGTTCAGTATGTAACCAAGGGCGCGTCAGAAACCCCTGAAGCAACCGCAAGTATCGAAGTTGCCCAGGATGGCATGCATGAGATGCGTTTTAGTGCTTCTGGACCTATTTCAGATAAATTGGGCATTCGCTTCAATGCACTGTCGTGGGATTTTGATGGCTTTCACACAAATACTGAAACCGGCAACAAAGTTGGTGGCGGCGAAGGCTCGAGCGCCTCGATTATGTTTGACTGGAACCCTAACGAAAAACTACACATTAGAGCCAGGCTGGATACCGTCAGTGATGAAAACGATCCACCCGCACAAGCATATGTTCCATTCAACTCATTAGCCAAAGTGGCTGATGCTGCCAGCTGGTGTAATGGCGGCTGGGTTCATGATGCTTCCTGTAAAGGTTATGCTGAAGTCTTAGAAACAGCGATGGCTTGGGGAGCGCATGACGCCACATATACCGGATACGGATGGCAGGCAGTGTTTGGCCCTTGGTTCACTTGGCAACAATCTGTACCGACACTTGCGGGGGCATGGAAAATAAACTGCGCAGGCCCGTTTTATATCCCAAGCGTTGCGGCTCCAGACCCAGTTTATAATACCTGTAGCCCTGTCAATACCCCGGGTTTTGCCAGCACAGGTAACCAAATAAACAGCGAGACAGGCACTCTCTATGGGGGGCGTTTTGACGATATGGAGCATTCTGTTTATGTCGGCGCGCTACCTGGTGGTGATGATTTGGCTATTACCCAGGATCGTAACTATGCGCACTCTGAGGGTAACAAAGGAAGCGATATGTTTGGCCACACCAAAGATGGTGAACGCCTGCAAATTAATCTCACCTACGATCTTGCGGTGGGCACCTTTTCTTCCATCACCCATATAGCAGACATGGATGTTGCACAGCAATACGATATCGATAAACGCGCTTTGAGTTGGTTCGCCCAAGAGTGGAATGTTTATGGGGGAACCAAGCTATTCAGCCAGGAATTTAGGCTGCAAACAGAAAACGATGGACCATTTAACATGGCCATGGGTGCCTTGTATTGGCACGAGGACACCATTCAAACCTCTACGGGATTGAGCATTAGGGGGATGGGAGAGCAGTGTCAGCTTATTGCAATCAGGGATGCCAGAGGTAATCTTAAGAGTGTTTCCGACCTTGGCGCGTCCTCTTGGGCTGGCCCTTGCGGTCACACGGATGTCGACATTAGAGGCTTCATAGATGACAGTCTTGCAAACAGGACTCCGGATGATACGATCCGGGACACCGCCCATACGTCGCTTTACACACTTATGGATTATGAATTTAATGACCGCTTAACCCTGACCATGGAAGCTCGTTGGGTTGATGAGCGCGAAAAAATGACAGCGATGGCCTCTATGGGGCTTGCAGATGGGTTGGCCGCAAACGCCGGTGCTTCCTCAGTGAGTCTTTGTGGGTCTCATGTTCGCTGTGATTACACAGGGGGGATTGTGCCTCTGGAGTGGCCACCTTACAGTGGAACCTATCCTATGGTGTCTGTGCCTGTTGTCATTGGTGATACTGCCCTAGCTTTTAACGGTGGAACCAACCAAATGGAGCCAAACATGTGGACGAACGCCAATGTTACGCCTAGCAACCCCTCAGGAATGGGTCCAACAACCCGTCAAGAATATTTGACGTTTGCTGTGTCAGATAACTACATAGTACCCAAGCTTGTGCTTGCCTATGAAGCCAGCGATGACATTATGATTTATGGTTCGTGGACTGAGTCTAAAAAACCCGGTGGATTTTCAACCTTGGGATCTGGTGCCTTTGGCTTTGACCCCAACGGTGACGGTCTACCGCTTGAAGTACAATTTGACCCAGAAATAATGACGGTATGGGAACTTGGGTTTAAATCGTTCTGGAACGAGGGAGCGCTCAGGGTCAATGGAGCTCTTTTCTTCGAAGACTACACCGACCGACAGGTTAACGTTCAAAAGGTCATTGCTGGCACGCTGGGTAGTGTTACCGATAATGCAGACGGTGGTGAGGCTTTTGGGTTTGAGGTTGATCTCGCTTGGGCCATCAGTGACAAACTGACCTTAACCGGTGGCTATACGTTCCTTGATACCGAATACACCGACTTTAAAATCTATTCCAGAAGTGCAGGTGAAATCGCACGGGATGGTAAGTGTGTTCGTATAGAGGACTACCTTGGAGTAGCCGGAGAACAAACCTGCATGATTGACAAGTCTGGTAATGAGTTTGAACGGGCCCCCAAAAATGCAGCAGTATTTAGTCTGAACTATACAGACCAGTTGAAAAATAGGGATGCCTCCTTTTTTGTCGAGTTGAACGCTCGCTTTACGGATGAGCGCTGGATCGATAATTCCAATGATGCTTATGTGGATGATGCCTGGCGTTTTGATCTCAACGCTGGTATCGAAAAAGGTAATTGGGATGTGAATCTTTATGTGCATAATCTCTTAGATGATGACACCGTGCTTTCAGCCGGAACCGGGCCTGATATTGGTAACTCCGACTTTAGGTTTGGTCTGGTCCTAACCCTGCTGGAAACTGAAGCTTATCCTTACGGGCCGGTGATTTACACCAAGAAAGATGATGCCGGTCAATACGGCTCAGGCGACGGTAGTCTGTCAATTGTGCCTGCGCCAATGATTAGAAATATGTGGTATGCAAACATTCCCGACCCAAGACAGGTTGGCGTGCGTGTAACCTACAAATTCTAAGGCAGGAAACTATGAATCAATAAACCCCTCTTCATTGAGGGGTTTATTTTTTAGGCCTGCTAAAAGGTATGGGTTCGTTTTCAATTCCTTTTGTTTTCAACCAGTCTCGAACCGCTTCTCCGGTGCCACTAGGCCAAGGTCTTAGTTTATCTATGGAAATGGTTTTGTGATCAACCAATTCGGCTGGGTCCAGGGTTATCTCGCCCTCTTCCAGAAGGACATGATAGGCAATGATGACTTGGTTCATTTGAAAAAAACTGTACACGCCCACCAGATTCGTGGCCTGGCAGCCCAGACCCAGCTCCTCTTTAACCTCCCTTCTCACTCCTTCTTGTGGTGTTTCATTTCTTTCAAGAAACCCGGTCACTATACTAAACCAATGTTCGGGCCAGCCGATTCCCTGGACTAGAACCACGTCATCTTCTTGTTGCGGAATAGCTGCAACAACCGGGGTGGGGTTGTTCCAGTCAACGAAATCACAATCAGGATTTGGGCATGCGTTTCTATGAGAGTCTACTATATGCGTTTTTGTTAGGGCGGTGCCGCACAAGGGACATGTTTTGTACCTATCGCTAAAATAAACCATGTAGGGTATCTAACAGTATTTAGATCAAGATAGCTAGCGGGAACAGGAGAAAGGAGCGATAATAAAAAAAACAACTAAGGAGCTTCCAATGTCTGCCTATCTAGTTTCGGTTTGCGAGGTAACCAACAAAAGTGATGATTTAATGTCCTATGCGCAGCAATCTGCGGAATTAATCTCAAAATATGGCGGGTCTTATGTTGTCAGAGGCCCTGCGAATGAGGTCCTTGAGGGAAAAGCCCTTCAAGGTAAAAGCTTAATTATTACCCAGTTTCCCAATGTTGGGTCCATCAAAGAATTTTGGAACAGCCCAGAGTATTCGGTGCTCAAGCCCTTGAGAGAAGGAACCGGGGTTTATGACATTGGGATATTTGAAGGCGCCGAATAAGGAATTGTTATGTCGTATGATCCAAATAATGTGTTTGCCCAGGTTTTAGACGGTTCACTGCCATCAGAACAGGTCTTTGAAGATGACCATACTTTGGTCATTATGGATATTATGCCCGCCACAAAAGGACACGTTCTGGTAATCCCAAAAGCTCAGGCTGAAAATATCTACGCTATGGATAACGAATATCTCAGCGCGGTGGGCTCCACAACAAAGAAAATTGCCGCCGCAATCAAAGCAGCGCTACGCCCTTCTGGGGTCATTATTAAACAATTTAACGGACCAGATGCCGGGCAGACAGTATTTCATTACCATGTGCACATAATTCCGGTGTACCCAAACGAAAGAATTGGTGAACACGGTGCCAACATTGCGGATCCTGAGAAACTGGCAAGCGTTGCCGATCTCATCAGAGCGTCCATTAATAACGATAATTAAACTCGCTCTTGCTACAATGTCAGCAAATAATCATCTCTTAGTGTTATATGGAACAGATATTTGAGTTTGCCAACAATCATTCCTTGATGGTTGCTGGGTGTATTGGTCTTTTCTTGCTGGCTATTTTTAATGAGTTAAAAATTAAAGAAGCCAGCTTGTGTGGCCTTTCTACTATTAATGCGGTAAAACTGATTAATCAAAACGCATTGCTTTTTGATCTGCGTGCGCCAGAGCAATTCTCAACAAAGCACCTTCTGAATGCGAAAAACATCGATCCCACGGCAATCACAAAAAACTTCCTTGGTGAGAAAAACAATAAAGACAAGCCCGTCTTACTTGTTTGTGAAAGCGGCGGGATAAGTAAAAAAACAAGCCTTCGTCTAAGATCTAAAGGGCTGGAAAATGTTTTCTATATAAAAGGAGGCCAATCAGAATGGGAAGGCGCTGGCTTGCCCACTTCATCTTTGTCTAAATAAAAAGGAGCTTTTATGAGCGATAAAAAAAACAACGAAAAAGAAACGCCAGTAGAAACATCGGCAGAAGCACCGGCAGAAGTACAGGAAAATAAAAAAACTGTTTCACTACAGACCATTTATATTAAAGACATCTCTTTTGAGGCGCCCAACAGTCCGGATGTCTTTTTAGAAAAAGAGGTGACGCCAGACACCAAGCTCAATATTTCAAATACCCATGCAAAACTTGGCGATGGTATTTATGATGTGTCGCTTAAGGTAACGGTTGAGTCAACCTATGGGGACAAAACTATGTTTGTTGCGGAAGTAGAACAAGCGGGTGTTTTTGCAATAAACGGCTATAGCGAAGAAGAGGTCAGAGCTTTGATTGCTGTGTTTTGCCCAAACACATTGTTCCCTTTTATCAGAGAATTGGTTTCAGGGATTGTAACCAAAGCTGGGTTTCCAGCATTATTATTGCAGCCTATTAATTTCGACTCCATTTACAGCCAGGCCATGGAACAACAAAAGGACCAAAAACCCAACTAGGTTTTTATGGACAAAAAAAGTTTTTTGGTGGTTGGCGCTGGGGCCTGGGGCACCGCGCTTAGTATCCAGCTTGCAAATAATGGGCTTACTGTGTCTCTCACCTCCAACGATAAAGACAACCTGAGAAAAATAGCCCGCACAAAAGAAAACGAGCATTATTTACCTGGTTTTCAGCTTCCTGATGCAATAAAAATAGAGCCTGATTATGCTGGATGCATTGCAAGCAGTTCTTCTGTTTTGGTCTGTGTTAAGAGCAAATATTTTTTAAGCGCCTTACAAGCATTGAGCCCTTATATGAGCTCAGAGCAGAACTTAATTTGGGCAACTAAGGGTTTGGATTCAGAAAAAGGGCGTCCTTTGTCTGAGCTGGTCAAGCAAGACTTTCCTAAACTAAAAAAAACAGCTGTCATTTCTGGACCTTCTTTTGCCAAAGATGTGGCTCAAGGAATGCCAACAGCTATAACGCTCGCCTCAGAAAACATTGAGAATCTAATAGATCTGGCAGACCTTTTAACAGGGCGGTCTTTTAGGGTTTATACATCAACTGATATCATCGGGGTTCAGTTGGGCGGCGTTTTTAAAAATATCATTGCCATTGCAGTTGGCGCTTCTGACGCACTTGGTTTTGGAGCGAACACGAGAGCTGCTTTGATTACTAGAGGGTTGGGTGAAATGAAGAGAATCGGTCTAGCTTTTGGCGCAAGGCCAGAAACGTTTTTTGGTCTTTCTGGGCTGGGAGATTTAGTGCTAACCTCTACCGACAACCAGTCTCGGAACAGGCAGCTGGGCCTTTTAGTTGGCTCAGGACTTTCGCTAGATGCTGCTGTTAAAAAGCTTGGAACAACTCCTGAGGGAGCGCATGCGGTTAAAGCAATCTATAAAAAAGGAGCCCTTCAAGAAAGCTTGCCGATAGCCAAAGCGGTGTATAGTATTTTATTTGAAGGTGTTCCTGCAGAAGGGCTAGTGAAACAGTTAATGTCTCGGCCTATAAAAGAGGAGCATTAGAACAGATCAGTGAAGGTTTTTTATCTTATTGGCTCAAAAAACGAATTAAATTAAAGAGAATAAAAATATGTCCCGCATGACCCCAAGTGAAGCCTTTGTAGAAACAATGGCTGCTTATGGCGTTACAGAAATTTTTGGCATTATGGGCTCTGCGTTCATGGATGCCATGGATATTTTCAAGCCTGCTGGTATTCGTTTCGTGTCAGTTGTGCACGAGCAGGGTGCTGCACATATGGCTGATGGTTACTCCCGAGTCAGCGGAAGACAGGGTGTTTGTATGGGACAAAATGGTCCAGGCATTAGCAACTGTGTCACCGGTATTGCCGCTGCATTTTGGGCACACTCGCCGGTGGTCATCATTACCCCGGAAACAGGAACCATGGGGATTGGCTTGGGCGGGTTTCAAGAGGCGAACCAGATGCCCATGTTTCAGGAATTTACTAAATACCAAGTGCATTTAAACAACCCAAGTCGGATGGCGGAATTTACCGGACGATGCTTTGACCGAGCGCTCTCAGAAATGGGGCCGACTCAAATTAACATTCCCAGAGATTTATTTTATGGCGAGATTGATGTGGAAATTCCAAAGCCTATGTATCTTGACCGTGGCCCTGGCGGAGAACAAACACTGGACGAAGCAACAGCTTTGCTGGCCAAAGCCAAGTTTCCAGTTATTGTTTCAGGGGGTGGTGTTGTAAATGCTGGGGGCGTGGATGCATGTAGATTGTTAGCAGAGCGTCTTGGCTCCCCTGTCGTCAATAGTTATTTACATAACGATTCATTTTCCGCAAGCCACCCTCTTTGGTGTGGACCACTGGGTTATCAGGGCTCAAAAGCTGGCATGAAACTCATTAGCCAAGCTGACGTTGTATTAGCCCTTGGCACCCGACTGGGGCCATTTGGAACATTGCCGCAATATGGTCTTGATTACTGGCCGAGCAGTGCCAAAATTATCCAGGTGGATGCTGATCATAGAATGTTGGGGCTGGTAAAGAAAATCTCCGTTGGTATTTGTGGCGACGCCAAAGCATCTGCTGAGGCAATGCTTGATAGGCTTGATGAGGTTAATCTGGTGAATGATAAAAACAAGGAAGAACGGGCAACAAAAATTGCAGCCACTAAGAAGGAATGGGAGCAGGAACTTGATGAGTGGATTCATGAGAAAGATGCCTTCAGCGAAGAGGTTATTAAAAAAGCTGGTCGAGGTTTCCTGCATCCACGCCAAGTCTTGCGCGAACTTGAAAAAGCAATGCCGGAAGATGTTATGGTCTCAACCGACATTGGCAATATTAATTCGGTTGCCAACAGTTATTTGCGTTTTGAAAAGCCACGCAGCTTTTTTGCCGCAATGGGTTTTGGCAACTGTGGGTATGCTTTCCCAACAATTATTGGCGCCAAGGTCGCCGCCCCTGGTCGTCCCGCCATTGCCTATGCAGGAGATGGCGCTTGGGGCATGAGCATGGGCGAGGTCATGACCTGTGTGCGCGAAGATATACCAACAACAGCAGTTGTCTTCAATAACGGTCAGTGGGGGGCAGAGAAAAAAAACCAAGTGGACTTTTACAGCCAGCGTTTCGTAGCCGGAGAGCTTGATAACCAAAGTTTTGCCAAAATTGCTCGCGCCATGGGCGCGGAAGGGATCACCGTCAGTCGGCTTGAAGATGTAGGGACGGCCCTAAAGACCGCCATCGATACACAAATGAATGAGCGTAAAACCACAGTTATTGAAATTATGTGCACGCAAGAATTAGGCGATCCATTTCGCCGTGACGCATTATCGAAGCCGGTTCGTTACCTAGATAAATACAAAAAATACATCTGAGCTGAGGAACGCTTTATGTTGAGTCCCGCACCATTTGAATGCCCGTCGGGTTTGCTGGCCCACGCCCAGCGACATCTACCGTTAAAAACCGCTGTCGTTAACGCAGAAACAAAAACGGTAATGATGAGTGCTAAACTAGCCACGGAACATAACCTGATCGAGCCGACATTAGTTGGTGATGCTGGTGCAATCAACTCCATTGCAACCGCTATCAATTGGGATATCGGAAAATTCACTGTGGTTGATGCTGGGGGCGAAATAAAGGCAGCAAAACTCAGTGTGGGCCTAGCGCGCAGCGGGAAGGTTTCTGCATTAATGAAAGGCCATATTCACTCAGAGACTTTGATGCAGGAGGCCCTACAACGAAAGCAAGGAATTCGTTTAAAGCGTCGCCCCAGTCATGCTTTCTATATGACTGTGCCGGGGAATGAGCAAGGTATCTGCATAACTGATGCCGTTATTAATGTTTTACCTCGGGTGAAACAAAAAATTGAAATAGCTCGCAATGCTATAGAGCTCATGCACGCGCTTGGAAACCCTAAGCCACGAGTTGCGATGATTTCTGGGACTGGAGTATCAACGCCTGAGATGCCTTCGAGCATGGATGCTGTTGAGGTTGTTAAAGCAGCAGAAAGTGGCGCTTTACCTGGTGCAGAAATTGCTGGGCCAATGGCTCTGGATGTGGCAATTTCAGAACAAGCAGCGACAATCAAGGGCGTGAACAATGCTGTTGCCGGCAAAGCAGATGTGTTGCTGGTACCAAATTTAGAGGCGGGGAATATTTTGTTTAAGCAGATGGTTTATTCTATGAGCGCCACCGCTGCCGGTTTGGTGCTTGGCATGAAAGTTCCAATAATGCTTACGTCACGTGCAGATCCTCCTGAGGCAAGGCTTGCTTCGTCAGCCTTGGCATCTGTTTATGTTGCCCATAGGGGTTTATAAAACAAAAATGATTGTGCCAATAAAAAAATCATCCTTCTTAGTCTGTCTTCTTGTTCTGGCATCGGGTTTCGAACCAGAAGCAATGAGTGCTATTACGGACGACCTATCAGCAGATGTTATTTTTATCGGGGATCATATTATTACGGTTGATTCAGCGTCTTCAAAAGTGACCGCTGTGGCTGTAGCTGGCCGAGACATCGTCGCCACAGGCTCGGCGGAAGAAATTTTAAAACTAAAAAAGAAATCCACCCGGATTGTTGAGTTAGGGGACAATGCCTTGGTCCCTGGGTTTATTGATGCCCATGGTCATATGACTATAGTTGCTAAATTAACTGGAGTGATTGATCTTGCATCACCACCGGTTGGTCGGGTCGAGAATATTGATGACATTGTTGCTTTGGTTAAGTCCAAAATTGACAAACAACAACTTGCACCTGGGACTTGGGTGCTTGGCTTTGGTTACGATGATTCTCTGCTTGAAGAAAAGCGACACCCAAATCGTGATGACCTTGATCAGGCTTCGTTAAATCACCCAGTAATGTTGACGCATGTTTCTGGACATTTGGCTACTGTAAATTCAGCGGCTCTTCGGCAACAAAATATTGATCAAAACACAGAAAACCCAGCTGGAGGGGTGATTCGTCGTAGACCTAGTTCGAATGAGCCCAATGGGGTGATGGAAGAAACAGCAATGGGGTTGTTTTCAAGAAATCTGCTAGCTCCTATTGATGATGACAAGTTTGAACATTTAGTCAGGCAGACAATTCAACAATACGCAAGCTATGGCATCACCACCATACAAGACGGCGGCGCCAACATGTCAGACATTGAGCGGTTACGTGTGTCTGCAAAACAAAAACCCTATGCTGCTGATATTGTGGTGTTTCCTTGGTCAAACTCATTCGATGACAGTCAGTTGGCGGCTATTGAAGCAGAATCATCATACACGAATGGTTTACGTTTGGGGGGCGTGAAATTTGGCTTGGATGGTTCGCCGCAAGGGCGCACAGCTTTTCTTTCTCAGCCTTACAATGAGGGTCCGCCAGGGGCTGCTCCGGATTATCGAGCTTACCCGACTTATCCGGCAGAAAAATTCAACCCCAAAATTGCTCAATTGATTGAACGAGGAACCCCTACACTGGTGCATGCCAATGGCGATGCTGCCATTGATATGTTGATTGATGGTGTGGCTGCAGCCCTTGATAACAGAGAATTACCAGACCATCGCACGGTAATTATTCACGCACAACTCATGCGCAAAGACCAGCTTGAAAGGACCAAAAAACTAGGCTTGGTCCCCTCTTACTATTCGGCACACCCTTTCTTCTGGGGGGATTGGCATCGTCGAAGTTTTGGTGAAGAGCGGGCGGCATTCATCAGCCCAGCAGCAGAAACTGCGCGCATGCAGATACCGTTCACCATTCACAATGATGCGCCGATAGTTCCGCCGGACATGATGCGTTTAATGTGGATTTCAGTTAACAGAAAAACACGTAGTGGCTTTGTTTTAGGGCCCGATCAGCGCTTGACACCAATGCAAGCCTTGCATGCAATTACGCTGGGTGCTGCATATCAATATTTTGAAGAAGATAAAAAGGGATCAATTACCCCAGGAAAACAAGCCGATCTAGTGATCCTGGAGCGTAGTCCGTTGTTGGCAAGTCCTAATACACTGAAAGATATTTCAATTGTGGAAACATTTGCTCGGGGGCAATCTGTATTTAAAAAATAACAATGAATTTTTGAGACTACATTGATGGCAACCATTGATGAAACAATTAATGAAACATTTAAGCCGATAGCATCGGCGTTTAATGATTTGGTTTTTTATTCGATTCCAATCGGGGAATCACAACTGCCTTTGATTGTGGTTTGGCTTATCGCGGGAGCGTTGTATTTTACGTTTTATTTACGGCTCATTAATATCCGAGGCTTTACACACGCGATTCGGATTGTTCTTGGAAAAGAAGATAAAACAGATACAGCGCCTGGGGAAGTCTCGCATTTCCGAGCGCTAACAACCGCCGTGTCCGGCACTGTAGGTGTTGGCAACATCACCCATGTTGCCGTTGCCATATCTATTGGAGGCCCGGGTGCTACTTTTTGGCTCATTGTTGCCGGCTTTCTGGGCATGGCGTCTAAATTTGTTGAGTGCACCTTGGGGGTTAAATATCGTCAAGTCAATGCAGACGGGTCTGTCTCGGGCGGGCCAATGTATTATATGGATAAAGGCCTTGCTGAGAGAGGGTTGCCTCGTTTGGGCAAGGTGATGGCTTGGTATTATGCCATTTGTATTGTTGTTGGTTGCCTTGGGGTGGGGTGCATGTTCCAGGCCAACCAGGCGTATGTTCAATTTGTCAATGTCACAGGCGGGAGCGAGGGATTTTTCGCCAGTCGTGGGTGGTTGTTTGGTTCGATCCTGGCCTTGCTCACCGGCCTTGTCATTATTGGTGGGATTAAAAGCATTGCCAGAGTCACCTCAAAACTTGTACCTTTTATGGCGCTCTTGTACGTCGGCACTGCGCTAGTGGTGATTGGGGCTAACTTTTCTGCCATTCCCTCCGCTGTTTCGGCGATCGTCACCAATGCTTTCAGTCCTGAGGGAGTCGCTGGTGGCATGATCGCGGTCCTCATTTTGGGTTTTCGCCGCGCGGCCTTTTCCAATGAAGCGGGGATTGGGTCTTCGGCAATTGCCCATGCAACAGTTAAAACCGATGAGCCCCTGACACAAGGGTTTGTGGCAATGCTGGAGCCATTTATTGACACTGTTGTCATTTGCACAATTACCGCTCTTGTTATTATTCTCACTGTCTATGATCCTGCGATGCTGAACGAAGGAACGATCCGTGGTGTTGAGTTGACATCAAGCGCATTTGCCAGTGTTATCCCTTGGTTTCCGAGCGTTCTCGCGGTTGTGGTGATGTTGTTCGCATACTCAACCATGATCTCTTGGTCTTATTATGGGCTGGAGGGTTTTGTTTATATGTTTGGATCGAAACGCCGAACAAAAAGAATTTTCAACGCAGTGTTTTGTTTGTTTGTGGTTATTGGCTGCACTATGCAGCTTGATGCTATTCTGGATTTTTCAGATGCTATGATCTTTGCGATGGCGCTTGCCAATATGCTGGCGTTGTATTTACTTGGACCAAAGGTGAAGCGGGAGCTGGATGCTTACTGGGCCAAGCTAAAAACAAGATCGTCTGGTTGATAATCACTATGTATTATGGCGAAAAACTCAATAGTGTTTCTCATCTAATCGGCACCGTTCTGGCGCTGGTTGGTCTTGGGACTTTGCTGACGATCAGTATTCAGACAAATGATGTTTGGGTGATCACTAGCTTCAGTGTTTTTGGGCTTACCCTGGTTTTACTTTACGCCATGTCCACCCTGTACCACAGCTTCCGCATACCTCGGCTAAAAGTATTTTTCAACTTGATGGATCGTATATCTATCTACCTGTTAATTTCAGGCACATACACCCCTTATATGCTGGTAAGTATGCGTGAAGGCAATGGCTGGCTAATGCTGGGTATTGTCTGGAGTCTAGCGCTGATCGGCATCCTTAGTGAGATTTTTCTCAAAGGGAAAGCCATCAATATTGGACAGCTGGTGATTTATTTGGGGATGGGGTGGGCTTGTTCCTTTGACCTAAGCAGCCTAAAAGAAGCGCTTCCAAGTGTAGGCTTTAACCTGCTGATAGCCGGCGGCCTGGCTTACACCATTGGAGTGGTTTTTTATTTGCTGGGTGAAACGAATAAGCTGGCTCACGCCCATGGCATTTGGCACTTTTTTGTGTTGATAGGCAGCGGTTGTCACTTCGTCTCCATACTGGGGTATGTGCGCTAGCAGTGGTTGCGCGCATTTTCTAAACAACACGAGCGAGCGGAAGCAAGCTAAGGCTTTGGTTTTTTAGGTCTCAAAAAACTCTTAAGACATTGGAACCAATTTAATGGTTGAGGTGGCTGTCGCTACTAATGTTTCTTGTTGATAAAGCGAACTAGAGAAATACCCAATGCTTTTACCGAGCCTGACAACTTTAGCCTCAGAAATTAGTTTCCCTGGGTGTGAGGGTGCTAAAAAACTAACGTTGATATCCAAGCTTACCGGGTTAAGCCTTCCGCCTGAAAGAGCAATCAAGAGGTGCGCCATCGAGGTGTCCAACATTCCTGTAACAAAACCACCCTGCACCACCTGGGTTGGTGAATGACAAAACTCAGGCACAGCCTCAAACTCCATTGTTAAAAGCGGAGGATTTGATTCGAAGTGAGTGGTTTTCCCATTTAGTGTGTCTAAACAAGGAGGTCTGTGTGAGCTTAGCAGTTCTAATATTTTCTTGTTCTTGCTCATACCAGGACGGGGTTATCGACCCATGGCTTTCTTGCTGAGAAAGACTGGAAACTCAGCGCGTATCTTGTCGTCAACTTCATCGCTCACATGTTTTGGAAAGTGGGTAGCAAGAATATGTTCTTTACGTTGAACGGCTTCGCTTAGGGCCTCTGGCTTTCCTGCATCACTCCAATCATTGGGGCTGAGTCGGTTGTAAAACTCAGGATAGATGTATTCAGTTTGCATAACGTTCAGCGTTTGATCCGAGCCCAAGTAGTGCCCTTTGTTGTTTAGACAAACATCCTTGGTGACATCAAAAGCCAGGGTTTCTTCATTCACTGTCACACCCTTGACCATGCGCATGCAAGCACCAAGAACATCGTTATCCATCAATAAACTTTCCGGACAGGCGCTCAACAAACTGGCATACATACCCGCTGATTCATAGATAACATTAGCTCCAGACAATGCTGCGATTGCAACATTTGAGGCGTGCTCTGCGCCGCCTTGAAAATCAGGCAATTTAGAATCCGACATTCCGCATCCGGTGCCAGTTGGCAAATCAAGGTGTTGGCCAATTTGTGCGCAAGCCGCTGAGAGAATGCCTTGCTCGGGTGAGCCCCCGCTCATGGCCCCGGTGCGTAGATCAGAGACAAAAGGCCAAGTCCCCAAGATTGCCTGAGCTCCCGGTTTAATCGCATTGACATACACCAGACCACCCAAGCATTCCGCCCAAGCTTGGGACACCGTACCTGCCAGACAGGCAGGCGCAGTTGCTCCGGCCTGGCCTGCTGAGAGCAGCAACACTGGCATGCTGCCTTCAACAGCAATGCGTAAACATTCCAATGATTCCTCAGCAAATTTCATTGGCGGTACCACAAAACAGTTGGCCTGACTGACAAAGGGTCGCGCCCTCCAAGCCTCTTCACTGCCAGCCATTA
>Ga0208278_1000659_pt1 | contig 18152 bp, 20 predicted proteins | sample ETN01SmetaG_FD_185794 | JGI IMG/M metagenome (GOLD analysis project Ga0208278, IMG submission 185794) | Marine microbial and viral communities from oxygen minimum zone, Eastern Pacific Ocean - ETNP2014F12-01SV259 (SPAdes) (version 2) | ecosystem: Environmental > Aquatic > Marine > Oceanic ...
AAAATTTCTTGTTGGAATGGACTCAAAAGTTAGGCCAAACGAATCAAGGGTCAATGTGCTGACTGTTGGAGAGCTTTAATTTATTTTTTTATTTTATAAGAATTCAAATCAAGCTCTTAGTCAATTCTTTGTTGCATTCTTCTAGGTTGTTCATCTGACAGAAATATTCCCTTATCTTGTCAGGTGACTGGACTCCTGAGAACTTGATTTTGTTGTTTATTAAAAATGTTGGGAATGTATTTATTTTTAGTTCTTTAACAATTCTGCTGTCAGCATTATGCTTTTCAAAGTCAACTTTTCCTTCAAATGCTTCCAGGAATTCATTTAAATTTTCCTCTGCTATTGTATTTACAGTTTCCCCTGACTTAAAGAATAAATTAATCTTGTTTGGTATTTCATCTCTGTCTATGTATAAATTTGCATTAGATGCTGTATTTTTCATCACAAAACTATTTTCTACTTCATTAAATGAGCTGGAGAATTTATCAAAGTTGTAGGCCTCAGTGAAACTTGAATTTAAAATGTATGCAGGCAATGTATTTACCTTAAACTTTTTAATTAAAGCTATGCCTTCTTGAGTATTGAAATCAATTTTTTCTGTCTCTAAGTTTTTGAAAAAACTCTTAAGTATTGATAATACTCTATTAGTTTCGCAATTAAAGCAGGTTTCATCATTAAGGATTATCAGCTTGATTCTAGCGTCATCAATAAATTTGCATTCTGCATCTTCTAGGCCTGGTTTTAAGCATAATCCTATTTTTCCTTCTTCAGTACATTCACTATCTGAACTGCATGCGATTAAGCTAACAGGAGCATCTACATTCTCTAAAGGTGCTGAATTTCCAGAAAAAAAGAAATACCAAGAAATAAGGCCAAATATTATGATAATAGCAAGATAAATGAATATTCTTTTGTTGCTTGTTTTATCTTCCCAGATTTCTGGCTCTTGTTTTTTCTCTTCTGCTTTTTCCTCTATTTTTTTTGTTTCTGTTGTTTCTTCTAGTTTCTTTTGTTCTTCTTTGGTTTCTTTTTCGTGAATATCAGTTTTTGCTTCTTCTGCAGGTAATTCCTTTGTTTCTTCTTTAATTTCAACTTGTTCTATTTCTTCTGGCTTTTCTTCTTGCTCCTTTTCGTCTTCTGCTTTTTCTTCAGTTTTTTCAGCTTCTGTTGTTTCTTTTATTTCCTTTTGCTCTTCTTTAGCTTCTTGGTTTTCCATCTCTTCTAATATTTCTTTTTCTGTTTCTTTGTTTTCACTTTCTGTTTTTTCCTCGGAGCTTGATTCCTGGTTTTCTTTGACTCCATGTTCCTGGTCTTTTTTGCCTATATCGCTTAGTTCCCTTAATTTTGAGTTGAGTCTTTCTTTTGCAATCTCATACTCTTCACTTGATATGACGCCTGCGTCAAAGCTTTCCTTTAAGAACCTTAATTCCTCTTCTTTTTTGTCTCTTTCTGAAAACATTTAAGCACCTATAAGATTTTTTATTATTTCTCTCGATTCGTCTTCTGCTTCACTATCAACATTCCCCACTAATGTATATTTGCACCCTAAATTAAGAGCAGGCACACGATTATTTGGATTGTTTTTCTTGAATAATGCTAATTCTTCTTTAGGGATTCCTTTTTCCTTTTTTGATGTCATTAGATTATCTCCTGTGTCAAGGCTCCAGTGAAATGATTCTACAGTTTCATCTTCAACAAGCTTTTCAACCAGATTGTTAAAAATTTCAGTAGTGTCATTGCATACCTTACATGAAGTTGATGTATAAAGCCTTAAAATTAGCTTGTTTTCATTGCATAATTCATCTCCTGTTTCCTTAAAATTTTTTAATATTAACCTGTCTATATTCTCAGGAAATATCTTTATATCAGCATCGTCTAGAAGGTTGTCTACATACTCCTGAAAAGCGCCATAATTTCCATTAAAATTAAAATCTCCTTCATCAATAAAGCCAACATTTTCCTTTTCCATCAGTTTCATTATCATTGCCCTGCTCTCAAAAGATTTTTTGATGTCATCTATTGTGATGCTTTTAGCATTTAATTGTTCTTCAAATTCTTCCAAGGTAATTCCATTATCTATGAGGAATAATCCTAAAAGTTTTTCAGCCTCGTCAGCATTTACCTTTATATTTTCCTTATCTGCTTTCTGCGTCAAAACTTCCTGCGGAATCAAGGACATCATTAGAAAATCCTGCTTTGTAACAAAATCTGCATATTCCGGCTCAATAGAAAGTTTGTACCACCAGTCAAGCTCCTGCTTTGTTATTTCATTTCCATTTATAACAGCAACTATATTTTCGTTTAAATTGGAAGAAGTTGGCATCTTTACTACATAAAATAGATATGCAACTACCAAAACAAAAACAATGAAGATTCCGATGATTATTAGATTCTCCTGCTTTTCCTTTGCTTTATGCTTTTTTTTAGAATTTTTAGGGGTTCTTTTGCTCATTTTACCATATCTAACACTACGAATTGCCTCTATCCCCCTTTTTTAAACTAGTAAATAATAAATCATAAATAAAGCTTTCGGATTTTTACTAACTAATCAATACTCCCATAAGTTTATATATTTTAGATATAGGATTATTAAGTAATCTAACTTAAAAATGTATGACATTGTGCTAGGCAGGAATAAGGAAGATATGGGGAGGTTTGGGACTTCTGGTACAATTAATATTGGCAAGCATTATGTGAAGATGGGCCAGACAACTTCTCTTTCCAATAACATACTGATGGATGTTGCAAAAAGCCATATTGTTTTTATCTGCGGTAAAAGAGGATCCGGAAAAAGCTATTCAATGGGGGTGATTGCTGAATCTATGAGCGATTTACCGAAAGAAATGGAGAAAAACATTTCAATAATAATTTTAGACACTATGGGCATTTACTGGACTATGAAATACCCAAATAAGAAAGATAAAGAGCTTTTAGACGAATGGGGCATAGAGGCAAAGCCATTGAACGTGAGTATTTTCACTCCAATAGGTTATTATAAAAAATACAAGGAACAGGATATACCTACAGATTTTCCATTTTCAATAAAAACAAGCAACCTTTCAGCTTATGAGTGGTCAGAGACATTTGGCATTGACTTAAATGACTCTACAGGCATACTCATAGAAAGAGCTATAGAAACGTTAAAAGAAAGTGGCAGGGATTATGATATAGATGATATAGTTAAGACTATACAAAAAGATGACCGATCTGCTAAGGAAGTAAAGGATGCTGTTGAAAACAGGTTTTTAGCGGCAAAGCACTGGGGCTTATTCAGCAAGGAAGGGACTTTATTGGAAGATTTAGTAATACCCGGGCAAATAACAGTTCTAGATGTAAGCTGTTATTCATACTCTTCTGATGCTAAAGGATTAAGGGCTTTGGTTATTGGGTTAGTTGCGCAGAAGCTATTTGCCAAGAGAATGGCTGTAAGAAAAAGCGAAGAATACAAATCTATTTACCGGGAAACTCATCTGATTGATGAAGATCAAGAGGAAGAAAAAGAGCCTTTAGTGTGGCTTATCATTGATGAAGCCCATGAATTTTTGCCAAATGATATTAAAACAGTGGCTACACAGCCATTGTTAACAATTTTAAGGGAAGGGAGGCAGCCTGGGATTAGTTTGGTTTTAGCTTCCCAGCAGCCGGGAAAAATCCATACAGATGTAATCACGCAGTCTGATATTGTTATATCTCACAGGATTACTGCAAATATAGATGTCAAGGCATTGGGGGCTTTAATGCAGAGTTACATGAGAGAAGGTCTTGATAAGCAGCTGAATTATCTACCAAGAGTAAAAGGTGCGGCTTTGATATTTGATGATATAAACGAGAAGATATATCCAATGAGAGTAAGACCAAGATACACGTGGCATGGTGGGGGAACTCCTTCTGTAATCTTAAAAAAAAAGAAAGTGTTTGAGATTTAGTGATTATTTTTAACTTAGCTTAATGCCGCTAAAGTCCTTTTTTGTTTCTTTTTTTGCTTCTATATCTTTTTTTGCAATTTCATCAAAGAAGGGTATTTTTACAGGAATTGCGAACTTTGAAAAATTAGAGCTTATTAATGCCTCTCCCATATCCAAAGAAGCAATAGTACGGTCATCCTCGCTTAAGTCCTGGCTTGCAGACTCTATAATTGCAGTTCTCTCAGGCTTCATCTCTATGCCTAAGATTATCTTTGTGTTAATGTTTGCCAAGATTTCTCGTGGTATCAAGGAAGGTAATTGTGTAATGGCAGTCAAGCCAACTTTGAATTTTCTTCCTTCCCTTGCTATGGTTGAGAATATATTATGGCCTTTTTCCAAAGCGTCCTTGCCTAGAACTCTTGGCGCTTCTTCCAGCACAATGGAAATTATTGGCTTATCATTTAAGCTTCCCTGCATCTTATAGTATTTGTATTTGTTAAATACCTCTGTTGTTATGAGGCTTCCAATCAAAATTTCAACAGCTCCTGAAAAGCCGGATGTGTCGATAATAGCAATTTTTCCTTCTTCTAATTCTTTTGCAATATCATTTATAGTGTTTGTTCCGGCAGTTAAGTCAAAAATTCCTTTTGATATTATCTCTTCACCATTAATTTCTAAATCCAGCAAATAAAGGAGCCTTCTTTTTACAACAGAAATGGTCTGCTCCATAAAACTGACTCCTTCTATCTTTTTTTCAAATAAAACATTTAAAATCCAGTTAGTGCCAAAATATTTGTAATAAAGAGATAGTGCCTGTTTTTGCGGATCTGAAAAATCCACAACCCCATCAAAGTGATGCGGCTTAATTTTTTGTATATTTATCTTAAGGGTTTTTGCCCCTGCGGGAGGATTTTTTGGAGTGTAATAAACAACTTTATTGTTTACCGGATGATCTTTTAATCCAATTTTGTTTCTTCCATAATATTCATCATGTGGATCAAGAACTAAAATACCGCAATAATCCTTCTCAACTAAATTCCATAATATATTTGATATCAAAGTGCTTTTTCCCCTGCCTGTTGTGCCTGCAATGAGGATATGATGAGTTAGCACTTTGCTGCCTTCAAGAAAAATCGGGACATCAAGCATTTTGCTGCCAGACCTTAAATTTCCGATATAAATTGGATTATTAGGCTTGGTTAAAAATGAGAGGTCTTCTTTTTTTATTTCTCTTACATCTGAAAAAAAAGACGGCATTAATTTACTTACTGAAGCCTTGTTTTTGCTTATAGTAATAAGGTTCTTAAGCCTTGCAAGCATATAATTTCTTAGGTTTTTGTCAAAGAATTCCATATCTGTGTTCTCTTCCAGCTTCATGCCGGAAATTAATTCCAAGTTCTGCTGGCTTATCTGGCTGCCGTAAATTAAGTCAAAAACCTGCATTAAGATTATATTGCCTTTAGATTCTGCTATTAGCAGCTCTCCAAGTTCTAATTCCTGTCCGGATTTCTGCCTGATAAGTATCTTTCCGAATTCTCCTGAAATAACCTGGCCTTTAATTAAATCACCCATATTTTAAAGAGTAGAAAGCTGATTTATAAGGATTTTGTAAAAAACAATTAATTTTCGAAAGCCTTATAAAAAGAATTTGATTTCCATTGGTTAATAATAGTACTAACTTATTTTACAAATGTAATTAAAATGGCATCACAAACTGTTGAATCATTGGTACCTGGTGGAAAGGCTACTGCAGCTCCGCCGCTTGGGCCTGCACTTGGACCTTTAGGAGTTAATATCGGCCAGGTAGTCTCTGAAATCAATAAAAAAACTTCTGCATTCAATGGAATGCAGGTTCCTATAAAGATTATAGTAGATGTTGATACTAAAGAATTTGAGATTACTATTGGAACTCCACCTGCAGCATCTTTGATAATAAAAGAAGCAGGCATACAAAAAGGATCCGGGAATCCCAAAGCCGATAAGGTTGCTGATGTTCTTATTGAGCAGATAATCAAGGTTGCTAAGATGAAAGAGGGTAATTTGCTTGGCAAAGGATTAAAAGAAAAAGTTAAGGAGATAATTGGTACATGTAATTCTATGGGTGTTTTAGTTGAAGGAAAGCCTGCAGTAGAAACGATTAAAGAAGTTAATGAAGGAAAGTACGATAAAGAGATAAAAGAAGAGAAAACAGAGCTTAGTGCTGAAGAGCTTAAGAAACTGGAAGAAGAGAGGAAAAAGCTTGCTGAAGAGATGGAAGAGAGAAGAGCTGAATACGAAAAAACTGCTAAGGAAATTATTAGCGGGATGGCTGGCAAAGAGAGAGGAGCCATTAAAGCTAAGTTAGTTGAAGCAGGTATCCCAGATGCAATAATTAAAGAGCTGCTGCCAGTAGAAGGAGAAGCAGCTGCAGGAGCTGAAGCAAAACCAGGAGAAGTAGCTGCGCCAGCAGAAGGGGAAGCTCCAGAAGCCAAGAAAGAAGAAGCTCCGAAGAAAGAAGAGAAGAAGAAATAAATTTAGTTCTCAAAAAACCTATCACTTCTCTTATATTCGATATTATTTTTTTCTAGAATATCTACAATTCTCTGCTTTTCTTTGCCTAAGCCCTTCCAATCCAATAATACTAATTTGGATTTTGGGATTGTTTTTTCCATTGCTTCTTTTATTATTTCTGCGTTTAAGTTTTGTAGGTTGTATTTTGCACATATATGGCCTGCTGCATATTCAGTTTTTAACATTACCTTGTTTGCAATATTATTGTAGTGCTGGCCACCAATAACAAAAAGGCTTTCATAATTTTTTTCATTACTGTTTAAAACATGGATTAATGTTTTTGCTATGATGCTACCTGCATTCTTATTTTCCCATTCCTTCTCTGTGCTGCCTATCTCAATAAATAAAAGTGGCTTTTCCATAAAAGGGCCATGGTGAGTGACTTCTAAAGTTATCTCATAATCTGCTTGAGTAATTTTATTAAGTTCATTAAAAATATCTTTGATATAATAAGATGGAGATATACAGAGCTTATTTTCTTTTCCGCCATATTCTGCTTTTCCGAAATTTCCAATTGGATGTATTGTTAATGTTGCTATTCCTCCTGCTGACTGATGCTTGGATATAAAAATAAAAATATCAGCATGTATTTTTGTGTCTAAATTATCTGTATAAATCAGCTCGGAATTTATTGTGTATAATTTTATTTCTATTGAATTGGATTTAAGTTCAAAAATATCATTATTGTCAAATTTTTCTTCTGATTTATCAAATTCAAAATTAGTGAGAAGATTTTCCTTAATGTTCATGCTCGCAGGATCTTTAGCTGAAGAAATAATCACAATGTCCATTATAACAAGAATATTAACAAAATTTAAAAATTTAGTGAAAAATCAATGGTAAAATGCTCAAATTAAGGATATTAAACAATAAAGAAATTAAGGAAATAATAAAGTTAATAGAAAAGCAATGGGGCGCTGAGTTAAAGCTAAAATATGCTTTTCTCAGCAACCAGAAAAACAGGATTTTTGCTGTTAACAGGGATATTTCTAAAATTGATGTTTCAAAGATCAGGGTTAATTCTATTGGCATGTATTTTTGCGAAATAGACGGACAAAGCATAAGACTGGGCATAGAGGGCAGCCAGATAGTAGGGCAAAAAGCAACTAAAAATGTTGCTGAAATTAATGAAGAGGAAAAAAAGAGATGGATGATGGGAGATGATATTGAGATTAATGAAGACTATTCTGGTTTTGTGATAATCAAGCATGAGAATGATTTTTTAGGTACTGGAAAATATTCCAATGGAAAGATTTTGAATTATATCCCTAAAGCAAGGAGGGTATCCGCCAGTATTTGAGTGTAATAATAGGAAATATTTAAAATATTACTAATAAATAAAATAAACACTATTTTGCAAATTTTTCTGCAGTTTTTCTTTCATAATATAAATCTTTGATATCTTGGTAGACTTTTGATTTTTTCTTAATATCCAGTTCATTGTATAGCTTCATTATTTCTATATAGACCTTTCTTGCTTCATCAAACTTAAATTCCATCAATGCGAGCCTTGCCTTGTGTATCTTTTCCTCTATTAACACAATTGCATCTGCCTTTTCTTCGGTTACAGGCATTATTTCCGGAGTCTCTACTTTTTCAATAATCTCTTCTTTCTTTTTGCTTTTCTTCTTAAGCAATCCTTTTAGAATTGGAAGTTTCTTTTTGAAAGCCTTCATTTTCATGATGGCTTTTTGAATTTCTTCCTCGGCTTTTATGACTTCTTTTGGCTTTACTATTTCTCTTTCCTGCCCTACATCTGGCTGGGATTCCTGTTCCTTTCTTTTTTCCTCTGATTTTTTTTGTTTCTTTTTCTCCAACTCTTTATTCATTTTCTCTTCTCTTTTTCTCTTCAAATCCAGCTCTATTTGCTTTTTTCTTTCTTCCTCTTTTCTTGTTTTCTCGGCTTCTTTTTGTTTTCTTTTCAGCTCTTGTTTTCTCTGGTCTTGCAATTTCTTTTTTCTTTCTGCTTCTTCTTTTTTCTTCTGCTCTTTATCCTTCTGTTTTCTCTTCTTTTCTTCTTCTTTTTCTGCTTTTTTTGCTTCTTCTTGCCTTTTTCGTTGCTCCTGTTCTCTTATTTTTTCATCTTGAACTGATTTTTTTTCCTCTTCACCTATATCGGGAAATGGCGGCGGAGGCGGAAGTATATCTAGCTCATCATCAGTTTTTTCAAAAATAGCAGAAATTACAATAAATCTAATTAGCGTGCTTAAAGTCATTTGATACCTCTTTTTTTGATATGGTTATAAATGTAATATTTAAATGTTTATTATTTAACCATGGTTTCTATGATTTTTTCTCTTGATTTAGGGCAAGACTTGATTTTTACCTTTTTTTCAAAAATTTAGATAAAAATCTTATTAATTCTTTATTAGCTTTGTTATTTTCCGGATTTATAAAAAATATTCTTAATGAGATTCAGACAAAGAAGCCCTATTGAATTAATTATAATCTCTCCAGGTATGCTCGCATTTCTCGCATCTTAAGAACTTAGTTTCTGGTTCGTCTCCTGCGCGGGTCTGGACAAGCCAGTAATATGCTGTATTGTGGCCGCACTTCTCGCATTTGGCATTGGTTTTTGGCAGAGTTTCTAATTTGCCTTTTTCTACGACATCAATCTCTTTATTATCTTTGGCTACTGTCTCAGTTATTCTTGACTGTTCGACATTGCTTGTCTTATAGCCGCAGCTGCATATAAGAACCTTTTTACTGCCTTCTTTCTTTGGCAGCAGTATAGAGCCGCATTTTGGACAAAACATCTTTAGATTATAGAATTTTAGTTCCTATATAATAATCTTATTGTTTTTATCTTGGTTGTTGTGCAAGCCTAATTTGTGCTTATGCGGAGCCTTAGAGGGCTTCTCAACTTCGCATACTGCGTATGCTCAGGTCGTTTATCACAACCCTTCGGGATTATATGCATTGGCAATTTACGCATAAGCACTGACTTATGCAACAACCTTTATTTTACATAAAAGTTACTATGCTAATCCTGCGTTTAGTATTTCTACAAATCCTATCTTTATATAGCCCAGATAAGGTATCTTTAGGACAGCCTTTCCGATGATCCTGTCTTCGCTTATGTCTGTTTCATCCAGTAGGCTGTTTTTTATGGAATCTTTGTTATTGTCGCCTTTGGTCTGTAAATTGCCGCTTTCTGTTTTTTTTACAACCCTATGTATTATTGGGTCTTTTCTGTTGCTTCTGAAAACTATTACATCTCCTATTGCTATGTTTTCTGCATCTTTTCCTGCCAAGATCATTATATCTCCTTTATTGAAGCCGTTTTTTAGTGAAAATTTTTCAAATTGGTCCAGGTTTATTCCGTTATCAACATACCAATTATTGTTTTTATCCCACCAGTCATCAAATTTCATCTCATTGTGCTCCATGCTTTCACTTACAACTGCAACTACAGGATGACTAGTACTTAATAAAAGACCTAATCCCGGATACACAATAAATTTAATAAGGATAAATGCCAGTATTACATTAACAATCCAGCTCCATATGCTGTCTTCTTCCCATATAAAGTGCCATGTTTTTTTTAGCAGTTTTTTGGTTTTCTTCTTATTCATGTGAAAACTCCAACTATTGGAAATAATAAAAAGGTTTTGTTTTTGCATCAGAACTAAAAAATTATGGACTAAAGTGGCAGGTTAATTAAGGTCTTTAAAGCTTAGACGGAGCTTTTTTCCTGTTTTCATATCTTTTGCAAGGATGTTTTTGTGCATTGTAATTATCTTTATTTTGTCTCCCCTGTAGGTTATTACATCTCCTTTTTTGAAATTAGGTAGCCTGAAAAGGACATTTACCCTGTAAAGCTCCCTGCTTGTAAGCCTGTGCTTTGTATGGAGCTTTGTACTTATTATTAACTGGCCTCCAAACTGGTTTTGGAGCTTATTGCCTAGAGTTCTAAGAAATCTTTGAGATGATATATAGATATCAACTCCGTTTGCAACCTTTTTTACTTTAGCTATGTTAGCATCTTCTTTTTTCTCAATTTCTTTTATAGCAGTATCTATTAGTTTGTTGCTTGGATTTCTTAATTGCAGTATTCCTTCAAAATACTCGTTGTGCTTTGGTCCTGTCATTTTATTCAAATCTTGATTTATTTCTTGATTATTATGTTTGTTATTGGATTATTATCATGATTATATAAGTATTTTGATAGAGCATAACATTTATAAGCGAAATTAGACTGCTATAGTGTATGGGGGGTGGAATTGCTTTTAGTGGCATTGTAACAAGCGGCTTAGGTGAAGGGGCATTTTATATGTCTATGGAGCATTATAAGAAAGAGATTAAAGGCAAGCTTGGGTTTGATGCTTATCCGGGAACGTTAAACATAAAGACAGATAAAAAAATAAATTTATTTGATGAGAAAAAAGCTGTTATAATTGAAGGCTTTGAATTTGAAGGCAAGGTATTTTACGGCACAAGATGCTATAAGGCAAAGATTAAAAATATAAATGGATCAATATTAGTGCCTGATAAGAGCAGGCATGAAGACAATATTATTGAGTTTATTGCTCCTGTTCATTTAAAATCTGAATTAGGAATTAAGGATGGGGATGAGATTAGGGTCGAGATAAGATGGCAAAAATAGGAATAGCTGATACGACTTTTGCAAGGGTTGATATGGCAGGATTTGCAATAGGTGTTATTAACAATAATTCTGAGCATGAGATTGAGCGCTATACTGTGCCCGGGTTCAAGGATTTGCCAGTAGCATGCAAGTTACTTTTTGAAAAGTATAAGTGTGATATTGTCATGGCATTTGGCATGGCTGGGCCTGAGCCTATTGACAAGCAGTGCAGCCATGAGGCTTCTATGGGTATGCAGATGGTTCAAGTTGAGGCTGGGAAGCATATTTTAGAGGTTTTTGTTCATATGGATGAATCAGAGGATGAAAAAGAGATTTTTGAGATTGCAAAGAACAGGGCAGAGAAGCATGCTCTTAATGCTCTTGTATTATTGGAAGGAAAAGAAGCCTTGACAAAAAACGCAGGTATGGGGAAGAGACAAGGGAAAGATGATGAAGGGGAAATTAAGGTCTAATGAGAATAAAAATTGGCTTGGTTGTTTCTGATTTTAATGATGAAATAACCTCTAAAATGGAGAAATATGTTGAGAAATATGCAGATTCTTTAAATGCTGAGATAGTGAAGAAGGTAAATGTGCCTGGAGTTTTTGAGATTCCTTTTGCTGCGAAAAATTTGCTTAAAGAGAAGAAAATAAATTCTTTGGTTGCTTTGGGCGCTGTTATACAAGGTGATACAGACCACGATATTATTGTTGCAAACAATGCTGTGCAAAAGCTGATGGAGCTTTCTTTGCATTACAACAAGCCGGTTGGCATGGGAATAATCGGGCCAAGGGCAACATGGCAGCAGGCAGAGGAAAGGGCAGAGGAGTATGCAAAAAGGGCTGTTAAGGTTGCTGTGGAGATGGTCAAGGCAAGTAGAACATTATGATTTAAAATTTTCAAAATTTAGATATTGGAAAAATCAGCCAAAAAACCTGCTCAATGGCTTTTCTTTCTTAACATTGACTTCTTTCTTGTATACAATTCCTATTTTCTCCTGCTTTATCAAAGAAGAGATAAAAGGCTTTCTTGTTTTTCTGTTAAGGACATCATTTTCCAGCATTTTTGCCAAGCTTTCTGGTTTTATCATGGCCTGCTTTAATATTAAGGCTAATCTTTCCTCATTTGTTTTTTTGAACTCCTTTACTATCCCATCCCTATCGAGCATTTCAGCAATCATCTCTTTCATTTTTTGCTGGCTTAGGTTTTTTTCCAAAACATCAACAAACTTCTTTGGATTCTGGACCAGTAAAAATTTTACTAGCTGCAGTGTCCGGGTAACATCATCCTTGAAATAGCCCGTGTTTAGGCCTTGCATAACATCCGAAAGTATGTCCTCAAATTCAACCAGCTTTATCTCTTTTTTTTCCAGTTTGCCTATAATATCTTTTTTTTCCTTTGGCAGTGAATTTAAGACTACAATCTTCTCTATTTTGATGTCTTTTTTCATGTTTTTTGAATAATCGCTTATAGTATTGGTAATTCCTTTGTCATCAAACTTTTCGATTATTGTATTAGAAATATAATTTTGGTCAGCAATACCAGTTATCGAGCAATTTACCTCTAAATGCATAATTTTTTCCAAAATAGTTTTATCAAATTTCAGGGCGAGAATTCCAATGTCCTTGTTTTTACTCTTCAAGTTATTAACAGTAAAGTATCCTTTCCTGTTAAGCCAGAAATTAACTACCTCCTTTTCAGCTGACATTAATATACACCCCCAGAATTATATCAATTTGAGGTTATTTATAATGTTTTTGATTTTGCATAATCCGAAAATTTTATAAACTTGAAGTTATGAAGAGTGTTAAAATGAGGAAGATTATGTCATTGATTGTTATGGCTGTGTTTCTATTAAGTTTTGTTCCTGCATCTTTAGCAGATCATGATAAAGAAGATGAGCATGATGTTGTTTCTATATCTGCAGGAGGAGTTAAAGTAGTAGCTAGCGAAGGGAGAGTTGAAGTAAGAGATGGTATTAGAGATATAAAGGCCACTACTGCAAGCAATGTTAAAGAAAAAAAAGACGATGTTAGGGTTGATGTTAAAGATGGGAAAGATGCTGTAAGAATAAGAGTTAAAGATGGAAAGACTGATATTAGAACTAAAATTAATGATAAGAAAACTGAAGTAAGGACTGATATCAAAGACAGGAAAACTGAAATCAAGCAGAAATTTGAAGATAGAAGACAAGCTAATATTGATAATCTAAAAGATATGGATCCTAAAAAGCTTAGGAAAATAGAGGCTTTAAGCGCTGTATCTATAGATAGGATATCAAATGTTGATTCTGAAAAAAGGGAAAAAATTTCTGCTCTGAAAAAAGAAAGGCTGGAAAGGGTTTCTCATCTTGACAAGGAAAAGCTGGAGAGAATTTCTGATTTAAAGAAAGAGCATCTGGAAAAAATAGCAGATTTGGATAAGGATAAATTAAGAAAGATTGCTCATCTTGACAAGGTTAAATTAGAAAAGATTGCAAATTTAGACGCAAAAAAGATTGATAAGATTGCAAAGCTTTCAAGGGCAAAGCAAAAAGAGATTGCCGGGCTTGATAAAGCGCAGATTGCAAAAAGACTTGATAAGATTAAAGTAAAATCTGTCAGAAAAGCAGATGACCTTAAATTAAGGGTGATAAGCAAACAGAAGGCTGATATTGCTAAAAAGAGATTTAGTGATGCAAGGAAAAAATATGAAGATGCTAAAGAAAGGTATGCTGATGCAAGAGCCAAATATCTTGAAGCAAAAGATGCAAGAGATGAAGAAGGCAAGATTGAGCATGCAAAAGAAGTGCTTCTGAGGTCTGCTGAATCAATAATTGGCCATCTTGAGAAAATAAAATCAAAGGTTGAGGAAAGCGAGAATATTGAGGAAGATAAAGCTAATGATTTAATTGGAAGGATCGATAATCAGATATCTGAGGTTGAAAGTATAAAATCTGATATAAAAGCCGCAGAAACTGCTGAGGAAATTAGGGAAGCAGCTAAATCCTTAAAAGGCAAATGGAATAATATTAAGCATAAGGCTAAGGCATTTGCCGAGAGGGTTGTTACTGCAAGAATCCAGGGAGTTGTCCATCAGGGACAGGTACTTGAGAAAAAGCTTGATAAGGCTCTTGCAAGAATGGAAGAAGCTGGAATAGAGGCTGATGTTGATAGTAAAGTGGAAGAATTCAGCAACCTGATTGCAGAAGCTAATGATAAGTTCAAGCAGGCAAAAACTAAGTTTGATGCTGCAAAAGACGAGACGGACAGGGATGCAGTTAAAGAATTAGTTGATGAAGGCAAGGTGTTGGTTGATGAGTCAAGACAAGCTTTAAGGTTATCTCATGACAAATTAAGGGATATTGTAGAAAAGATAAGGGATGCCGGTCATGAGCTGGAAATTGATGAGGACGAGTCTGTAGATGTAGAGGAAGAAGATGGAGCTGGTGATGATGTAATAGTGGCCGGAGCAAGCGCTGACGAGCCCACTAGCATAAATATAACAGGCACATGTGTAGATGAAGACGGCAATCCTGCGCCACAACCAAATGATGGTGTTGGAGTGTGTCGAGGGCATGACGGAAGCGACAATGACTATGTTTGGTCAGGACCAGGGCCCGATGCTGAAAGTGAATACTGTGGCTCTAACCCACAAGTAGATAATGTGCCATGCAGCTATAGATGTCCCACAGGCGAAAGAGTCAATCCTGAAACAAACCGGTGTGGACCATACCCCCCAACAACATCAGCAGGCACATGTGTAGATGAAGATGGTACACTCTCAACCCACCCAACTAGCTCTAGATACGAAGGTGATCTAACAAATTGTCCAGACACACCAGACCTAGAACCCGGGAGCACAACTCAGTGGACGTATGATGCAGACTGCTCAAATGGTCTATCTTGTACATTTCAATGTGGTGACAATAGAGTATTAAATGATGAAAACTATTGCGAGTATTGTTCAAATGGTTTTTCCGCTAATGCATTAAAAAATGCATGTGTGTGTAATGGTGTTGTAGAAAATATGGGCACTTTCGAAAGCTGCTCACCTTGTCAAGGTGATATGGTACCAAATGCCGATAATAGTGCATGCGTGTGTGGATCAGGACTCTACTACAGTACACAATATAACTATTGCATGAGCAGAGAAAGCTGTGTAGGAGGAGATGATCTTATTGTAGATGATAGCACAAGAGAATGTATCACCTGTACAGGAGACACAGTACCAGACAATACTCATACCGCATGTGTGTGTGCACCTGGCCTCTATCTAGAATCAGAATATAACTCATGCTGGTCCTATGAGACCTGTGAAGGTGCGGATAACATGCAAGCAGACTCCTCATCAGTACCTTGGACATGTGACCGAATATAGTAAAACCTAAAACAAACCGGTGTGGACCATACCCTTGAGGAACGTTATAACTTTGGAGGTAATATTAATGAACAGGAACAAACCTGTGAATGCCCTAATGGAGCACCGCAAAGTTTGAGCTTTGGTTGCCCAAGCTAAACATAGGTTCCGAAAATTTTAAATACTAACAATGAAATGGTTAAATTAAAAATATAAAGAGGTTGATTTATGTTGAAAAAAATTTTAATAGCTTTTTCGCTGATAATGGCATTAATGCTCTTTGCCGGATGTGACCAGCAAGAAATGCAGGCTCCAGAGCAGACAACCGAAGAATTAGAGGAAACCGGAGAAGAAGCAGTTGATGAAGTCGGAACAGGAATTTCAAGCATAGACGATGTTGATCAGGAACTGGGTGCAGATGAGCTTGAAGACCTTGATGATGTCCTTTCAGACATTGAGCAGATATGATTTAACAATTTTTAAATAATAGTTCTTTTTCTTTTGTTTTTATGATAGAACTGGATGGCAGCTACAAAGAGGGTGGAGGCCAGATCTTAAGGACAGCATTAGCCCTATCAACATTAATGAATGAGCCGTTTGAAATAAGCGACATAAGGAAAAAAAGGCCAAATCCAGGATTAAAAAACCAGCACTTATTTTGCGTCAGGACACTGGAAAAGTTATGCAGTGCAAAGATCGAAAATGCATTTTTAGGCTCAGATAATTTAAGATATTTTCCGGGAAAAATTAAAGGAAAAAGAATTGATATTGACATACAGACTGCTGGCTCTATTTCCCTGTTTTTGCAGGCTGTTTTGCTGCCGTCAATGTTTGCAGATAAAGCAGTTAGATTCAATATTACTGGAGGTACTGATGTAAAATGGGCAGCTCCGATAAATTTTCTTATGGAAGCTTTTTTGCCGCAAATTAAAAAATATGTGGATATAGAATGCAGGCTCGTAAAAAGAGGATATTATCCGAAAGGTAATGGGAAAGTGGAATTGAAGATAAGTCCAAAATTCAAGATTTTTAGTTATGATAATTTCGATGAATTTTGCAATGATGTTAAAGAAAACACTGAAAGAATTGATTTGACAGGGCAAGGACACTTGATTCAGATAAAAGGAATTTCCCATGCATCCTCTTCTTTGCAAAATGCTGAAGTTGCCGAAAGGCAGGCAAAAGCGGCAGAAATGGCTTTAAAGGAATTTAATTGCCCTGTGAATATACAGGCAGAATACAATGAAGCGTTATCAACTGGCTCCGGGATAACTCTCTGGGCTATATTTTCAAAAAATGAAAATGAGATTGATTTCAATAATCCAATAAGAGTTACAGGAGATGCTTTAGGGGAAAAAGGAAAAAAAGCAGAAGATGTTGGAACTGAGGCAGCTAAAAATCTTGTTAAGGAAATTGAGAGCAGAGCGGCAGTGGATAAGCATCTTGCAGACCAGTTGATTCCTTTTATTGGTTTATTTGGTGGGAAGATTAAGGTATCTGAGATTAGCAATCATACAAGAACCAATATATATGCGACAGAGAAGTTTTTGGGCAATAGCTTTATGATTGATGAGAAAAGGAAAGTTATTTCTAAGGAATGATTTTGTTATATTATCAATTTCCGACAAATTTAAATAAGAAAGGGGAAAACAGGAGTTATGGCAAAAAAACAAGCTGCGAGCAAGGACGAGCAGATAGGGTTCCATAAGGGCTCATTAACAACTCTTGCCAAGGAAAGGGAAGAGATGCTTAAGATACTGCAGATAGTTGAGCAGCTTATGCAGATGCATGTTAAATCATTGAAGGATTTGGGTGTTGACCTTGAACAGCAGGCAAAAAGCATCAAAATCACAGGCTCTTCGAAGGGCAAGATAGATAAAAAACCTATAGAAGATTTATTGTAATTATTCTTTTTCCTTAAAATGGAGTATTCATTTAACTGCTATGGGCATGAGAATGTTATTTCAAGGCATAAAACTACATTAGAATTCACCAAAGGCAAAAACCTGACTTTGAATGGGGATTGCATTGTCGGGGTTAATGCTGATTTTGATTTGCATAGTATTAAAAAATTCATAGCTTCAGCAACAAACAACAAAAAGATAAAGATAACGATTAAAAATAATGAAAAGGGGCTGAAAGAAGAGATTAATGCTGAGTTAAATCCTAATTTTGATTCTGATAGTGAGATGGTGATAAGGAAAAGTGATTTTATTTCTAACAGGACGTTTGCAATCAATGCTGATAAAAGTGCTTTTGAGCTTAATAATAAATTAATTGAGTTTTTGAAAGGCAAGGAGAATAAGGTTGTTGTTACTTTAAGAATGGGTTGGATAAAATTGAAATAAAAACTGCTTAGCATTCTTAATTTACACCATAATATTTCTTTAACAAAACCAAACAATTTATATATAAATATAAAACAATTAAATGATATGAAAAAGCTACTTTTAGAAGTCCTGGAAGATATAAAGCCAAGCAAGGATTATGAAAAAGATATTCTGGGCAATGCCAATAATATAATCAGCGCAATAAATAAAGGAATAAAAAATGCCAAGGCTGTTCTTGGAGGATCTGGTGCAAAAGGGACATGGCTAAAGACTTTTGATGTTGATATCTTTGTGAAATTTAATTATAATAAATTTTCAGATAAGAGTGATGAGCTTTCTAATATCCTGGAAAAATTGCTGAAAAAAAAGTTTAAAATTGTTAAGCTACATGGATCCAGGGAATACTTCCAGATAAGGCGGGAAAAATTTACCTTTGAGATAGTT
>Ga0208278_1000670_pt1 | contig 18014 bp, 10 predicted proteins | sample ETN01SmetaG_FD_185794 | JGI IMG/M metagenome (GOLD analysis project Ga0208278, IMG submission 185794) | Marine microbial and viral communities from oxygen minimum zone, Eastern Pacific Ocean - ETNP2014F12-01SV259 (SPAdes) (version 2) | ecosystem: Environmental > Aquatic > Marine > Oceanic ...
ATGTCAAAATGAAAGAAATACTGCGGAAGAGATTAATCCCGATGATCCTAATAATGATAATTGGAATTATTCTGAAGGAAGTACAAATTATTCTCAAGTGAACGGTACGGAAGGGAATGGAACTGGGTCACAAATCCAGGAAGGGGGAAAATATCCTGATACGGAAGATCTGGATCGGTCAGGATTTCTGGATAAAACAGATGCATATTTTACAAAAACCTTTCCTTTAGACCCTGAGGTATTCACCGAGGAAGAAGAAGATTATCTTGCAGGTGAAACTGAAAAAGATGGTATGTATACTGGTTGGAGACTTTATCGCATTCCTCTGAGTCATTTTGAGAAGATAAATGATGTTGAGTGGAATGAAATTCGTTCCCTTCGCTTAGTCTGGACTGAAGTGGAGGAAAGCAGCACCCTTCAGATTGCGAGAATGGAACTTGTTGGTAATGAATGGCAAGAGTTGGGAATTGCACCAGATTCTTCCTCAACTTTCAATCAAACTGGAGCCGACAGCGTTTTTTCCATTGCAATTGTTAACACCGAAGATAATGCAGATTATATCCCCCCCAAAGGAGTGAAAGGTGAATATGATCCAATTAATGAAATACAGTCTAAAGAACAATCTCTGGTATTGAAATTTTCAAATCTTGAAGGTGGATACAAAGCAGCTGCAAAAAAAACCCTTTATACAAACAGTGGGAATAGTTACCTGATTTATGACCGGATGAAAATGTATATGTATGGTACAAGTTTAGGGCATATTACAGATGTAGATACGGACATCTATTTCTTTCTTCGTTTTGGATTGGGAAATGATTATTACGAAATCACTCAACCAGTGTTTGAAGGTTGGGATGAAGAGGAAGGTCGGAATTCAATTGATCTTGACTTAAACTGGCTTACCAAGTTAAAACTTCAATCCGCGGTAAACGTGGAATATATCAGCGACTCGGATACATTTCAGATTCAGGTGGGTTCTGATGGAACAGAAATAAGAGAGTACATATTTAGGAACCAAGAAAATCTTAAACCAACCGGGAAGAAAATAATTCTTCATGGTTCTCCCTCCTTATCAAGGATTCAGTATTTTAATGTAGGAGTAAAAAATACTTCTGTCTTGCCAGTTACCGGGGAGGTCTGGATTGACGAATTGCGTCTTAGCGGGGTAAAAAAAGATAGGGGAATCGCAATGCGGGTTCAGTCAAAATTTAATCTGGCTGATCTTGGAAATACTACTTTATCTTACAGCAGGAAGGACGCAGATTTTCATGTACTTCAGCAGAGATTGGGATCAAATAGCACAAGTGAAGATTTACGCCTGAATGCTACCCTTCAACTCCAGAAACTGTTGCCCAAATTCTTGGGGATCAGCATTCCTTTGAATGGTTCTTATTCCAATACTGTAAACCGTCCAAAATATTTTCCGGGGACAGATGTTTTAGTTGATTCAGATGCGCCTCCAGATTCCATCCTTACAAAATCTGAAGTGGTCAGTTTGAGCACATCTGTTTCCAAGGCGGGGAAATCCGACAATAAACTGATAAAGTATACGCTGGATGCTTTGAAGAGTAATTTTAGTGCATCCAGAACGAAAAAGTCCAATGTAATCATGGCTGAAGAACTGCATGAATCCTATTCTGGAAGATTAAGTTATGCTTTATCTTTTGGCAGGAACAATTATTTCCATCCTTTGAAATGGTTACATTTCTTGCCGTGGCTTGGTACGAAAATGAGCGATATTCAACTGTATTACACACCAAGTTCTGTAAATACAAGTGTTGATTTCAGTGAGAAACTGGTGCAGAAATATACACGTGTTGGTACAAAAACTCCGGATGATTATAACCTGGGGCTCAACAGGTCTTTTGGCTTGAATTACAAACTTCTGAACAATCTAACAATGAAATATAACCAGACAGCCAAGAGTGACATGGATGATTACAGAGGATACGTGTGGATGGCCATTAAGGAACTGGATCCAGGAATCGTGACTAATGTAACGGAAAATTTGACCACTTCTTTCTCCCCTGAACTGTTTACCTGGCTTAAACCGAGTTTCAATTACTCTGCAGGTTACCGCTGGGATTTTGACCGGGCAAACGACATGGCAAATATTGGGGTCCAGCTTCGGTTTACATCAAATATTTCAATTTCTCCATCGTCAATTTTTGAACTGGTGTATAAACCCCCTAAGTCAAAAGGGAGCTCCGGTTCCAGAGGGCGGAAAAGAGGCCGTTCAGATGATAATTCCAAAAAGGAGGAAGAATCCAATAAAGAAGGCAATTCTGTTTTAACATTTCTACATGGGATGATCGGAAGGATTGATCCCATCAGTTTTGGATATACAGAAAACTTAAACAGAACTGGCAATGGAATTCTTGGCACAGTTCCAACTGGCTATAAGTTTGGCTGGCTGCCTGATCATGGGTTGCCCAATGCTGAAAATGTTGGGACGAATACAGGGAATCGGGATCACAAGCAGGATATTACTCTTCGGTCAGGATTAAAATTGACAAAAAAAACTACTCTCAGCCTTAATTTTGCAGAAAATATATCTACAACAATCAGCGGGTCAGGGGTTGAGCAGCGATCAATGTCAAGAGATTATTTAGCTTTTGGGGAAAAAATGGACCAAGGGTTTCCTTTCGTTGGGTGGAGTATGCGCATAAGCGGTCTTGAAAAACTGCCTCTGATTAATAAAATTGCGAAAACGGTATCACTTGAACATGCGTTCAGTGGTAAAGAGACGCGCTCCTGGCAATTTGAAGGTCAGGATATCCCTAAACTCAGTTTTATGAACTTAAGTACATTTTTGTCTGACTCTGCCTATCAAGAATATGAAAAACAAGGCAAAATCAATGCAGGATTTTCTCCATTAGTCGGGATTACTATGTCATTGAGTAAAGGTATATCATTAAATATTCGCAGTAATTACAATAGATCATTGGATAAAAAACCATCGGGGTTATCGCTTCAGGTTGAAAAAACCTGGAGTGCCAGTGCAAGCTATAGTCACAAAGGCGGATTTACTATTCCATTGCCATTTATGGATGATTGGAATGTGCAGAATAATATGAATTTTACCTTAAATTATGATATGAATGAAAATGAGACGTTTGCATCGGGGGATAGTAAAAATTTTGCTCAGCAGGCTTTTACTTCAGGGTGGAAAACAGGAATGAGAATTTCCTACTCATTCAGCAGGAATGTGACAGGCGGAATTATTTATGAATATCGTGAAAGTAATTCAAAAACAACTGGAAGAAAAATAGATAGAGATTTTGGTTTTGACATCAATATTGCAATCAGTGGGTAGAAATATTTGAGACCAAAATTAAAAAATAAGGATGGATATTTTAAGTTCTCTATTCCCCGGTTTATCACTTTAACTGCACACCTTATGTTTCTACTGCCCGCAATGATGACTCTTGCTGGCTGCAAATCTGGGGTGACCAATTTCTCTGGAGATAATTCTTTTCAATTTTTAGAAAAACAGTGTTCTTTTGGCCCGCGCAACCCCGGTTCCGAAGGATATAAATCCTGCCGTAATTATCTTATAGAAACCTTAGACAATTTTGCAGATACAGTGTTTACCCAGCCGTTTCAGGTGACCGTGGATAAGGACACATTTGATCTTGTCAACATTATTGGCCGTTTTCAACAGGAATCAAATCACCATACACTTCTAGGTGCTCATTGGGATACGCGACCCTTGGCTGACAGAGATCCAAATCCGGAACTTAGACAGGACCCAATTCTGGGAGCGAATGACGGTGCCAGCGGAGTTGCAGTTCTCTTAGAGCTCGCCAGATTATTTCATGAAAGTCCGCCACCAATTGCTGTGACTATCGTCTTTTTTGATGGTGAAGATTTGGGGAAGGAGGGTGAACCAAAAAGTTATGCAAAGGGATCTTCATACTTCGCTGATAATTTACCATTCTCCAAACCTGAGAACGGGATTATTCTAGATATGGTTGGCGATATCGATTTAAACATTTCTATCGAACGAAACTCATACCGCCAAAACCCTGAATTAGTAAAAGCACTTTGGAAGCAGGCTGAAACTTTGCGTTTGCCTGCTTTTAAAAATTGGTTGGGATATGCTGTGTATGATGATCATGTACCTTTATGGGAAAAAGCCCAGATACCAGCTGTGGATATAATTGATTTTGAGTATCCTAATCGGTCTGCCAATTTCTGGCATACGCACCAGGACGTACCAGCAAATTGCTCACCAAGAAGCCTTTGGCAAGTGGGCACCCTGTTAACGCACTATATCTATAATTTAGAAACCAATGATTGAAATAAAACAGCACTTTTGTTATCTTCGTCCCATGAGAATCCCAGTTTTCACTCTCGTTGTACTTCTCTTGTGGGGATGTTCTAAACTGCCCGAGGCTCCAGAATCTGTTGATCCTTTACAAGATCTCCAATTTGAATTTCTCCAATATGCGAACAAACTTTATTTTTCTGCTGAGGTTCAACCGGAGTATCTCGGAAATTCGCTTGATTCGGTTATGGTACTATGGTATGGGACTCAATTCAATTCATTACCAGACATAATTTCTCTGAATAATTCTGGTATAGAAGGTGATATTATTGCTGGCGATAAAATATATTCCCGAAGAATCTCAAATACTCAATTAACTTTGGATAATCCCATCGACAGCTCAGCAACAGGGCTTGTATATTTAAATGTTCAGGCCTATTATAAGGGAAATCAGATTGCATTGGAGGATTCGTTTCAGCTTGGTAATATTCGACCGATAATAGTTCAAGTAACTTTCCCAGATACGATGACCCGACCTCCGGATCCGTATATACTAGTTGATACAATTAAAGTCGAAATATTTGATGCCAACGGTGTATCTGATATACAGACTTGTTACATGATGTTTCAGAAACCAGATTTATCCTATTCAAACAATGGCAATCCTATTCTGATTTATGATGACGGTATCATCGATCAGAATATGTTTCTCTGGGACGAGTTCGCTGCCGATGGAATTTTTTCCAGGTTAATCACAATCGGATCTGATAATCCAATTGGAATTTATAATGCTTATTTTTATGCCAAGGATTTCTTTGGGGCAGATGCTGAAGTTGTCATAAAAACAGTTGTGGTAATTGAGTGAAAAAAACAGTTTTATTAATCGGGATTATATTTTTTATTTCCATATCTGTTGGACAAAATTTTATTCCAACAAATGTTTCTTTACGAAAAACAAATTTGGACTCATCTGGAATAATTAATGAACTCACAAGCAATGTTATTTCCGAAATCAAACTCCAGGGAGACAGTACAGTCTGGCTGGGGACAGGGCAGGGATTAGCTATGATGCAGGATTCGATATCTGTTTTTGCGATGGGTTCTCTAACAATTGAAGAATCCGACACGATTATGCTTTTTACAGATGGGATTTCTGCTATTGCTGTAAACGATAGCTCTATAATAGTTGCTGGTGCAACCGATGACGGAGTTACACCAGTAGGAGCGGGATTGTACTTCGCTGAAGATGCCCTGGATCCTACAATTTCTTGGATTCATTTTTCTCAACCCGTAGATAATCAGACCGATACATTAGCTGATTTTGCTGATAAGTATTTCCGGGCTCTTCCTGTCACTGTTTCAAATAATAATGTAACATATGATGCAGCGATATCTGACGATTACATCTGGATAGCAAGCTGGGCTGGAGGACTTCGGCGTATACCCTTGCAAAATCTTGCTGGGGATTCCTCTTGGACAAGAGTCCCCTTGCCTTTAGATGATATGGACGTGCTCACGACCTGCAGTGATACCTCCTATGCTGAAAATATTTTGAAGGATTATTATCTGAACCCTCGGGATCCATTGGATGATGGAAACCATAATCACAAAGCGTTCAGTGTGCTGGCTTATGGTGATACAGTCTGGGTGGGGACAGCTAACGGCATTAATCGCGGTCTTCTTGGTCAAAACGGATGCATTGATTGGGTACATTTTTCTTTTCCTCAAGATGGTATTTCCGGAAATTTTGTAGTGGGCCTTACCCGGCAGGTCTGGGGAAATACAAACATTATATGGGCAGTGACTATGAATGCTGAGGATCAAGGCGAAGAACGAGGGTTAAGCTATACTATCGATGATTCCACCTGGCACACCGCACTAATCGGGGAAAGGATTTATAATGTTTATGCAGAGGGTTCACTAGTTTTTGCAGCATCGGAGAATGGTTTGTGGAAATCAATTATTGACGACCCCCATGATACACCAATGTGGGCATTATTTGAGCCGGCAATACAGGCGATCCTCCTTGAGGACTCACTTGTATTTGATACAGACGAGATTTTAACAAATGAAGTTATATCTTTTGCCTTTGATAATCGACCATACTATTCCCAAGCGGTACTCTGGTTGGGAACTCTGGATGGTCTCGCTAGATCCAGTGATATTGATGGTAGCAACTGGCAGATATTTCGGGCTGAATATGATCCCAACAAGATATATGCGTATCCAAACCCTTATTCTCCTTATTCCCATAATGTTCTCGATGGTGATGGCTATGTTCGGTTTCATACCAGCGAGGTGGTTTCATACACTATTGAAATGTCTATTTATAATTTTGCGTTGGGTATTGTTTTTAATAAAAAATACGATCGCCGTTCAGGTACAGAATCTCTCAAATGGGACGGTAATGACCAAAATGGAAAGTTGGTGGATAATGGTGTTTATTTCATAAATCTTAAGTTTGCAGAAAAACAGAATCTCGGTCCTGAAGATCACTGGCTGAAATTGATTGTGGTGAAATGATGAGAACTGGTTTTCTGAATCTTCCGTATCTGGCAGGATTTATGCTGTTTATGAACGTGGTTTTTTCTAGTGATTATGCCAGTTATTCTGGTAGTTTTTTAAGAATGGGAACAACTGCCCGGTCAATCGCTATGGGAAGCGGATTTACTGCGGAACTGGACCAGGGCTTTACAGCTTATCACAATCCGGCAGGTATTTCATTTGTAACAAACAGACAGGCGTCAGTTACAAATCATAGCTTACAACTGGATCGTAATTTTTATGTTGCAAGTTTTGAGACGAATTTACCTCCAACAGCTGGAATTGGGATTGCCTGGATCAGGGCTGGAGTGAATCAAATTGACGGCAGGACAGAAGAAGGAGAACATACGGGTTTTTTATCAACAAGTGAGGATGCTTACTTCATCAGTTTTGGACAGAAGTTACGACCGTGGCTTTCCGTGGGGATTAATATTAAACTTCTGCGACTCCAACTTCCCATGAATGAAAGTGGTCTAGTAGGATCAGGGATGGGATTTGATTTAGGAATAATTATTCGTCCATCACCTCCTTTATCCATTGGCTTAGTTATTCAGGATTTAAATTCTAACTATCTATGGCAGACCAGTGAAGTTTTTGCAGAGCAGGGTCGAATATATAAAGAGCAGTTTCCAGTTATTTATAGGATTGGCACGAATTATCGTTCTAAAAGAATTTATTTTGTTGGAGATTTTGGTGTCATTACGGATTATGAAGATGTTTTAGGAATCCCTATTCGGTTTGGCGGAGAATATCAGTATAAAGAAAACTATTTTTTCAGGGCGGGATTTGGTAATTCAAGGGTTTCTTTAGGTGTAGGGATGAAATATATTTTGTTCAATGAAAAAGATTCTTCTATTGATTATGCTTTTGTAACGGAACCTGCACTCAATTTTGCCCATGTGTTTACGGTTTCGATTCAATTCTGACTGGTTGAATAGAAATATTGTTTAATTAAATCTATATTCGATGAATAGAATTTTTCATCTGTTAACTGTTTTTATATTTATCCTGAACACTTCCGTTTTTGGAATTGGGACACAGTTTCTTTCTATTCCAAGCACGGCCCTAGAACTTGCAGTGGGCATTAACCCTGTCTTAAATGGAGGGTCTTTTTCTAATCCAGCTTCGCTCATTTTAGACAAACCAAATCCTGATTTATTCTTTTCCCACGGTTCCTGGCTGGCGGGTGTGACCGGATCAACAATTCGTTTTTCAAGAGGATTTACCTATGGAACTGGGGGGTTTCAAATCCGCTATGCTGGGTTAAATGATCTGGAATTTCGAACGAGTACGCCTACTGACAATCCACTGGCAGAGTTTGGAGCGTACGGTGTTTCGTTCGGTGGATTTTACAATCGAGTTTTGGGCAACACCCGTTATGGACTTGCTTTGCAGGCAGTCAGCTTTCAAATCTATGATGAATCTTCCAATGGCTATGCTGTAGACTTTGGATTGACTCGAACATTCGGAAAAAACCTTACTTTTGGGGCATCACTTTTGAATATGGGTTCCATGTCACTGTTATCTAAAGAATCTCCTGACCTCCCTTTACGTGTTTTGGCGGGTGTCAGTTATCATTTTTTTCAGAAGGATTGGGGGAACAAAATTTTTCTTTCTGCAGAAAACTCTTCCATGGTTTCAGGAATGATATTTCATGTAGGGAACGAATTCAGTTGGAAACAACTGGCCATTCAGACAGGATCTCAATTTTCGAAGGAAGTTACAACGGTTTCCGGTGGTTTTGGTTTCAGGTTGGGAATCTATCGTTTCCAATACGGTGTGCAGGTTGGCTCCCAGAATCTTGGAATTTCTCAGATGCTGGATATTTCAGTTACACTTCCATAATTAATGCCGTCAAAACAAAATTCTATTCAGATTTATGTCATTATTGCATTAACTGCAGTCCTCCTTATTCTGGCAGTTCGCCTGCTACTTTTGCACAGGGAATTACAGGAAGTGAAAAAGGAACTTGCTCCTGAAGATGTGGAAGAGATTGTAGAGGAAAAATCTATTGCTGGAGAATTAACTATCATTGTTGATGATTTTGGGTATAGAAATGATGAAGTTTCTGACGGTTTCTTATCACTTGGAGCAAATTTAACATTTGCAGTTATTCCGGGGCATGAGCATAGCAGATCGTTTGCAAAAAAAGCCTTTGAAAAAGGATATGAAGTTATCGTCCATATGCCTATGGAATCTCATGTATCATCCAGCGGGGAGGAAGAATTTGTTCTGAATACAGATATGACAAGCAGTGAAATTGAGAGCAGGATGGAGAAAGTTATTGCCCACTTACCACAGGCAGTCGGGATGAATAACCATCAGGGATCAAAAGCCACGGGAAATAAACGAGTTATGAATGTGGTTGGGTCTGTCTTGAAGAAGTATAAAAAGTATTTTGTTGACAGCCGGACAACACCAGAATCCATAGCGGGATCAATGATGATGAGTCTTGGCGTACACACCGCGAACCGGGACGTATTTCTAGATAATGAAGCTGATCCGTACCTGATAAACAAACAACTGGATCAACTTATTTCAATTGCTCAACATAAAGGATCAGCAATTGGTGTCGGTCATGCCAGACCAATGACTCTTCAAGTTCTCCAAAAAAGAATCCCCGAGTTAGAAAAAGCTGGTTTTCAATTCAAATTTGTTTCCAGTCTGTACAAATAATATGTAACCGGGTTTTAAAGAGATAAAAACCATATGCCAATTTATTGTAAAGTAACCCGCGGTAGCCATGTAGAAAGCCAACATTCAATTTATGCTGTTGCTGTAAATGAAGTTGGAGAAATTATTTTTTCAACTGGAGATCCAGAATATCAAACCTGCATCAGGTCATCCTTCAAGCCATTCCAGGCAGCGGCAAGTGTACATGCAGGTGCTGTGAAATCTGCAGGGTTTACAGATGAGGAATTAGCTCTCATGTGTGCTTCCCACAACGGGGAAGAAATTCATGTAAAAACGGCTAAATCCATGATGAATAAGCTGGGTTTTTCAAAAGACTATTACGAATGCGGAAATCATGCACCTTATGATACTGAATCCAAGATAGCACTTCTTCACAAGAAAAAAGATTATTCACCTTTCAATAATAATTGCAGTGGAAAACATGCAGGTATGCTGGCATTGGCCAAACACCTTGGAGCGGAACCTGCCGGATACACCAATCGTGATCATCCTGTTCAAAATACTATTTTTGATCTTTTGCGAATTTATTCTGGTCAAAATGAGATTGTAACAGCAATTGATGGATGCAGTGCGCCAACACCCTTCATGTCTTTGCATAGTATTGCATTATTATTTCAAAAGCTCGCAAGTGGACAGTATCCGGAACTGAAAGAGGTGTATCAGGCTATGGCGCACCATCCGTATCTCGTGGCAGGCCGTAATCGCTTTGATACAGATTTTATTAAAGTTATGAAAGGAAAGGCAATTACAAAAGTCGGAGGAGAAGCTGTCCGTGGAGTTGCTATTCGAAACAAAAATGGTGAAACATTTGGCCTTGCGCTAAAAGTATTAGATGGAAATCAGCGGGCGAACCCAGTTGCAACCTTGGCTTTACTAGATCATTTAAAATTCATCGAGGAAGAAGATTTAGCCGGGCTTAAAGATTATAGAAACCCTAAATTATTTAATCATAGGAAGATTCAAACCGGAAATATTTCAGCTCACTTTGAAAGTTAAGGAACGGTACTATTTTTTTATGGCGGATTATGTGAGTAAACGTTAACTGTATTTCGTTGAATTATTAAATCAGGTAGAGAGAGCATTTATTCTGTGAAAGATTTCAATCTAATGAACAAATCTTTATTTCTTGTTTTGTTATTTCATCTTTTTTTAATGGGACAGGATTGTCCGCCAGCGGATACGGTTCAAATAAATCCTCCGCAGGATCTCTGGTCGATCCCATACGAAAACAATTGGAACGGATTGGAAGTAATGACGTGGAATGTGCAAGAGTTTCCCACCAGCAGCAACACAGTGAATTATGTTTCGGAAATCATAAGTGACATCCTTCCAGATATAATCGCTTTCCAGGAAATCAGCGATATCCCAGATTATGAAAATTTTGCATCCATGAATCCTGCTTACAATTTTATTCACACAAATTATGGAAGTGAAGTGAATCCGGATTTGGGTATGGCTGTAAGGAATGACTGTGTGGAAATAGTAAATTACACAACATTATTTTCTTCGGAAGGATGGGCATTTGCATATCGGTATCCGCTGAAAGCCGAATTGCAGTGGGGGTGCGGGGATGCTGCAATCACTATTCAATTAATTAATATTCACATGAAAGCTTTTGATGAAGGATTTAACCAGCGGTTGGCAGCCTCTCAGGTATTGGCAGATTACATCCAAAATAATATCAGTGAAAATATCATTGTCGCAGGTGATTTTAATGATGAAATAGATGATCCGGAGAATGACAATTCGCTCTGGCCCTTGGTTGAAGATCAAAATTGTTATTTTACTACAACCCCAATTGCAGGAGATAACTATTACAATTCATTCCCGTGGGGGATGTACGCCAGTTTTATTGACCATGTCTTAATTTCTGCTGAATTATTTGATGAAAATACTTTATCAGGGGAAATTCAAACTTTAAGGATTGATGATTATACTGGATCCTCAACTTATCAATATCATATTTCGGATCACAGACCAGTAGTTTGGAAGATTAATGTTGATGTTGTCGAACTTTCAACGGGACTTGTTATTAATGAAATTATGAATAACCCGGTCAGCGTTACCGATTCCTACGGAGAATGGTTTGAAGTGACCAATACAAGTATTGAAACAATAAATTTGAATGGTTTGACACTTAAAGACGATGGCGGAGATCAACATACAATTTCACAAGTGGGAGGATTATTGTTGGAACCAGGGGAGTTTGTTGTGCTTGGTGTGAATGACAACCCGGCTGAAAATGGAGGAGTCAACGTAGACTATGTTTATTCCAATTTTGCGTTGGGTAATGGGTGGGATGAAATCATTTTTGAACATCCCACCGGTGTTATTTTAGATGAAGTCTGGTATGATAATGGTGCTTCTTTTCCTGACCCTGCAGGAGGGAGCATGATGTTGATTGATCCCTACAGCGACAACAGCCTTGGTGTCAATTGGACGACTTCAGAAGTACCGTTTGGTGATGGAGACTTTGGAACACCCGGATTGCCAAATGCTTCTTCAGGGGTCTTATTGGAAATTGATAATATTGCAGGATGGAATTTGATAGGGCTTCCAGTTGATGTTGTGGATGGTAGTTACCTTGAAATTTTTCCTGAGGCTAATACAGGAACTTTATATGAATATAATGGAATGTACATCGAAGCAGAAACTCTCACCCCAGGGATTGGTTACTGGTTACGATTTGATTCTGACGGAACCAGTCTTGTCGAAGGATTGGAGATTTTCAATCTGACTATTGAACTTGTTGAAGGTTGGAATCTGATCACGGGGATAACAAGTTCAGTACCCGTTGCTTTAATTCAGGATCCTGATGGGATTATTGTACCGGGAACAATTTACGAATTTGATGGGAGTTATGAGAATGCCACCAATCTGGTTCCTGGCAAGGGATATTGGATTCGTACATATTCTACTGGTGATATAATTTTATCTTCGGAATAAAGTTGGAATAACTGTTGATAAAAGCAGAGAATCTTAATAAAATGTGAGCCCGATTTCTGAAAATTTATTAACAAAATAAGAAAGTGAGTCTCTTATGAAAAATGTAATAATAATTCTTTCGGTTCTTATTAGTAACATATATGGTCAGGATTTATTCTTTTCAGAATATATCGAAGGCAGCAGCAGCAATAAAGCTCTTGAAATTTATAATCCCACTGATGCAGCTGTTGATCTTGCTGGATATGAAATTTGGCGAATATCCAATGGAGGAGATTGGGCTGAAGGAGAGGAGAATGCTGTAGATTTAAATGGATATTCAGTTGATGCAGGTGATGTGTTTGTGATATGTAACAGCAGTATCGCAGAGGAGTATGCAGGGGAATGTGATATTCTTGGTACAACTGCAACGTATTACAACGGTGATGATGCAGTTGGTCTTGCCTATAATGGAACATTGATTGATGCCGTTGGTGAAGCAGGAGATGATCCGGGCTCTGGCTGGGCTGTTGCTGGAGTAACAGACGCAACAAAGGATCATACCCTCGTTCGTAAATCATCGGTGACCCAGGGCAACACTGACTGGGCGTCTTCCTCTGGAACAGATGTCTGTGACTCTGAATGGAATGTTTATGATCAAAATACATTTGATTATCTGGGATCTCATGATGTCGGCAGCGGGAATGTTGCTCCAGTTGCAAATGCTGGACCTGACCAGGTAGTAGATCCTGAAGAAACAGTGCAACTGGATGGAAGCGGCAGTTATGATCCTGAATGTGCAGAAATTTCTTTTTCCTGGGATGGACCTGGAGATATAACCCTGGATGATCCCAGCTCAGCAACACCATTGTTTACTGCACCAAGTTACTCTGAAACAACGCTTTTAACATTTACATTAACTGTTACTGATGATCAAGGAGGTTCGGATAGCGATATTACGGAAATTACAGTTTTTGTTGAGCAGGGATTAACCATAGCAGAAGCGCGAGCGTTGGGGGTAGGTGAAATTGTTACCGTCCAGGGTGTTGTTACAACCCCGAATTTTCAGAGCAGCCATACCGAGTATGTGATACAGGATGCTACAGCAGGCCTGGTCGTTTTCGGTTATGGAGTCACAGATGTTGATTTGGATGTGGGAGATGAAATCAGGGTAACCGGTGAGACTGAAGAATATAATGGAAAATTTGAAGTGGCAATAACCGGATCCCAGGATATAACTGTATTGGGAACAGCTGATCTTCCTGAACCTCAAATTATCACGGTCGCTGAACTGACTGTAAATGGTGAGGAGTATGAAAGTGAATTGATTACGATACAGAATGTTAATTTGTACGAGGGTGATTGGCCTGATGAAGGTGTTGCGATAAACCTGATAATTACAGATGACAATGGGGCTTCAACAGTGATAATGAGAATTGACAGTGACACCGAGATTGATGGATCTCCGGAGCCTTCATGGCCTCAACATGTAACCGGAGTTGGAGGGCAGTATAGTAATGATTATCAGATTTTACCCCGTTTTATCACCGATTTTGAACCTGCAGGAGATAATCAATATCCTGTGGCAGATGCCGGGGAGGATCAGCTTGTAAATCCTGGAGATCTGGTGACACTTGATGGATCGAGCAGTTTTGATTCAGACGGATCGGTTGAAGGTTATCTCTGGGCACAGACTGAAGGTACAGCAGTCACCCTAAGTGATACTGAACCGGAGGACGGCATTGCAACTTTTACTGCGCCTTCTGTAGATGGAAACGTTGTCTTAACTTTTTCGTTAACAGTTGAAGATAATCTTGGAGATACTGGAACTGATTTTATTTCCATTGTTATTTCGGGAGGTGAGACTTCTATTTATGACATTCAATATACAACGGTGCAGGGCGATTTTTGTTTTGATTCTCCACTCATGGGTGAAGTTGTTGTTACCAGTGGTGTTGTTACTGCTGTTCAAAACCCTGGCTCATATTCCAATTTCTATGTACAGGATTTTGGGTTTGATTCCTGGAGTGGCGCATATGTCTATGATAATACTCAATCTCCAGCAGTAGGTGATGAAGTAACGTTTGCTGCAACAGTGCTTGAATATTACAGTTTCACCGAACTGACTGATCTCATCGGTTTTTCAGTCTCATCATCAGGGAATGCAGTTACTCCAAAGGATATTACAACTGGTGAATTGGCAGCTGGCTGCACATTTATTGGTGAAGCTTTAGAAGGCATGCTTGTCCGGGTGACTGATGTTGAAGTAGTGGCAGAATCCGATGAAAATGGTCAATGGTATGTAGATAATATAAATGGAACTGGTTTGTGTCAAATAGATGATGGAATGTTTGACGGGACACCGCCAACACCTGCTGCAGGAACCCATTTTACTGCCATAATTGGTGTGGTTGATTATAGTTTTGATGAATATGCAATTTTACCAAGATCTTTGGATGATATTCAATCTGAGTCAAATGTTACGGAAGTAAACGTTGATCACATTGATAGTTGGAACATGGTTAGTTTACCACTAACTGTGGAAGATGCTGCCCAATTATCTCTGTTTCCCACTTCTGTTGAAGGTACCCTTTATAGTTTCAGTGGAGCATATAATAATGAATCAGCACTCGTCTCTGGTGAGGGTTATTGGCTGTTTTTCAATAGCGCTGGAAGCGATTTGCTCAGCGGGACAGTGGTGAACAGTGCCATTATATCTCTCGTGCCGGGCTGGAATATGATTGGAAGTATCACGCAGGAAGTCAGTGTTGATGCTATTAGTGATCCTGGTGCCATTATTGTTCCGGGGACTGTCTATGGCTTTAATGGTTCATATAATAATGCAACTATGATTACGCCAGGAAAAGGATATTGGATTAATGCCTCTGCTTCAGGTGATATTACGCTTTCGAGTGGATCTGCTAAAACAAGATCAAGTCAATTCAGATCTCTTAGTGAGGCTAATATTATAAGCTTCAATGGTTGTAAATTGTATTTTGGAGTTCCAATTACTGATGAACAAAGATTGAGTTATAGCCTTCCTCCAAAACCTCCCGCCGGAGCTTTTGATGTGCGTTTTTCAAATGGTTTAAAAGCAATGGACAACACAGGTACTATTGAGCTAATGAACAATGCAGATAACCTGACAATTCATTTCCAAATTGCAGAAAAAAACCAGGAGGAGGGACAACATTGGTTGCTGACTGCTAAAAATGGCGATGTGTATAAATTGGGAGACTCAGGGGAAATTGTCATTAATGGATCTGTTAACGGGTTTACACTCACCAAGGCAGAAACAATTCCAACCAGTTTCAGCCTTTCTCAAAACTATCCCAATCCATTTAACCCGGTTACCAGCATCGGTTATACTGTGCCTGAGGAAATGTATGTCACTATTAGTATCTACAACCTCATTGGTCAGAAAATCGTTGATTTGGTTAGTGAAGTTCAACAAAAAGGGCACCATAAAGTCATGTGGGACAGTAAAGATTCCAAGAGCAATCTGGTATCAAGCGGGGTGTATTTTTACTCCATCATAGCCGGCGATCACACGGCATTAAAAAAGATGGTATTGATGAAATAGGAGATTTTCATTTATCAGAAAAAAATGCCGCAATTTGGAAAATCCTTATTGTGGCATTTTTATTTTTATGGAAAGGTTCACTGGCACTCAATAGAAATAAATTTTCAGATGAATAAGTGTGAAGAAAATAAAAATGTATAAAAAATGGTTGTGTTCATTTTTCATATTTGTCACGTTAAGTCACCTTGTTGGACAAAGGATAATGACGTATAATGTATTGAATTACCAGGGGAGCATTAGCGGGGACAGTGAAAAAGAAATCGCTTTGCGAATGATAATTGGTTCCACAGATCCTGACTTAGTTGTTATTGAGGAAATTAATAATACAACCGGTTATAATCGGTTTTTGTCACATATCTTGAATTATAATCAAGAGGGAATTTATTCAGGAGCTGATTTCACCAATCAATCTACAGCGGATGCGGATATTGCCCTTTATTATAAACCGGGTGTATTCAGTTTCGTCAGTACAAGTGTAATCAACACTACAAATAACTGGGGACACCGGGATGTGATTGAATTTGTCATGAAACATATTGAATCAAACGAGGAAATAAGATTATACGGTTTGCATTTGAAAGCTGGAACAGGTGAAGACGATGAGACTGAGCGGGAACAGGAAGCAACCGCACTTCGGAATTATCTGAACACGTTGAATCCTTCGGAACATTTTTTTGTTTTGGGTGATTTTAATTTTTATGACTCAAATGAGGGCGGATTCCAGGTTTTGACAGAATCCCAGGAAGATAATGACGGTCAGATATTTGACCCGATTAATCGGATTGGAAATTGGCACAATAACTCATCTTTTTCTGATGTTCATACACAATCCACACGGGCAACTAACTACGGAGACGGGGGGGCCTCAGGGGGTATGGATGACCGGTTCGATTTTATTCTGGTTTCGCCCTCTATCCTTGAGGAGACAGATTTAAATTATTTGGAAGATTCATATAATCCATACGGAAATGATGGAAATCATTTTAATCAATCTATCAATGCAGGGAATAATTCAGCAGTACCAGATGAAATTGCGGATGCTCTTTATGTAGCTTCTGATCATCTGCCAGTGTACCTGGAGGTGGTATTCTCCGGAACCCTTCCGCCATTGAGGCAAATCGTCATTTCAGAAGTAATGCCTAATCCGAGTTTAGTCTCAGATTCAAACGGTGAGTGGTTTGAGGTTTATAATGCAGATTCAGTAACAATTGATTTTGCAGGCTGGACTATAAAAGACGCAGGAACAGATGAACACCTTATTAGTACCCAAGAGGGTAGTTTGTTGATTGAGCCGGAAGAATATTTTGTTTTTGGGAGAAATGGAAACCAGAATGAGAACGGAGGCTATGAGGCAGATTATGAATACAGCGGTATTATATTTGGAAGTGCGGAAGATGAAATCATTCTTTTAGATCCGGAAGGGAGGGAAGTGGATAAAGTATACTACACAAATGCTTTTCCCTTCAGTAGCGGTGCTTCCATGTATGTTCAAGACCTTTCGTCCAATAACAATATTCCTTCCAACTGGGCAGAATCAACGACCCCCTTTGGTCTGGGTGATCTTGGCACACCGGGAGGACCTTCCCCCAGCATGTCTTCTTCAACTCTTACTATTCCTCATAAGATACATTTATACCAGAATTATCCTAATCCATTTAATTCCATGACTACCCTATCATACGAAATATCAGAATCTGGTTATATGCAATTAGCGATTTTCAATTTATCTGGGCAAGAGGTGGAGATTCTGGAAGAAGGTTTGAAACATCCGGGAATTTTTCATGTATATTGGAAAACCGATATACTGCCAAGTGGTGTTTATGTCTCCCAGCTTGTATTTGATGATCAAATCCTTTCGAAAAAACTAGTTTTATTAAAGTAAATTCCAAATCTATTCTAGGGTGAGTTACATTTGTTATATTGTTATTAATGAACTGTGTTTCCCAACTTTAGTTGATTTGAACTTCTATTTATGAAAAACAGCTGCATAAAAAATATTAT
>Ga0208278_1000678_pt1 | contig 17911 bp, 17 predicted proteins | sample ETN01SmetaG_FD_185794 | JGI IMG/M metagenome (GOLD analysis project Ga0208278, IMG submission 185794) | Marine microbial and viral communities from oxygen minimum zone, Eastern Pacific Ocean - ETNP2014F12-01SV259 (SPAdes) (version 2) | ecosystem: Environmental > Aquatic > Marine > Oceanic ...
GCTATTATATTCGACAGAATTACACAATCTTATGGTGAAAAAATTCAAGAAAGAACTCAACCAAAAAAGGAAATAAAGTTTTAAAATTATGAGCAAAATTGAAATAAGAAACGTTTATAAAATATTCGGAGAAAGCCCCTCTAAAGTTCTTCCAATGGTTCAAGATGGTGCCAACAAAGAAGAAGTTTTAGAAAAAACAGGACATACAGTTGGTCTTGATAATGTTTCATTGTCTATTGAAGAAGGAGAAACATTTGTATGTATGGGGTTATCTGGATCAGGAAAATCTACTCTTATTCGTCATATCAATCGATTGATTGACCCGACCGCAGGAGAAGTATTAGTCGAAGGTACTAATGTTATGGACCTAAATCAAAAAAGCTTAATTGAATTTAGAAGACATAAAATGAGTATGGTATTTCAAAGATTTGGGTTATTTCCTCATAAAACAGTTATAGAAAATGTTGGTTACGGTCTTGAAGTACAAGGAAAAACACTTGAAGAAAGAAACAAAATTGCAATGGAAAAAATTGAAGCTGTGGGTTTATCTGGATTTGAGCACCAATATCCAAATCAATTATCTGGAGGAATGCAACAAAGAGTTGGTCTTGCAAGAGCTCTTGCCACCAATACAAATATAATGCTGATGGACGAAGCATTTTCTGCTCTAGATCCTTTAATTAGAAGTGATATGCAAAAACAACTTATAGATTTACAATCTGAATTAAAAAAAACTATTTTTTTTATAACACATGATTTAGATGAATCTTTAAGATTAGGAGATCATATAGGAATTTTAAATCATGGAAAATTAGTTCAAGTAGGAACTCCAATAGATATTATTATGAAACCAGCCGATGATTATGTGAAAGCATTTGTTAAAGATGTAAACAGAGCTAGAGTAATTAAAGCTAAGATTATTATGACGCCCACTAATGAGACTAATGGTATAGACAAATCTAATTTAATAAAGGTTCACGAAGATCAATTTATTGAGGAATTTTTACCACAGGTCGTTTGCAATAATGCAAACTGTGAAGTAGTTGACAAAGAAGGAAATACAAAAGGATATATAACAAATAAAGAATTGCAAGAATCTTTATCAAAATCATAATTACATAAAATAATTATGAAAAAAAATTTACACGATATTGTAGATATAGATAAGTATCCAATTAACAATTTAAACTCTCCAAAAATAAAAGGTCTAATAAAAAAATGCAAAGAAGATTTAGATCAATATAGCTGCTCTACTATTTCTAATTTTATTCTACCAAAATCATTAAAAGTCATGAACGAAGAGTTAATAAAACAACTCGATGAAGTTTATATGTCAAAAGAGAGTATCAATGCTTATCTATATTCTAAAGATGACCCTTCTCTACCACAAGATCATCCAAAAAGATTATTTATGAATCGTTATAATGGTTATTTAAATTCTGATTGTTTTCCAAAAGACTCTGAGATGAAATTTCTATATGAAACAGAAGAACTTTTAAAATTTGTTTCAGCTTGTTTGGGTGTATCGCCAATTTATAGATGGGCAGATCCTTTAGCATGTCATGCTTATAATGTTATGAAGCCTGAAGGAATTCTTCCTTGGCATTTTGATAGTTGTGAATTTACTTTAAGTTTAATGATTCAAAAACCAGATAAGGGTGGAATATTTGAATATTGTCCAAATATAAGAGAACCTGGAAATGAAAACTTTGAAGAAGTTAAAAAAGTACTTGATGGTGATCGAACAAGAGTTCGACAACTAAATTTAGAACCAGGCGATTTGCAGATATTTAAAGGTCGTTTTACACTTCATCGTGTCACTAAAGTAGAAGGAAATCGTTCAAGATATCTTTGTATTCCTGCCTATGTTTTAGATCCTTGGAGAGTGAATACCCCTGAACATTCAAAGACCATATATGGAAAAGTGTTGCCTATTCATATTGAAAGAAATAAAGTTAGAGCTGACGGCTTAGCAGACTGATGAAAAAATATATTAATGAAGCTGAATGGAAAGTAAAAATAGATCTTGCTGCTATGTTTAGATTAACCCATATGATGGGTTGGGATGATACTGTTTGGAATCATATTACTGCAAGAACTCCAGGAACAGATCATACTTTTTTTATGCATCGATTTGGACTTTTGTACGAAGAAGTTAAAGCGTCAAATCTTATTAAAGTTGATGAACATGGAAAGGTTTTAGAGGGACCAGAAGAAGTTAATACAGCAGGTTTTGTTATTCATAGCGCAGTACATTTGTATCATCCAAAAAATAAATTTGTTTTTCACGCTCATCCACCATCAGCACTTGCGGCAACAGCACTTAAAGATGGAATACCATACATTGTTCAAGATTCATCAATGTTATACGACAAAGTTGGATATCATGATTGGGAAGGTCTTTCAGTAGATGTTGATGAAAGGCACCGAATTGCAAAAAACCTTGGTGACAATAAAGTTTTAATTATGCGTAATCATGGCTTGCTAACAATTGGTGAAACAGCTGGAGAAGCTTTTATGAATATGTATTACGCTATTCGTATGTGTGAAGTTGCTGTCCAAGCTCAAGGATCAGGTTTAAAATTAGACTATGGAGCAAAAAGTCTTTGGAAAAAATCAGTAAAACAATATGAATCTTTTTCACCTGGAATGTACGAGTGGGAATCTTTAAAAAGAAGATGTGATAAAGCTGATCCCTCCTACAAGAAATAGATGTGACAAATAATATTAATAAAGTTGCAGTCATAGGGACAGGTGTTATAGGCGCCGGTTGGATTATTAGGTGTTTGGCTCATAATAAAAAAGTTGTTGCCTATGATAAAGATCTTAAATTAAAGAAAAGATTGGTTGCTGAGATAAAACGTACTTGGCCTTATGTAAAAAAACTATTTAATAAAAAAAAACTAAACCTAAAAAATTTCAAATATGTTACCTCTATAGAAGAAGCCTTAAAAGATGCAGAATTCATTCAAGAATGTGCTACTGAAAATTATAGAATAAAAACCAAGCTAATGAGTATTATTAGTAAATATGCAAAAGCAAACGCTATTATTTCATCAAGCTCATCAGGGTTACTTCCAACAAGAATATATTCAAAGTGTAAAAATCCAGCACGTACAATGATTGGCCATCCTTTTAATCCTGTCTATATATGTCCTGGTGTTGAGATTGTTCCTGGAAAAAAAACAAAAAAGAAATATTTAAACAAAGCAAATAAATTTTATAAATCTATATCAATGAATCCAATCATGGTAAAAAAAGAATTGCCTGGCTATTTAGCAGACAGACTTCAAGAAGCATTATGGAGAGAAGCATTACATATAGTAAACGAGGGATATGCAACTACAAAAGATCTGGATAGATCAATTGAAGATGGTCCTGGTTTAAGGTGGTCATTAATGGGTATATTTTTAACTTACCATTTAGCTGGAGGTAAAGCTGGAATGAAACATATGTTAGAACAATTTGGACCAGCGCTAAAATTACCCTGGACCAAACTAAAAGCTCCAAAGCTTTCTAAAAAATTATCATCAAGAGTTATTAGTGGCACTCGACAGCAGGCAAAAGGGAAATCTGTTGCTATGATATCAAACATTAGAGATGAATATTTAGTTAACCTTCAAAAGTTAAGAAAAAAATACGAAAATAAAATAAGAAAATAATTAGTGACTGAAATAAACAGCCTGAGCGATATTGTTAAAAATGGCCTCTGCATCGGTTGTGGCCTTTGTCAAAGTATTGCAGGAAAAGATAAAATTGAGATATCTATGTCTGATAAAGGAAGACTAGAACCTAAAGAGTTAAACAAAATACCATCAGAAACGTTTAATAAAATAATAAATGTATGTCCTGGCGTTATCGTTGAAGGTCTTCCAAAAGAACAGGTTGATACAAAAGCAAAACATGATTTGGTTTGGGGTTATTATTTATCTTTATTTTACGCTTGGTCCACTGATGATAAGATTAGATTTGAAAGCTCAACAGGCGGACTATTAAATGGATTATCGCTTTATTTATTGGAGTCAAAAAAAGTAAAATTTATTTTACATACAGTTGCTACCCCAGATAAGCCAATGAGAAGTGTATCTAAACTTAGTTATAATAAAGAAGAATTATTAAATTCTAATAGTTGTTCAAGATATGGACCAGCATCACCATTAGATAAATTTCATGAAGCTTTAAATTTAAATCAACCTTTTGCATTTGTGGGAAAACCTTGTGATATTAGCGCTATAAGACAATTATCTAAAACAGATGAAAGAGTTAATAAGTTATGTAAATATTTATTAACTTTGGTTTGTGGAGGTTCAACAGAATTTACAAAATCACAAGATTTTATTGAAAGTTTTAAAGTAAAAGAAGAAGAACTATCTATTTTTAGATACAGAGGATTTGGAAATCCAGGACGAATGTATATTAAAACGAAAGATGAAAGAGAGTATGATCGAGAATACAATTCTTTTTGGGGAGAAGAATCTACTTGGCGAGTTCATTTTAGATGTAAAATTTGTCCAGATGCAATTGGAGAAAGTTCTGATATTGCGGCATTGGACACATGGAGAGGTGGATCCCCAAAAGGTGAAGATGAAGGATTTAATGCTGCAATTGTAAGAACTAAAAAAGGATACGATCTATTAAATGAAGCTGTAAATGCTGGTTATATAAAAATTGGCGACCAATTAGAAATTAAAGATATTGATGATTTTCAACCTCATCAAATAAATAGGAAAAAAGCTGTATATGCACGTCATCTTGGTTTGAAAAAAAGCGATGTTCCAACATTAAATACCAAAGGTTTACGAATTAAGAAATTATATGAAATGAATGACAATGAGTTTAATTTAAAAGAAGAGGAAGGTATAAGTAGTAGAATTAAAAAAATTTAAATGCCTAATATTTTAAAAAATAAAAAAATCATTATTTCTGCAGGTGCATCAGGTATTGGTTGGGCCATAGCTAAAGTATGTCTTTCTAAAGGTGCAACGGTTTTTATAAACGATATAGACAAAAAATATCTAAATAAAGTAAAACAACATCCACTTAATAAAAAAAAATTATTTGCCTACGAATGTGATGCTTCAAATGAAAATGATGTAAAAAATTTATTTAAACAAATATCAAAAAAAACTAAAAAAATAGACGCATTAATTAATAATGTTGGAATTGCGGGCCCTACAGGTACAATTGAAAAACTTAAATCAAAAGATTGGGAACAAACTCTAAAAATTAATGTTATAAGTCATTTTTATTTTATAAAGCTAGCAATACCGATGCTGAAAAAAAATAAAGGTGGTTCTATTATAAATCTTTCCTCAGGCGCAGGAATTATGGGCTTTCCATTACGCTCTCCTTATGCTGCAAGTAAATGGGCTGTTATAGGAGTAACAAAAACTTTAGCTATGGAATTAGGTAAGTTTAAAATTCGTGTTAACGCAATTTGCCCAGGAACTATCAAAGGTAACAGAATGGTAAGAGTTATAAAGGATAAAGCAAAATTTCTAAAAGTTTCAAAAAAATCAATTGAAAAAGATTTTGTATCAATGGCTTCCATGAATTGTTGGATTTATGAAGAAGATATTGGAAAATTGTGTTCCTTTTTAATTTCAACTGATGGTGAAAGAATTTCAGGTCAAGCTATTCCTGTAGATGGAAATGCTACAAGAATGGATTGATCAAAGAATCTTTTTTATATGAGTTATATACTCAACAATTCATTAATATTTTTATCTAATTCTTTTTCAAAATTTTTATCATTTCCAGGATTTGCCGCACAATGACCAAAAGGTGAATTGATAGACCTTAAAGATGAACGCGGAATAAATTTTTTTTCATATTCATTATCTTTAGTTCTAAAGTATAAGTCTTGATTACAAGGCATCAAAATTGTTTTTGCTCTAATTGATTTAAGTGCTTTAATATGGTTGTTTTTATAAGTAGGTCCTTTGCTTATATCGTTTAACTGCCATGTTTTAAGTTTTGATAGTAAATTATTTGCATCCCAGTTTTTTGCATGATCATTTGCCCAATCTTTAAGTAATTCTTCTGCATTTTTAAAACCAAGTTTTTTAAAAAGTTTTTCTCTATAAAAGTCTTGGGAAAAAGCCCATCCTGCATATACGCGACCAAAAGCTTTTAAACCTTCAACGGGTTGTTTTTTATAATTTCCCTTCTTCCAATTTTTATCAGCAATAAGTGCTGCTTTAACTCCTTCTAAAAAAACGTGGTTATGAATTGATGTTTTAGATGAAGCACAAAATGGTAGGATTGCTTTTACCAGACCAGGATACTGTGCTGCCCATTGATATGACTGACAGCCTGCCATCGACCAACCTGTAACCAAGGCTATTTTTTTAATTTTTAGTTTTTCTGTAATAAGTTTGTGTTGACAATAAATATTATCCCATAATGTTATAGTTGGAAATTTTGAACCAGATTGATTTTTTGTAGAGTTGCTTGGCGATGTCGATAAACCATTGCCAAACATGTTAATAGATACAATAAAATATTTATTTGGATTTATAGCTCTATTTTTACCTATAAAACCTTCGTTTCTAACATGACTCCCGGTATAAAATGTTGGAAGAACAATAACATTTGAACCATTTTTATTTAATTTACCGTAAGTTTTATAAACTAGTTGTGCAGACTTTAAAATTTTACCAGATAAAAGTTTAATGTTCCCTAATCTAAACTTTTCATAATTCTGCATGAATTAATAAAGTCTTAGGTATTCTTTTACTTCCCAATCAGTAACTGCCTGGTGGTAACGTTCCCACTCATCATTTTTATATGATAAAAAGGATTTTTTCATTACAGGTCCAAGCACCTCATCTGATAATTTGTTATTTTTTAATGCCTCAACAGCTTGAAGTAGATTTTTTGGTAATCTTTTAATACCCAATTTTTTAAACTCAGTTTCGGTCATTTGATACAAATCTTGATCGGTTGGTTTGCCTGGATCTATTTTATTTTTTATTCCTTCTACTGCAGAAGACACTGTCATAGCTAAAGCTAGATATACATTCATTGTCATATCCGCCGCTCTGTTTTCAATACAATATCTATTTTGAGGTAAACGAAATTGGGCCGATCTATTATTATGACCATACGTAATATTTGTTGGCGCCCAAGTAACAGTACCACCTTCAAATCCACCAACTCTTGGAACTAAGCCATTATAAGAGTTAACTGTTGAACATGTAATTGCAGTTAAAGCTTCAGAGTTTTTCATTAATCCTCCAACAGCATATCTGGAATATTTAGACCAACCTTTCCCATCAGTAAAAATATTTTTTCCATTTTTGTTAACATCTTCCATTGAAAAATTAATATGAGCTCCTGATCGCCAGTCACCTATTGTTGGTTTTGGCATAAATGTAATAAACATATTATTTTTTTTAGCTATTTCTTTTAAAAGAACTCTTAGGAAAACTAATCTATCAGCCATTTCTAATAAATTTGTATAGTGAAAATCTAATTCAAATTGTGAGTACGCACCTTCTGCAACAACATCGTGTAAATTCCAACCTAGTTCTTCAAGAATATCAATTAATTCTTTTAAAAAATGCATTGAATCTAATGAATATTCAACATCGTATCCAAATGCTTGTCTTCTAGGTCTTATCCCATTTATTGGATCGCTATCTATTGCTTTAACTGGTTTGCCATCTTCTCCATATTTCATTGCAATAAATTCTGGTTCAATACCACACATTCCTCTGTAACCTGCATCTTGAGCTTTTTGCATTGCACGTTTTAATGCTTGTCTTGGACAAACATTGTAAGGTTTTTCTTCCCAATATAGATCAGCAAATATTATAGCCATTGTTTTGTCCCAAGGGCAAATATAAACCGAGTCTAAATCAGGTAGCATTATTTGATCAGAGTCTGCGGGAGTTAGTTCAGGTACAAAAGAAATTGAGTGAACGGCAAATTGAGGACCTTTTCCAAGACACAATGGTTCGAAATCACTCATAGGGACAGGTTTTGTTTTAGGGATACCATGCAAATCTATCCAACTTGATAATACATACTGCACCCCAGCAGCTTTAAGTTTTTTATGAACTGTAGGAATTTTTTTCCTATTTCTTTCTACGGCGTCTTTAAAATTTTCGTAATATATTTTATTTTTCATTAGGTAAATTATTTTGGCATATCTTCTGGATCAATTCCAGGAACAAATGTAATGCCTGCTTTTTGTTTCCAATCATGAGGGTAAGCTGCATAAAAAATTACACATTTTTCATCGCATTCATAAGCTATATGGTTATCTTTTGGAATATAAAGTACATCACCGGGATTACAAATATAAGACTCGCCATTACATGTAAGACGAAAAGTTCCTTCCATACAGTAAATTATTTCATCACATGTTAGATCCCAAGGTACAGAAACTTTGTTTAAAAAATTCAATCCGCCACACATTGTGTCACTAACTTTGCTTGTTACAAATGGTTTAATGTAAGATTTTCCCGGTTCTAATGTGTGAAGTCTATTTTCAATATCTTTAAATTTATATAGTTGTGGTTTTTTTGACATTAATACTCCTTTCAGTATTATATTTTTATTGGTTCGTTTAATTCTACTTTGTATCCATCAGGATCTTCACAAAATGCAATAACTCTTGTTCCATGTTTCATTGGACCTGGCTTACGTGTAATGTTAACTCCTAGTTTTGCAAGATCTTCGCAGGCTTTGTAAACATCTGGAGTTTCTATACAAATATGTCCCCAGCCATTACCTTTATCGTAATCTTCTTTTTGATCCCAATTACAAGTTAATTCAAGACAAGGGAACTCGGTTTCTAATCCGTAACCAATGAATGCATTAGTAAATTTTCCATCTGGATAATCTGTTTTTCTTAAAACTTTCATTCCTAAAGTTTTGCAATAAAAATTAAATGAATTTTCCAAATCTTTAACTCTAATCATTGTATGAGCAAGTCTGTAACCATCGTTTATATTATTAGACATATATTTTCCCTTTCGTTAATTTTTATGATTTCGTTTCTTGAATTATTAGTTTTTGAAATGCCTTAACTCCATCTTCCCAATAAGGTGACAATAAACCACCTTCATTTGAAGCTGGTGAAGATCTTCCTTCTTGAAGTCTTTCGCAAATTTCATGATCCTCCTTGTGCACATTCCACCATATCTTTTTAGTAATATCAATTTCTTCCTTAGGCATTTCTTTATCGCCAATTGTATATATTATTCTTTTTTGAGAAGATGTATTTGGGTTAATTGGAACATTTAAGTATACGCCGACTTGATTTGGATAATAAGTTCCAATAATAAAATTAGGAAAAAGCGATAAATATTTTGAAGAAACTGACAGGGCTTTACTGTTTTTGCTGTCCTCTTCTTTAACATCTACGCCACTTCCGTAACACACTCCATCTACAATAGTATAATGATCTCTTAATGGCTGGTTTGTTGTAGTTTTATGAACAAACTGCACATGATATGGTTCAATAAAATTTTCAATTAAAAATTTCCAATTAGTATTAATTTTTCCAAAGTCTAAGGTTGCGGTATATTTTAATTTATTAAAATCTAAATCTTTAAATTTTGAAAATAAAGGTTTTGCATATTCTTTGAATTTTTTTGCTTTTCCATTTAAATTTATGAAAATCCAGTCATGCCAAATATGAATTCTTATTTGTTTTAATCCATGTTCTTTAAAATTAAATCCTTTAGGTTTGTGATTATTTGTTCCTCCAATATGCGGAGCTGCTTTCAAATTTCCTTGAAGATCATAAGACCAAGAATGATATGGACAACGAATAAGTTTACCAATATTTTTTTTCTCATTAACTAATTTTAAACATCTGTGACTGCAAACATTATGAAATGCTGTAATTTCACTATTTTCATTTTTAATAAGCAAGATTGGTTTTCCTGCAATAAAGATTGGTTGCGCGTCCCCTACTTTATTAAATTCATGAACAAAACCTACGAACAACCATCCATTGGATAAAACTGTATCACATTCTTTTTCCCAAAAATCAATATCAGTATAAGATTTAGCGGGAAGTCCAAATATTGTATTTTTATTTTTAGGAGATTTAATTCTAATCTTTTTTTTATTTGCTGGCATATTAAACCTTTAATTTCGAATTTATTTGCGAAATAACTAGATTTCAATAAAATATATCTTCAATATATTGTGGTTTAACTAAAGGATTATCAGGGTGAGTTTAAAAAATATATACAGAGGATATAATCAAGCTAAAAAACCAGGGTATGATCAGTTAATTACTCGTACAGATCATGGCACTCCTGCAGGAGAATATCTTAGACGATACTGGCACCCTGTAACACTATCTTCTGAAGTTACAACTACTCCTTTTGAAATACGTATACTTGGTGAAGATTTGGTAATTTTTAAGACTACAGAAAATAAAATAGGACTAATACATAAATACTGCACTCATAGAAGGGCATCTTTAGTTTTTGGAAAATCAGAATCCAAAGGTATAAGATGCTGTTATCATGGTTGGTTATTTTCCCCTGATGGAAAAATATTAGAAACACCTGGAGAAGATCCGGAATCTAAACAAGCAGAACTTGTAAGAGAAAAATTTAAATTGGGCGCTTATCCTGTTAAAGAATTTAATGGAATAGTATTTGCTTATATGGGGCCACCAGAAAAAATTCCTGAGTTTCCTCATTACGATGCTTATGAAATTCCTTACAGTAAAAGAAGTCCATATAAAATTAATTATAACTGTAACTGGATACAAGTACTTGATGCAATTATGGATCCTGTTCATACATCTTTTCTTCATGGTCAAAGTTCTGGAATACAATTTTCAAAAGGATTTGGCGAAGTAGGAGAAATTGAATTTTTTGAAAGAGGAACACAATTTCTTGGAGCTAATATAAGAAGAATTGATGACAATGTATGGGTTAGAATAAATGAATTAATTTTACCTAACTTTACTCAAGCAGGATCAGCATTTGCAGCGGATGGAACAAAAACTAAATATTTTGGTAGAAGTTCTTTTACAAGATGGGTGGTTCCTGTAGATGATCATCATTGTGTGGCGATTGCTTGGGCTAACTTTGGTGAAAGAGGAGATCCAATTGAATATGATAATAAAGAAGGTTATGAAAAAATTGAAGCTGGTGAAACAATTGATAGAACTTTTGAAGAAAAACAGAAAAGTCCAGGAGATGCTGAAGCAGTAGAAGGAATGGGATCAATAAGCGCACATAAAGGTGAACATTTAATGCCAACTGATCATGGGATTATGGCTTATAGAAAACATATTAGAAAATCAATAAAAGCACTTCAAGAAGGGAAAGATCCTACTCAACCTAAAAAAAATGGAGATATAATAAAAACCTATGGTCAAGATACAGTTTTGAGAGTTCCCAAAAGAAACATTGATGATCGAAAATTTATAAAATCAATTGGTTCAAGAGTAATGAAATTGCAGTTTGACTCTGAGAAAATGCTTAATAAAGATCGTGATAATTTTATAATTAAAGAATTATCTAATATGGAAAAAAATGGTGCATTTTGACAAATAAAAAAATTAAAATTCATGTAAAAAATAATCATTGGGCTCCAGGTTCATTCCCTACTGATGCAGAAGGTGAAAAAAATTTTACAATTACTAAAGAACATTTAGACGAAGCTCTTAAAAATTATCCAGAAATAAAAGAAAAATTAGAAATATTTGTTGATTGGGATGAAGATAATTTTGAAAAATCAATGTCTAATTCTGATATTTTGTTAGCTTGGAACTTTCCTACAAAAAATCTTAAAAAAATTTCACCAGGCTTAAAATGGATACATGTTATTTCAGCCGGTATTGAACATTTGCTTCCTTTAGATTGGATGTTTGATAATTTAGTTTTGACTAATAGTAGCGGAGTTCATGCTAAAAAAGCTGGAGAATATGGGTTAATGAGTGTTTTGATGTTGCAAAATCACATGACTAAAATTGTTACTAATCAAAAAAATAAAGAATTTGTTTCTCTTTTTAGCAATCCTATAAATGGAAAAACAGTAGTTGTTGTTGGAACAGGTTCCTTGGGATCTTCAATGGCAAAACATATTAGTGCATTAGGAGCAAACGTTATAGGAGTAAATAAAAGAGGTAAAAATGCAGAAGGTTGTAACAAGATTGTTACGATAGATAATATTGATAGCGTTTTACCAAATGCTGATTTTTTATATCTCGCTGTTCCTGAAACTCCTGAAACAAAAAACCTTATAACTAAAGAAAAACTTGATATGCTTAAACCTACTTGTGGAATAGTAAATATAGGAAGACAATCGGTAATGGATTATGATGCTTTATGTAAAAAACTAAATAATAATGAAATAGCTGGCGCAATACTTGATGTTTTTACAAATGAGCCACTTGATAAAAATTCAAAACTTTGGGAAACTCCTAATTTAATCATAACACCCCATGTATCATCTGATGATAATGGAAATTATGTTAAATTAACTCTAGATGTATTTGTCAAAAATTTAAAACTATTTATAGAAAATAAAGAATTATCAAATCAGGTTGATAAAAAACTAGGTTATTAAAAATTAGACAGAGTCTATTGAATTTAAAACTTTTACCTCAATAGGTTTTTCCAGTGAATCAACTATTTTAGATCTATAATTTTTGTAATGAGGTGTATTTCTATGAAAATCTAATGCTGCAGAATCTTTGTATATTTCAAATAAATGAAAAGATGTAATTATACCTTCATTGTTTTTTTCTTCAAAAAAATTATAAAGTTCATTTCCTTCCTCTGCTCTAGTTGGGTTTATCATAGAAGTTATTATTTCCTTAGCTTCGTTATCTTTATCTCTTTTGGGATAAAAGCTTGCGAGAACTATTATTTTTGACATTACTTGTGTTTAACAAGTTTTAATTTTTCTCTTGTTTCAGCGGGTGTCATTGTTGAAACGCCAAGGTCATTAACTATTCTTAGTGCTTTTTCAACTAATTGTGCATTTGTTGCAAGTTTTCCTTTTGATAAATATAAATTATCCTCTAGCCCTACCCTAGGATTTCCTCCCATAATTACTGTTTGAGCAACAAAAGGCATTTCGTTTCTTGAAATAGCAAAACCAGACCAAACTCCTTCTTTGGGCATAATATCTTTCATTGCTTGCATCGCTAAAGTAGTTGCGGGCGCTCCCCAAGGAATTCCTAAACATATTTGAAACATAGGAGGATCATCAAGCAATCCTTCTTTATATAATTGAGCACCAAACCACATATTGCCCAAATCAAATGCTTCTATTTCCGGTTTAACTTTAATTTCTTGTAATCTTTTTGCTGCTTTTCTTAAATCATTTGGAGTGTTTACTGTTATTACAGAACTGTCACCAAAATTTAAAGTTCCACAATCAAGTGTACAAATTTCAGGTAAAAATTGTTCAGCATTTGCAATTCTTTCCATTACATTGGCCATGTCCGTCATTGGTCCAAATTCAAGTGGATTTTTTCCTTGTCCAATATCAAGGTCTCCTCCCATGCCAGTTGTTAAATTTAAAATAACATCGGTTTCACTTGAACGAACTCTATCAACGACCTCTTTATATAGTTCTAATCTTCTGCTTGGAGTGCCATCTTCTTCTCTTACATGTATATGTGCAATAGCCGCTCCTGCTTTTGCGGCCTCTATCGCTGCTGTTGCTATTTGTTCTGGAGTTTTTGGTAAATCTGGATTTTTTCCAGCTGTATCACCCGATCCTGTTACCGCACATGATATAAAAACTTTTTCTCCCATCAATAAATCCCTTTCTCAATGACAGAATCATAGCTTATCAGCACTATTTCGCCAACTAAATTTTGTTATATTTTATGCTGCAGTATTTTTATATTCATCCATTGTAGGACAAGAGCATATTAAATTTTTATCTCCATAAACATTATCTACTCTAGCTACTGGAGGCCAATATTTAAATGTTTTTAAAAATTCTGAAGGATAAGCCGCTTCTTCTCTACTATATTTATGGCTCCATTTATTTGAAGCTAATTCTACATGTGTATGTGGAGCATTTTTAATTGGATTATCAATTTTATCAAATACTCCAGACTGAATTTTATCAATTTCTTCTTTAATTTTTTCTAAAGATAAACAAAATCTATTTATTTCTGATAAGTTTTCACTTTCTGTAGGTTCAATCATCATAGTTCCTGCAACTGGCCATGACATTGTTGGTGCATGAAAACCAAAATCAATTAATCTTTTTGCGATGTCTTCTTCTGTTATTCCTGTTTCATTTTTTATATTTCTAATATCAATAATACATTCATGGGCAACATTCCCACTTTTACCTTTATATAATATTGGGAAAGAATTTTTTAATTTGTGAGCAATATAATTTGCATTTAAAATTGCTACCTGAGAAGCTTTTTTTAATCCTTCAGATCCCATCATCTTAATGTACATCCAAGAAATAGATAATATGCTAGCACTTCCCCATGGTGCTGCTGACACAGCTCCAATACCTGTGGTTGGTCCGCAATCTTTAATTACTTGGTGTTTTGGTAAAAATGATTCTAGATGTTTTTTACAAGCTATTGGTCCCATTCCAGGTCCACCTCCTCCATGAGGAACACAAAATGTTTTATGTAAATTAATATGACAAATATCAGGACCAAACTTTCCAGGTTTAGCAATACCAACAAGTGCATTTAAATTTGCTCCATCCATATAAACTTGACCACCGTTTTCATGAATTAAATCACAAATTTCTGTAATTTTTTCCTCGAATACACCATGTGTTGATGGATAAGTAACCATTAAAGCTCCAAGGTTTTCTGAGTTTTCTTCAGCTTTCTTTTTTAAATCTTTAAAATCAATATTTCCATGTTTGTCACAATCAATCACTACTACTTTCATGCCTGCCATTTGTGCACTTGCTGGGTTTGTTCCATGAGCAGAACTTGGAATTAAACAAATTTTTCTATTAGTTTGCTCATTTTTTTCATGAAATTTTCTAATTACTGCAAGACCTGCAAATTCACCTTGAGCTCCGGCATTTGGCTGAAGGGAGACACCAGAAAATCCTGTTATTGATCTCAGCCAATTTTTTAAGTCTGTAAATAAATTTCTGTATCCTTCCATTTGCTCAACTGGAGTAAATGGATGTGGTTGCGAAAATTCTCTCCATGTAACCGGGGTCATTTCAGAAGCTGAATTTAACTTCATTGTACATGATCCAAGAGCAATCATAGATTTATTCAAAGAAATATCTGAATCTTCTAATCTTTTTAAATATCTAAGCATTTCAGTTTCTGAATGGTAACTATTAAAAACTGGATGATCTAAATATGTTGAGGTTCTTAATAAATTTTTTGGTAAATTAGATAAATTTAAATTCATTGTTTCTTTAATTGTTTCAGCACAATTAAAAATTTTTAATAGCTGATTGGCTCTATAAACATTCTTTTTTTCATCAAAAGAAACTGCAAGCATTTCTGTATTTACTTTTCTAATATTAACTTTTTGCTCCAATGCATTTTGATAAATTTTTTCCGTTTCACCGAAAGTTTTTATTGTAACGGTATCAAAATAATGGTCTGAATAAAGTTCATAGCCTGACTGTTTTAATTTATCTGCAAAATTTTTTGTAAGTTGAGAAACGCTTTCGGCTATCTTTTTAATTCCACTCGGACCATGATAAATAGCAAAAGCCGCGGAAACTATTGCTAATAAAGCTTGAGCGGTACAGATATTACTTGTGGCTTTGTCTCTTCTTATATGTTGCTCTCTAGTTTGAAGAGATAGCCTGTAAGCTTTGCTTCCATGTCTATCAATTGAAACTCCAACAATTCTTCCTGGCATTGATCTTTTGTATTCATTTTTTGTTGCAAAAAAAGCAGCGTGAGGTCCTCCATAACCCATCGGAATTCCAAAACGTTGTGAACTACCGACAGCAATATCTGCTCCCAATTCCGCTGGTGTTTTTAATTTTGCTAATGCCAACAAGTCACAAATTAAAACAGCTTTTCCATTATTATTATGTATCTTGCTTATAGTTTCGCTTGGATCTTTTATATCACCTAACGTCCCTGGATATTGAATTATTCCGCAAATTATATCGCTATCAATATCTTTCTCTTCATCTCCCACTATTAGATCTAAACCTAAGTGTTTTGTTCTAGTTTTAATTACATCTATTGTTTGTGGGTGACAGTCTTTAGACACAAAAACTTTTTTTGTATCCTTTTTACATAATCTATAACTTAAACCGATAGCTTCAGCTGCTGCGGTTCCTTCATCTAAAAGAGATGCATTTGCTATATCCATTCCAGTAAAATCGATTATCATTTGCTGAAAGTTCATTAACATTTCAAGTCTTCCTTGGGCAACTTCTGGCTGATAAGGAGTATATGAAGTGTACCAGCCCGGGTTTTCAAGTATATTTCTCAATATTACATACGGAGTGTAAGTTCCATAATAACCCATGCCAATAAAGCTAGAATAAACTTTATTTTTTTTAGCTATTTCTTTTAGTTTTCTTAATGCTTTATATTCAGAATTTGAATCTCCTATGCTTAAACTTTCTTTTAACAAAATTTTTTCTGGAACAGTTTTAGATATAAGTTCATCTAGACTATTAAAACCTAACTCTTGAAGCATTGTCTTTTGTTCGGCTTCAGTAGGACCTATGTGTCTTCTAATAAAATCTTTTTGTGCATTTTTAAGCATTTAGTTGTTACTTTCTTTTGCAAATTTATCGTATTCTTCTTTATTCATTAAAGTATCTATCTCTGATTTGTCTTTGATTTTTAATTTAAAAATCCATCCTTCATTTTCTGGATCAGAATTAATTTTTGAAGGATCATCAACAATTGATTGATTGGTTTCAGTAATTTCTCCAGAAATAGGTGTGTAAACATCGCTTGCTGCTTTTGTAGATTCAACAACTCCAATATTTCCATCTTTTTCAACTAAAGTTTCTTTTTTAGGCAGTTCAATAAAAACAATATCTCCTAACATTTCTGTTGCATGTTTGGTTATTCCAATTGTGGCTATATCGCCATCTATTTTTATCCACTCATGTTCTTTGGAAAATTTTAAATTACTCATTAGTCGCTCCTTTCACATAGTTTTTTTTATAAAATGGTAAATTACAAATATTTGCCGGATATTTGTTTCCTCTTACTTCTAAAAATATTTTAGTATTTATTTTCGAAAAGGTATTAACAACATATCCCATTGCTACAGATGATTGAACGCTCGGACCAAATGTGCCACTTGTTATTTTCCCAATTTCATTATTCTGTTCATCAAAAATTTTTGTACTTTCTCTAGCAATAACTCTACTTTCAGGTTTAATTCCAACTCTCAGCTTTTTTACTCCTTCTGCTATTTGTTTATTTATAGTTTGTGATCCTAAAAATTGAGTATCCAACCTATTTTTTGAAATAGCCCATTTTAAATTTGCTTCTATAGGACTTGTTTCTTCATTAATATCATGACCATATAAACAAAGACCTGCTTCTAATCGTAAAGTATCTCTCGCTCCCAAGCCAACTAAATTTGAACCTAACTCTATTAAATTCTTTACAAAAATTTCTACAACATCATTAGGAATAGATACTTCAAAACCATCTTCACCTGTATACCCTGATCTTGTTATATATAATTTGTTATCTTGATATTTAAATTTATTGCCCTGCATAAATTTTAAATTTGAAATATTAGGAACTAATTTTTCTAAAACATTTCTTGCATCGGGTCCTTGAATTGCAATTAAAGATAAGTCATTACTTAGTTTTAGATCATATTTATTTCCTAGTTTTAAATTTAAAATTTTTAAATCATTTTCTTTGCATGCTGCATTTAAGATAATCATAAATCCATCTTCTAACTTTGTAATAATCAAGTCATCATATATTCCGCCATTATCTTTCATCAAAAATGAATATTTGCTT
>Ga0208278_1000682_pt1 | contig 17833 bp, 14 predicted proteins | sample ETN01SmetaG_FD_185794 | JGI IMG/M metagenome (GOLD analysis project Ga0208278, IMG submission 185794) | Marine microbial and viral communities from oxygen minimum zone, Eastern Pacific Ocean - ETNP2014F12-01SV259 (SPAdes) (version 2) | ecosystem: Environmental > Aquatic > Marine > Oceanic ...
GATGCGGGGCACATCCTTGGTCATACAGCGGCGGCGGCGGCCAACAGGACGGCTATTTCACAGGCCTGTTGGGCGGCGCCCAGGACATCGCCGGTATAGCCGCCCACGAGACGACACGACAACGTCATCATTACCGTAATGATGGCAGCGGCGGCAAGAAGCGCAAACAGGCCTGCTACGGGACCAAGAAAAAGGAGGGCCAGCGCCGCGCCCAGGGCAACTGAGGCATAAACACGATCCTGACTAGGCCGCCCCGCAGCAACCGCCAGACCGCTGCGGCGTGCCGGTTTCATATTCGAGATGATAACCGGCAATCCTGCACGGGAAACGGCCTGGGCTGCAATCAGGACCGCAGCCACCTGCCCTGGATCGGCAAGGGAGACCAGGACCGCCACACGAATTCCCACTGAGAAAACCAGGGCCAGCACGCCATAAGCGCCGATGAAGCTGTCATGCATGATTGCAAGGCGGTTTTTCTTGTTGCTGCCACCAATGAAACCATCCACGGTATCGGCAAGCCCGTCTTCATGCATGGCCCCGGAAAGAACGACAACTGCAGCCAGGGCGAGAAACGCGGAAGGAAAAGGTGATAGGCCAATCCCGTCAGCAAGCCCGTAGACCACGCCCCCGGCGGCGCCGAGTGCCGCGCCCACCAGAGGGAAGGCGCGCATGGCGGCAGCCACGGCTCCTTTTGCCTTTTTTTCCGGCACGCCGAAGGGAATCCGGGTAAGGAACCCCGTAGCCACGCACAGATCATCCCACCAGCTGGAGAGAATCTCCCCCGCTTCGACAGCATCGAAAATAGGATCGTTGTCCTCGGCCAGATCAGGTTCCGGCACATCGGGCGGGATGGATGGTTTTTTCCTTGTGGCCATGAGCGGGGCTCTTAAGTAGGTGGCTGGATTACAGGATTGTCACTAGACAGGAATGTTTATAAGACAGATGAACGTCACCGCCAATTCCATCTTTTTCCACGGGTTCGATCGCTGCCATGATACAGATACAGCCCCCCACATGTTTCGATGATGTTCGTTCCCTAGTTGAGGCGTTTCCCGCCGCCAACGAGACGGCGGCGGCGGCGGCGCGCGAACGGGAATCCACGTTGACCAAGCCGGCGGGCGCGCTTGGCCGCCTTGAAGAACTATGTGAGTGGCTTTGTGCCTGGCAGGGGCGGCATCCCCCCCGCACCGAGAAACCGCTGCTGTGTCTGTTCGCCGGCAATCATGGGATAGCTGGGAGGGGTGTCTCTGCCTATCCCGTAGAGGTGACGTCCCAAATGGTACAGAATTTCATCAATGGAGGTGCCGCCATAAACCAACTGTGTGAGCAGGCCGATGTGGAGATGCGGGTCCATGAAATGGCCCTGGAAAAGCCCACTAGGGACTTCACGCGGGAGCCCGCACTCGACGAGTCCCAGTGCATGGAGGCCATGACCTATGGCATGACGTCTGTGGAAGCGGGAATGGACATGCTTTGTCTGGGAGAGATGGGAATCGCCAACACCACGTCCGCCGCTGCGCTATGCGCCGGCCTGTTCGGTGGCAAGGGAAAGGAATGGGTAGGGCCGGGAACCGGGATGGCTGGTAAGGGGCTGCGCCTTAAGGCGCGAGTCGTGGACGCGGGTCTGGCGTTTCACCGCGGCCATTTGAAAGATCCCCTTGAAGCACTGCGGCGTCTGGGGGGCCATGAACTGGCAGCCATTACCGGCGCCGTCCTCGCCGCCCGTCTTTTATCAGTTCCAGTGCTTCTCGACGGTTTCGCCTGCACCGCCGCCGCCGCGGTTCTCCACGCTCTTGCCAAGGGATCGCTGGACCACTGTCAGGTGGGTCACGTCTCCATGGAACCAGGACACCGGCGGTTGCTGGAGAAGATCGGCAAGAAGGCGCTGTTGGACCTTAGCATGCGGTTGGGCGAGGGCACGGGTGCAGTGCTAGCCCTGGGGCTTGTCCGGTCGGCGGTCGCCTGCCACACCGGCATGGCCAGTTTTGCAGAAGCCGAAGTCAGTACCAAAGAGAGGTCCGATGACAAACATGGCGGGTAATGCCGAAAGACGGGCTTGGCGTTTGTCGGGAATGGGTATTGTTCTTTGCGTATCCCTGTTGGCATCAACGCCCGCGGCCACTCGGGCGGGGGAATTGCAGGTGGAAGTGAAAGGGCTGCGCAACAATGACGGTCTCGTGCGGCTGGCCCTTTATGACCGGCCCGAACTCTTTCCCATCAGTGGTAAAGCCTTTGTCATTTCGGATGTGCCCATTCCCTATCAGGGGTTAAGCTTACTCTTTTCCGACCTGCCGCTAGGAGAATACGCCCTGGCCCTGTTTCACGACGAGGATGGCGACAACGTCTTCGACAAGGGCTTTCTGGGCCTGCCTCTGGAAGGGTTCGGGTTCAGCAACGACGCCACCGTTTTTTTCTCGGCCCCCAGTTTCAGCGCTGCCGCCGTGACTGTCGGTGAAGCACTCACTACCATCACCGTCCATGTGAGATACTGGTCACAGGATTCATCCAAGGAGCGGAGGGAAGATGGCGAGCCATAAAACCGTGGGTGATTTCATCCAGACCTTCGTGCCTTGGCCCACGCCCGGGGAAACCGACAGAATCCGCCTCAACCTGCGCACGCTGGTGCGTGTCCGCTGGGTAGCAGTGGCTGGACAACTTAGTGCCCTAGTGGTGGTTTATTATTTTCTGGGCTATCCCCTCCCCATCATTCCAGCCCTTGTTCTGGTCCTAGCCTCGGGCATTCTGAACTTGACCATCATCAGCGGGCAAATCAGCGGGGCTCCCCTTCAAACCTGGCTTAGCGACGGGAAAGCGGCGGTCCAGCTGGGCCTCGATACAGTACAGTTGAGCCTGCTGCTATTCCTCACTGGAGGCTTGATTAATCCTTTTGCAGTGCTGATTCTCGCGCCGATTACCATTGCGGCTACCGTTTTGTCACGACGCAGCACCATCATATTGGGGATTCTGTCAATAACGTGTATTTCTTTGCTCGCTTTCTGGTATCTCCCCCTGCCCATTCCACCGGACATTTTCTACATTCCACCCGTCTATATCGTCGGCATATGGGTGGCCCTGTTAACAGCCATCATCCTTCTCGCCACCTATAACTGGTATCTGGCGGAAAGCGGACGCCGCATGTCCCGGGCGCTTTCCGACACGCAGACAGCCCTGGCGAGAGAGCAACGGCTTTCCGCCATGGGCGGGCTGGCGACAGCGGTGGCACATGAACTAGGAAGCCCGTTGAACACAATCTCCGTGGTGGCGAAAGAAATCGATAATGACATATCCGATGATTCCCCCTTGGCAGAGGATGTGGACCTTCTTGTCAGCCAGAGCGAACGTTGCCGGGAAATTCTGGCCGCACTAGCCGAGAGACCGGGAGAAAGTGAAGAGACGATCCTTCGCCCCATTCCCCTTTCAGGGCTGGTGATGGCGGCGGCCACGCCTTATGCGGATGCCTCCGTGGAGGTGGTCTTCGAGAAAAGGGCGGAGAAGACCGAAGAAGGAGAAGCCTTACCTTCCGAGCCCCAGGTTGAACAGAGTCCAGAATTTATGTATGGCATCGGCGGACTGGTGCACAATGCCGTAGGCTTCGCCCGTAAGCGCGTTTTGGTGGTGACACACTGGAACACAACGGACGCAACCGTGGAAATACTTGACGACGGCCCCGGATTTCCACAACACATCATTCAACGCCTTGGCGATCCTTATCTATCCACCCGTTCAGGAAAGGAGGGGCATATGGGGCTGGGAATTTTTATTTCTCAAACCTTGCTGGCACAAACCGGCGCTGTGCTATCTTTTGGCAATCGCTGGAAGGGGGGGGCCATGGTTACGGCACGATGGCCACGCTCGGTGTTGGAGCCCTCCGCACCATCGACGGAAGCTGATTTAACGGAGAACGGGCTTTTTGGTGATGCGAAAAGATGACGAAAAAAATATGGAGCACGTCTCAGGGCACCCCGTCACCAGCGGCCATGGACGGCGCCTTCTTATTCTCGACGACGACGCGCCCTTACGCATGCGGCTGGCCAAGGCCATGGAAAAACGCGGCTTTACCACTTCCACAGCGGAAAGCGTCAGCGAGGCTCTGAAAATCACATCGGGCCAAAGCCACGATTATGCCGTGTTGGACCTGCGACTCGAAGACGGTAGTGGACTTGAAGTGGTCACCGCACTTCGTGATTCGAACCCGAACACCCGCATCATCATACTCACCGGCTTCGGAAACATTGCCACCGCCGTTTCCGCCGTCAAGGCCGGCGCCATTGATTATCTGCCCAAGCCCGCGGATGCCGATGTCATCGAGAAAACGCTTCTTGCCGATTCCGCTTCGCTTCCCCCCCCACCCGATCAACCCATGTCGGCCAACCGGGTGCGCTGGGAACACATCCTGAGAGTCTTCGAACAATGCGGCCGCAATGTTTCCGAGACCGCACGACGCCTCAACATGCACCGGCGCACCCTGCAGCGTATTCTCAACAAGCACGCGCCGAAATAAATCTGTTTGTTAGGGCCCGGAGCGAGTCTTAAAGGGATTCGGTGATAAGGTCCAAGAGCAGAACGAGCAAATTCTTCCCATGTTTTCCAAGCTTCTCAAGCGTACTGCGTTCACCATTGCCAATCCGCGAGTGCCGAGCGGCAGCAGAGTCTACGCCGTGGGGGACATTCATGGGCGGCTTGATCTCATCGAAAAAATGCATGATCTCATCACCGCCGATGCCACCGATTTTGATGGGTTGCGAAAAGTGGTGATTTATCTGGGGGACTATATTGATCGCGGTGAGAACTCCCGGCAGGTGGTGGATTTCCTTCTCGACAATCCCCTGCCTGGTTTTGAAAACATTTATCTGAAGGGAAACCACGAGGATTCATTGATAAAATTTCTCAGTGACACTTCCATCGGTTCGGCGTGGATACGCTATGGTGGCAACAGCACTCTTTACAGTTACGGCGTCATAGCATCCGGCTCCTCCTGGGATCAACGCAGCCTTGAACAGATGCAGGCCTATCTCAAACGCAATCTGCCCCTCCGCCACCTGGAATTCTACCAGGTCCTGAAGGCAGGCCATATTGAGGGGGACTATTGCTTCGTCCATGCCGGAGTGCTTCCAGGCGTCCCGCTGGAAAAACAGAAGGAAGAAAACGTATTGTGGATACGTGGTGAATTCCTCAACTCCAAGGCCAACCATGAAAAGGTCGTGGTTCACGGCCATACCATCCGACCCGAGCCTGAGATTCTTCCCAACCGCATCGGTATCGACACCGGCGCCTATTCAAGCGGAATTCTCACCTGCCTGGCGCTCGAAGAGGACAATCAATCCTTTCTCCACACATAACAAGACGCGGCTGTGTCGGGAACGGCGGCGGTTTATCAATGCCTGCCATCGGTGATAGTCTTTGGGCGCGTTGGCATGTGTAACTCTCACGTGGGCACGAAAAATTCTTAAGCAGAGGCTGGGCGCGGATGCATTCACAAAAACGGATTCTGGTTACGGGTGGGGCGGGATTCCTTGGATCCCACCTGTGCGAGCGGCTGCTGGACGACGGCTATGACGTGCTCTGCGTGGACAACTTCTTCACCGGCTCCAAGGACAATGTACAGCATCTCTTCGCCAACCCCCATTTCGAACTGATGCGCCATGACGTGACCTTTCCGCTCTATGTGGAAGTGGACCAGATATATAATCTGGCCTGTCCGGCCTCTCCCGTTCATTACCAGCACGATCCCGTGCAGACCACCAAGACCAGCGTTCACGGCGCCATCAACATGCTGGGGCTTGCCAAACGCACAGGCGCGCGAATTTTTCAGGCCTCCACCAGTGAAATCTATGGTGATCCCGAGATTCATCCCCAGGACGAGACCTATCGCGGCCGGGTCAACCCCATCGGACCCCGTGCCTGTTACGATGAAGGCAAAAGATGCGCTGAGACCTTGTTCTTTGATTATTACCGTCAACACAAACTTCCCATCCGTGTAGCGCGGATTTTCAATACTTATGGCCCGCGCATGCTTCCCGATGACGGACGGGTAGTTTCCAATTTTATGGTCCAAGCCCTGCGCGGGGAAGATATCACCCTTTACGGTGACGGTGAGCAGACTCGTTCTTTCTGTTTCGTGGACGACATGATCGAAGGCATTACCCGGCTCATGAGCGCGCCCGATGACGTGCCCGGCCCCGTCAATCTCGGCAACCCGCACGAGATCACCATACGGGAACTGGCGGAAACTATTATTTCCCTGAGCGAGACGAAATCGAAACTGGTGAAAAAACCACTGCCCGAGGACGATCCCCTACAACGATGTCCGGACAACACGCTGGCGCATGAGAAACTGAACTGGGTGCCTTCGGTCCCTCTGGAGGAAGGCCTAAAACACACCTTAGACTATTTCGAGCGGCTCCTTTCCTTAGAAGCTGCAACGGAAAACTGAGCGGGGAACGGAATCGCGCCCGCCGCAGGGCCGAAACCGAATGGGATCGGGGAATCATTCTCTCCCGTTTCGAGGCGGCTTTGCTGGCGATTTGCCCGAATCAGGGTTAAGTTGGCCCCCTTCCGCCGGCATGGTGGAAGAGTCGAGCCTGAACCAACGGGGCGGAAATGGACACGAAGGGTGATCTGAAGGCTTTCCTGGCCGCTGAATTCCAAGAACATGAAGAAGTGACGCGGGCCACGGCAAAGGCCGTGGAAGCGCCTTTCCGCGAATTAGTGGCGCTGTGCACGACGGCTATCGGTGACGGTCACAAGCTGGTTTTCTTCGGCAATGGTGGCAGCGCCGCCGACGCCCAGCACTTGGCGGCGGAAATGTGCTGCCGTTTCTCACAGGACCGAGCCCCCTTGGCGGGACTGGCCCTGACAACCGATAGTTCCGCGCTTACCGCCATCGGCAACGATTATGGATTCGAGCATGTCTTCGCCCGCCAAATCCGCGCCCTGGGCCAGTCCGGAGACGTGGCGCTGGGCATCAGCACGTCGGGGACCAGCGCCAATGTCCTGCGCGGGCTGGAAGCCGCCCGAGAAGTGGGTATGGCCACGGTGGGCCTGGGTGGCGGCGATGGCGGCAAGTTGGGAACGGCTGCTGATCTTCTGCTTGTTGTTCCCTCCCCGGTCACGGCGCGCATCCAGGAAATGCATATTACCCTGGGGCATCTTCTCTGTGCCGCCCTGGAGAGGGAACTGGGGCTCGTTTAGCCCGTTTGTTTACGATAGGGTTATCCGCCATGTCTGATATTCCCGATCCCGCCGCCGCCATTGACCTGTTGGGCAATGCCAAGGTGCTTTGCATCGGCGACCTTATGCTTGACCGTTTCGTGGCGGGCGAAGTGGAACGCATTTCCCCCGAGGCGCCAATCCCCGTCTTCCGCATCAGCGGAGAAACCAAGATGCTGGGCGGCGCGGGCAATGTTGCCCGCAACCTTTCGGCCCTGGGAGCAGTTACCGAATTTATTGCTGCCACCGGAGACGACGCGGCGGCGGCGGACGTCACGGAGCTTTTCCGGGCCGAACCCGCTATTACGCCGCATCTCCTTTTGGATAAGGACCGGTCCACATCCATCAAGACCCGTTTCGTGGCGGCGCATCAGCAGATGATGCGCGCCGACCACGAGACCGTTTTTCCCCTTTCTTCGGAAAAACAAAGGGAAATTCTGGATCTGGCGAACAAGGCCATGAAATCATGTGGTGTTATGGTCCTTTCCGACTATGGCAAAGGTGTGCTGACGCCGAGCGGCGTCGAAAACCTTATCGCCGTCGCCGCAAAGGCGGGGCGGCCCGTGATCGTTGATCCCAAGGGCGATAATTTCACCCGTTACCGTGAGGCCAGCCTTATCACGCCCAACCTGCGCGAACTGGCCGCCGCCACCCGTATGCCCGTTTCAAGTGAGGAAGAAATTGCCTCCGCCGCGTGTACCATTATTGCTTCCTGTGGCGTGGATGCGGTTCTTGTGACCCGCAGCGCCGACGGCATGACTCTGGTGCGCAGCAGCGCTAAACGGACACCCGAGCATTTCTCCGGGGAAGCAAGAGAGGTCTTTGACGTTTCGGGCGCGGGCGATACCGCCGTGGCGACGCTGGCCGCGGCAGTGGCAGTGGGGGTAGACCTTTCCGACGCAGCCCGGCTTGCCAATGCGGCTGCCGGGATTTCCGTAGGCAAGGCCGGAACGGCGGTGGTGCATGGACCGGAACTTCTGGGCGCACTGCGTCATCAGGACCTGCTGTCGGGAGATGTCAAGATCGTTTCGCTGGCCGAAGCCCTGGAGCGAATTAATCTTTGGCACGGTAAGGATTTGAAAGTGGGATTCACCAATGGCTGTTTTGACCTTCTCCATCCTGGTCATATTTCCCTTCTCGATCAGGCAAAGGCCGCCTGTGACCGCCTTATCGTGGGGCTCAACAGCGATTTGTCCACCACTCGGCTGAAAGGAAAAGGCCGCCCGGTACAGGGCGAATCGGCCCGGGAGACAGTGCTGGCGTCTTTGGCCTCGGTTGATCTGGTGGTGGTGTTTTCGGAGGATACGCCGATCCGTATGATCGAAGCCATCCGCCCCGATGTTCTGGTCAAAGGGGCTGATTACCGTCTCGATGAAGTGGTGGGCAGCGATGTGGTCAAGGGATACGGGGGGCGTGTTCTTCTTGCTGAGATCAAAAACGGCCACAGCACCACCTCTACCATCGAGAGAATGGCTAAATAGCCTTTTCTTAATGCAACGCTGCCACAGGCACACATGCTTCCCACTAGCCGCCCCTTTCCGTTACAATCTGCCTGCCCAATATGAGAATCACAGGTTCCTCGCGGATGTGATACTCCCGGGAGAAAATGGCTGAATAGGCCTAACGTACAAACACGGAATATAAAAAAATGGAATTGGCGGCTCTGATGTTGGATGTGGACGGCACCATCGCAGAAAGCGAGGATGCCCACCGCGAGGCGTTCAATGCCGCCTTCAAGGAATTCGGCGTGGCCTGGCACTGGGACCAGGCCATCTACCGGGACCTGCTGGGGGTTAGTGGCGGGCGCGAGCGAATTCGCCACTATATCGATCGCACCCATCCCGAAATGGCCTCACGTCCCGACCTCTACAGTTTCATCGAGGCCATGCATCAAGCCAAAAGCCAGGCCTATGCGGAACTGGTGGCCGACAAGGCCGTGGGGGTGCGGCCCGGGGTCATTCGTTTGCTCTCGGAAGTGCGGGAGTGTGGGTTGCGCCTTGCTCTGGTGACATCGACGACGGAAGAGAATCTGCACGCGCTTTTCGACAAGGCACTGGGCAACGACGTTCTTTCCTGGTTCGAGGTCATCGGCGACGGCAACAAGGTTCCGGCCAAAAAACCGGCACCGGACATTTATAGCTGGGCCCTGCAAGAGCTTGGTCTACCTGCTGCGGCCTGTCTGGCTATCGAGGATTCGCCCAAGGGATTGCAGGCTAGTCTTGCCGCCGGGGTGGCCGCCATCGTCACTGTCAGCATCTATACCGAAGGCGAGGATTTCACCGGTGCCACGGCCGTAATGAGCGACCTTGGAGAGCCGGACAAGCCTTTTGAACTGGTGTCGGGAGACGCCCACGATGCTACTTACGTGACTGTTGACCTCCTGAAACAATGGTTCGATGAGGCCCAGACGGCTAGGCTGTCGGCTTGATTAAAGGCGGGATCTCCTTAAACTGGAAATGACCCGTGGGTAGCTGGAAAAATCCAGTTTGTATTCCCTTCATACCTCTTGTCTTTGATGGAACTTTGCGGCTTCTATTCCGGACAGGCAAAAGGGGCAACGGCAGCCGATGCAACGTGGCGGAGAAAAGAACAGCACCCAACGGTGGCCTCGCGCCGGATTGTTGTTGGGAGCGGTTGTCTTCCTGTTTTCGGGATGCGCCTATTTCGGGCCGGATACAGTTCACGGCAACCGCAACCCCTATAACATCGCCATCCAGAAGACTAGCGAGGAGCAAATGCTTCTCAACCTGGTGCGTCTGAAATACCGGGACACCCCCTTCTTTCTTGAGGTCAGTTCGGTGGCTACCCAGTTCACCTATAACGCGGGTCTGGCTGGCGCCTTCACCCATGGTGGGGACATATCTAATATCTTCGAAATCGGGCCGAGCGGAGAATACGAGGAAAACCCCACCGTCACCTATTCACCCCTTCAGGGAGAACAGTTCGTGAAACGGCTGTTATCCCCCATTTCCCTGGAAACCCTGCTGTTGCTTTATAATTCAGGGTGGAGCGTGGAACGTGTGTTCGAGTTATGCGCACAGCGGATCAACAACATCAGGAATGCGCCGCGCGCAGCAGGGCCGACGCCAGCTACCGCGCCTCAGTACAAGACGTTCAAGCGCCTGACCGACCTGATGCGGAATCTCCAGATCAAGGACGGCCTGAATATCAGGCTTGAGCATCCCGCTCCCCGGGCGGCGGAACACCAGGGCAGCTCGCGCATCGTCATGCGCCTTGCGGAGCAGGGCGAGGCTCTTCCCGAATCCCGGGAGCTTGTGAAGCTTCTCGGCCTTTCGCTGGATAAACCTTTCTACGTAGTGACCCCCAACTACATCACCGGCAGGCGTGATCGTATTGGCATCCAGACCCGTTCTCTCATGGGGGTTCTCTATTACCTGTCACAGGGCGTGAAAGTGCCGCCCGAAGATATCGAGGCGGGAAAGGTCACGGTCACCCACACCGCCGATGGTGGGGTCTTTGACTGGGACCTGGTTACGGGTGATCTTCTCCGGGTTCATTCCCAGACCGCCAGGCCAGACAAGGCGGCGGTGTCCGTCGAATACCGGGGGCATTGGTTTTATATTGCCGATTCGGATCTGACATCGAAAACCACGTTTTCCCTGTTGCACCATCTTTTCGCCCTGCAATCAGGCGACATGCAGAGTGTCCAGCCCGTCTATACTCTGCCGCTGGGAGGCTGAGCGGATGAACCGGGGAGTTCCCACGGGGTGCCACCACGGATTGTTCTTCCAGTCTCGCCAACAGGCGTTTCGAGACAGCCCATGATGAATCTTTTTTCCTGCCATCTGACGACATTCGTTCTGTTTGCTAGCCTTTTTCTTGCTTTACCGGCGGAGGGTCGCGTTACGTCGCGTGAAGAAGCGCGGACTACCCCCTCTGCAAACACGTATACTATCGCCATTTGTCACAACTTGGGCTGCAAGGCGCAAAGCGCCGTCACGCTTGCCCCGAAACAGCTCCTTAATATTTCGCGTCTATTCCAGCCCACCGCTAAAACGCCGCGTATTGAGCGCAGACAAATCCGGGATGCCGTCGCCCTATTTGAGCGTATCGCCGGGAAACAGACATCCATCCATCGCGACAGGGGCCGTAATCCCAACAGCATTACGGCCTCGCCACGGCCACGGAGCCAGGTCAGAACTGCTTCGTTGTTCCTGATCCCTCCCCGGAATTACGGCAACATAGAAGGACAGATGGACTGTGTGGATGAATCTTGGAACACCACGCGTTTTTTAGAGTTTCTTGAACAACGGGGATTGTTGACGTGGCATCACGTACTCGGCGCTGCTTTCCGGACACCGGGTCTTTTCGAACCGCACTGGGCCGCACAGGTCGAGGAAACGGTCAGCGGTGAGCGCTTCGCCATTGATTCGTGGATTCTGGATAATGGAAAGCCGCCTTATGTGCAGCGGCTGAAAGCCTGGAGAGGTGATCTGCCCCTTCCGGTGGAAGGCTTTGAATAAACAGCCTCCACGGCAGGGGGAAACCGCCCCTGAATTCCTGACCTAAAGCGCCATGCCCTCGCGCCATGCCGCCGTACCCTTGCACGAGGCGCAGATACGCTCACCGGGATGACGTGAAGTAAACTCGTCCCGGCACATGAGACACTTTCTAGTCTTGGTCTCGTATTCCCGTTGGGGCTTGCTGTTCTTTTTCCGCTTGCGAGTACTCATTGTAACCTTGTTCCAACTCCCCATCCCGACACAAAGCCGGCGCGAAAGACACAAGGGCGGCAAACACCCTTGCCTCCGCACCGCAGAGACCGGAAAGTCTACTGATCTAAAACGATATTTTGCGGCGCACAGCGTAGAAATACGTGCGCTTTATGATAGTAGCAAATTTATTGTTGCGACGCAACATAATTATTCTAATCTCTGCCTTTCCTATTCAAAAAAATGCCTTCATCTCTTACAGGTGTGACAGCGATCATAGCGCCGCCGCAATGACACCGCCATCATGAGCCCATAAACACTAATTGGAGGATATCGTGGCAACCAAGATCACAAGAAAAGCCTTGTCGTTTCTCATCGGCCTGACGGGTGGGATGATCTCCCTTCTCTGGGCTGGTGGTGTGATAGGCTAAAGAGTATTTCCTGAACGGCGGCGGGTTTCCACCGAGGGATTCCCCACGTCCCCCAGGCCACTTCATAGGCTATATGGCCATCCGGCCTCTTAAGTGCCGGTCTTTTCCCCCAGCTTGACTGGTGCCGCCTCGGCATTCTGGTCCATATGGGACCCGGTTTCGGACTCGTCTTCCCCCCATCGCCGCACAGTGCCGCTTTCCAGGCCGAACAAGTCGAGGATACGACCCAGCGTGTGATCCACCATCTGCTCCAGGGATTCTGGCTTTGCGTAGAATGCCGGCACCGGCGGAGCGATCACCGCGCCCATATGGGATACATTGAGCATGTTGCGCAGATGACCGCTATGCAGCGGGGTTTCGCGCACCATGAGCACCAGCCGTCGGCGCTCTTTCAGGGTTACGTCGGCGGCGCGAGCCAGCAGGGTCGAGCCCATACCAGTGGCGATTTCCGCCAGCGACTTCATGGAACAGGGAGCCGCCACCATACCCATGGTGCGGAATGACCCGCTGGAAATAACCGCTCCCATATTGCCGATGGGATGGGTGACATCGGCCAGGGCGCGCACATCCTTGGGAGCTAGGTCGCTTTCGGTGGCAAGGACCAATTCGGCCGGGCGAGTCATCACAAGATGGGTTTCCACCGGCAGATCATACAGCAACTCCAACAGCCGGATGCCGTAGATCACACCCGACGCGCCGCTGATACCCACGATCAGGCGTTCTTTTTCCGTCATAATAGTGTCCTCCGCCCCTGCCGGATCATGTCCGATAGTTGTATATATGCTAACACGTGGCAGGAATTAAAGAGAACACCGCGCCATGACCGACGGCCAGAAGCCGAAAAAATACCCTCCGAGTCCGATTCCGATACGGCCCGGAGCCAATCGGAGGTGGAAATCATCAGCGCCAAGGGCAAACATGTGGTGGTGATTCGCGGCGGCGAAGATTGGAAAGCTGATTCATACGTTCCCCTGCGGGGAATGCTTAAAACGAGAAAGTCGGCAATACTCTAGTGCGACGAGGCGAGAATTTCTAGCGCGGAAGGTCGGAACGTCCCATCAGGAACTCGTCCACTGCCCGCGCGCACTGGCGCCCCTCGCGGATGGCCCAGACCACCAGCGATTGCCCGCGCCGCATGTCGCCGGCAGTGAAAACCTTGTCAATAGAGGTGCGATAACTCTTTGTGTCGGCGGCTACATTGCCGTGGCCGTCCAGCCCTACGCCAAGATCGGACAACAGCCCCTCAGCTACGGGATGCAGAAATCCCATGGCCAGCAGAACCAGATCAGCTTTGAGCTGGGTGGCGCTGTCTTCCACTTCCTTCATGGCCATGCGCCCGTCCTTATCCATTTCCCATTCCAGACGCACAACTTCCATCCTGGTAACGCGGCCGTCTTTTCCTTCGAAATGCTTGGTAGCGACGCTCCAGTCCCGTTCGCAGCCTTCCTCCTGAGATGAGGAGGTGCGTAGCTTCAACGGCCAGTCGGGCCAGGTTAACGCCTTGTCTTCCATCCTCGGGGGCTTGGCGAGGATTTCCAACTGCGTCACCGAGAGCGCCCCCTGGCGGTTGGAGGTACCGATACAGTCGGAACCGGTATCGCCGCCACCAATCACTACCACATGTTTGCCCTTGGCGCTGATGGCTTGCGCCTCATCAATGGTCTTGCCCTCGTTGCGGAGATTTTGCTGGCTGAGGAAGGTCATGGCGAAATGAACGCCGCTGAGATCACGGCCCGGAACCTCCAGGTCGCGGGGCTTCTCCGCTCCGCCGGCCAGTACCACGGCGTCGAAGCCCGCCATCAGCTCGGCCGCCGTCACATCCACCCCCACATGGCAGCTGGTGCGGAAGGTAACGCCCTCCTTGCACATCTGGTCGATCCGGCGTTCCACAATATGTTTTTCCAGCTTGAAGTCGGGAATACCGTAGCGTAGGAGCCCGCCAGGATTGCCATTCTTTTCGAACACCGTCACCTCGTGACCGGCGCGGGCGAGTTGCTGGGCACAGGCCAGCCCCGCTGGCCCGGAGCCCACCACGGCAACGGTTTTTCTGGTCTTATCGGGCCCTGGCTCGGGCGTGATCCAGCCTTCCTGCCAGCCGCGCTCGGCGATGTTGTACTCCACGTTCTTGATGGTTACGGGCTGATTGATGATGTTGAGGGTGCAGGATTCCTCGCACGGCGCAGGACAGATACGCCCCGTGAACTCGGGAAAATTGTTGGTGGAATGAAGCACTTCAAGGGCGCGGCGCCACTCTCCCCGGCACACAAGGTCGTTCCAGTCAGGTATAATGTTGTTGACCGGACAGCCCTGGTGACAGAAGGGAATGCCACAATCCATACAGCGCGCGGCCTGTTGGACAAGGGTTTCTTCTTCCTGGGGAATGGTGAACTCCCGGTAATTGGAGACGCGCTCGACCGGTGGCAGGGAAGCCAATTCCCGGCGCTCGATTTCAAGAAAACCGGTGAGTTTACCCATGGACGCGCTGTCCTTCCTTAGGCTTGGTGCCGTCGGTCGCGGCCCGCGCGTCCTCCATCTCCTTCAGGGCGCGGCGGTAATCCACCGGCATGACCTTGACGAATTTGGGCAGAGAATTCTCCCAGTCACCGAGGATAGCGCGCGCCTGCGCACTGTTGGTGTAGTGCAGGTGCTTCTTGACCAGAAAATGCAGCCGCGCCGCATCGAAACGGGTCATATCGTTCATTACGTCCACCAGGCCATGGGTTTCGAGATCACTGTCTTGATGGGCAAAACGCTCCAGGGCCTCGTCTTCCTGCGCGATGGGCTCCAACTCCACCATGGCAAGATTACAGCGGCGCTCGAAATCACCATCCTCGTCAAACACATAGGCGATTCCGCCGCTCATGCCGGCGGCGAAGTTGCGGCCGGTTCTGCCCAGCACCAGGACGATGCCTCCGGTCATGTATTCACAGCAATGGTCGCCCGCGCCTTCGATGACTGCTATGGCTCCAGAATTGCGTATTGCAAAACGCTCGCCTGCCACGCCCCGGAAATAACACTCGCCGGAAATGGCTCCGTAAAGCACGGTGTTGCCGACGATGATGTTATCTTCGGCAACGAGAGAGGATTCCTCCGGCGGATAGACCACTAGACGCCCGCCGGAAAGTCCTTTGCCCACGTAGTCGTTGGCCTCTCCAGCCAGTTCCACCGAAATACCGTGGGCTAGGAAGGCACCGAAGCTCTGCCCTGCGGTCCCGGCAAGATGAATACTGATGGTGTCATCGGGCAGACCTTGGTGGCCGTAACGCTTGGCCACTTCGCCGGAAAGCATAGCGCCGAAGGTGCGGTCGGTGTTGACGATGGGCATGTCGATCTGGACGGCCTCGCCCCTCTCCAGGGCTCCTGCCGCCAGTTTCATAAGCTTACGGTCGAGGATGTGGTGGATATCGTGGGTCTGGTCCTCGCAATTGTATATCGCCACATCCGGCCCTGCCTCGGGCTTGTGAAGAATACGCGTGTAATCCAGCCCCTTGGCTTTCCAGTGGCTTATGGCGTCGTCTATGTCGAGAAGGTCGCTGCGGCCGATTATCTCATGGAAGGTGCGGAAACCTATTTGCGCCATCAGTTCCCGTACTTCCTCAGCGACAAAGAAGAAATAATTGATTACGTGCTCGGGCTCGCCGGTGAAGCGCTTGCGCAGTTCCGGATTCTGGGTGGCCACCCCCACCGGACAGGTATTGAGATGGCATTTGCGCATCATGACACAGCCGGCCGCGATCAAGGGCGCGGTGGCAAAACCAAACTCGTCGGCCCCCAGCATGGCGCCGATTACCACGTCGCGTCCGGTGCGCAGGCCGCCGTCCACCTGGACCGCGATACGGCCGCGCAGCCTGTTGAGCACCAGGGTCTGATGAGTTTCGGCGAGTCCGATTTCCCATGGAGAGCCCGCATGCTTGATGGAGGTCAGGGGCGAAGCGCCGGTGCCGCCATCAAAGCCGGCGATGGTGACGTGATCGGCGCGGGCCTTGGCCACGCCCGCCGCCACCGTGCCTACGCCCACCTCGGAAGCTAGCTTGACGCTTATGCGGGCGTTGTGATTGACGTTCTTCAAGTCGAAGATGAGCTGCGCCAGATCCTCAATAGAATAGATGTCGTGATGGGGCGGCGGAGAAATAAGGATCACACCGGGGGTGGAATGACGCACCCTGGCGATGACGGCGTCTACTTTGTAACCGGGAAGCTGGCCGCCCTCGCCGGGCTTGGCGCCCTGACAGACTTTGATCTGGATGTCGTCGGAATTGACCAGATATTCGGTGGTAACGCCGAAACGGCCCGAGGCCACCTGTTTGATGGCTGAGCGCATGGAATCACCGTTTTCCAATGGCTTGAACCGCTCCGGCTCCTCGCCGCCCTCACCGCTATTGGATTTACCGCCGATGCGGTTCATGGCGATGGCCAGGGTAGTGTGGGCCTCCCTGGATATGGAGCCGAAGGACATGGCCCCAGTAGCAAAACGTTTGACAATTTCGGTGGCCGGCTCCACCTCGTCCAGGGGCACGGATTTTCCCTCCGAACCCAGCTTCATGAGCCCGCGCAGGGTTATCATGCGTTCGCTTTGTTCGTTTATCTGTGTGGCGAACTGGCGGTATTTGTCGGGAAAGTTCCCGCGCACGGCATGTTGAAGATTGGCGATGGTTTCGGGCGACCATATGTGGTCCTCGCCACGCAGACGAAAGGCGTATTCCCCGCCCACATCCAGGGAATCGCGATAGATATGGGCATCGCTATAGGCCTGGCGGTGCCGTTCCAACGCCTCTTCCGCCACCTCGGCTAGACCCGCCCCCTCCACGGTGGTGGCGGTGCCGGTGAAATAGGCGGCAATGAACTCGCTGGACAGCCCCACCGCATCGAAAATCTGTGCCCCGCAATAGGACTGGTACGTGGAAATGCCCATCTTCGACATGATCTTCAGGATCGCCTTGTTGGCGGCTTTGATGAAATGCTGGTGCACGTCGTCCTCGGAAAGATCACAATCACCCCCCCGTTCCAGGCCGGCATGGATTGAAGACAGGGTCTCGAAGACGAGATAGGGGCTGATAGCCTCGGCGCCGTACCCAGCCAGAACGGCCAGATGGTGCAGCTCGTGGGCCTCGCCGGTTTCAACGACCAGCCCGGTTCGCGTCCGTAGCCCGGTGTCGATAAGGTGATGATGAACCGCCGAAACAGCCAATAGCGCCGGCAGGGCCACATGGGCATCGTCCATGCCGCGATCGGACAGGATCAGCACGTTGACGCCGCCCTCCACCGCCTCCTGCGCCCTCTTGCACAGTTCCGCGAGACCCGCCTCCATGCCCGCCACCCCTTTGTCGGCCAGGGTGCAGATATCCAAGGCAAGGGAGCGGAAATGACCGTCGGTCCTGATCTCGATATAGCGGAGTTTCTCGATATCGGCGTTGGTGAGAATGGGTTGCCGCACCTCGAGCCGCATATGCCCACCATCGTCTCTTAAGCCCAGCAGGTTGGGCCGGGGCCCAATGAAGGAGGCTAGCGACATCACCAGTT
>Ga0208278_1000690_pt1 | contig 17727 bp, 14 predicted proteins | sample ETN01SmetaG_FD_185794 | JGI IMG/M metagenome (GOLD analysis project Ga0208278, IMG submission 185794) | Marine microbial and viral communities from oxygen minimum zone, Eastern Pacific Ocean - ETNP2014F12-01SV259 (SPAdes) (version 2) | ecosystem: Environmental > Aquatic > Marine > Oceanic ...
CCCGCCCCCGTAGCTCAAGCGGATAGAGCAGCGGACTTCTAATCCGCAGGTTAGAGGTTCAAGTCCTCTCGGGGGTATTGAGAGTAACCTCTCGCCACGCGGAGAGTGATATTCGTGCCCAAAATAGCCACCGTAGAGCAGATGCGCACGCTTGAAGCCGAGGCCGATTCACATGGCATCTCTTATGCGCGCATGATGGAGCTTGCCGGCGCGGCAGTGTTCGAGACCGTGTGCGCCCGCGTGGAGGAGCTCTCCGGGGCGCGCATGGTCATACTGGCCGGGCCGGGCAACAACGGTGGTGACGGGCTGGTTGCCGGGCGCTTGCTGGCTGAGGCCGGCGCGATTGTGCATCTATTCACGCTAAGCCCGCGCGACAGCGGGGACGAGAATCTGCGCAAAGCATTGCGGGCCGGCGTCGAGGTAGATGATTGCGAAAGCGATTCCAGCCGAAAGCAATTCGCGGGCACGTTGCGCGGGGCGGAAGTTTTTGTAGATGCGCTTTTTGGAACCGGCGCTCGGCTGCCCATCAAGGGACGCGCAGCCGAGCTGCTCGCGGCTGCCGGCGCGGCGCTGCGCGGGCGCGAAGGGGTGCTGCGCGTGGCCGTCGATTGCCCCTCCGGGTTCGATTGCGACAGCGGCGCGCTGGATGAAAACCTACTCCCCGCCGATGTCAGCGTCACCTTTGGCGCGGCCAAAGTGGGGCAGTTCCTTTTCCCCGGCGCGGATGCGCTCGGTGAGTTGGTGCTTGCCGACATTGGCTGGCCGCCCGATTTTCCCGCGCTGGCGGGCATGGATCTGGAGCTTGCCTCCGCTGCGCAGGTCGGCGTGATGCTGCCGGAACGCCCGCGCGACGCGCACAAGGGCACATTTGGCGCAGCGCTGGTAGTGGCCGGCTCGGTCAATTACGCCGGCGCGGCTTATCTTGCGGCGGCGGGCGCATACCGGGTGGGCGCCGGGCTGGTGACGGTCGGCGCGCCTGGCGGAATCCATTCGGTGCTGGCCACGCTGCTGCCCGAAGCCACCTGGCTGATTCTTCCCAGCGATATGGGCGTGATTTCCGCCGGTGGGGCGGGGGTGCTACAGGATGCCCTCTCTCGCGCGGACGCGCTGCTGCTCGGCCCCGGTTGGGGCACCGAGAAACCGACCGCCGGTTTTCTGAGTACGCTGCTGCTGGAAGAAGGTGCGGCCGGCATCGGTCGCATCGGCTTCGGTGCGGAGCGCGGCGCTTCCACTGAGACTCCGGGGCCGGCCAGTCTGCCGCCCACCGTGGTGGATGCGGACGGGCTGAAATTGCTCGCCGCGCTGCCGCATTGGCCACGGCTGCTGCCAGCGCCGGCGGTGCTCACCCCGCACCCGGGCGAAATGGCGCAGCTCACCGGTCTCTCGAAGGACGAGATTCAGGCGGACCGTGTCGCGGTAGCACGTCGCTTTGCGGACGAGTGGGGGCATGTGCTCGTGCTGAAAGGCGCTTTCACGGTGGTGGCCGCGCCGGATGGAAGTGCCACTCTGCAGCCCTTTGCCACGGCCGCGCTAGCGCGGGCGGGTACAGGGGATGTGCTCGCCGGATTGATTACCGGGCTGCTCGCCCAGGGTCTGCGTGCATATCCGGCTGCCGTGGCCGGGGCCTTTCTGCACGGTCTTGCCGGAGAATTGGCGGCCACGGAGGTGGGAGCGCAGGCCAGCGTGCTGGCCCGGGATGTTCTCGCGTTGACGCCGAAAGCAATTGCCTCGGCGCTCGCTCATGCTTAAGCGTCCGCGGCGGCGTCGTCGCCCTTGGTGGCGCGGCGCGCTTTCTTTGTCGCGGTCTCGGCCACTTCCCGGACTATTTCTTCAGCTTTGTTGCGCACCTCTGCGGCCACTTCCGCCGCGTGCGCCTTGGCATCTTCGGCGGCGTGTCTGGCGCGCTCCTGCGCCTCGTGCCATCCGGCCTCGCCCCGCTCTTTCAACTCAATCCCTTTTTCGCGCATCTGCGCGCGAGTCTCCTCTCCGCTCTGCGGGGCCAGTATCAGCGCGACGGCCGCGCCCACAAGCCCGCCGATAACGAATCCGGAAAAGAACGCCCCAAAATCACCGTTGTTGTCCGCCATGCTTCACTCCTTTCGACTGTCCTTCAGCATTACTTTCCGCCCCGGCCCCGCTCGGGCCAAAGCATTTTCAAAAAGCGCAGCGCGCCCGCCAGCGCGCCGCTCAACTTCACGACCGGCGCGGCCACGTTTTCGCTCACCAGCCGCGCAGTGCCGCGCAGCGCCCCTATTGTATCACTTGCCTGCTCCAGAATCGGTTTGATTTCGTGGCGCAGCAAATGCAGCAACCGCGCCAGCTGCACCGCGACCACAATCAGCGCCACGCCGACTACCAATATCTCCAGCGCGAACGCGATGATGACCAGGTCGCGCAGCGTGCGCGTCAGGCCCGGATTGCGCAGCAGGAAAACGCCCAGCAGCGCCAGACCCGCTGCCAACAGCAGCACGATTACGCCCAGTATGGCGGGGAGTTTCCATGCCGATGAGCCGTTTGCGCCGTTTTCGGACACGGAAGCATCCGCTGTTTCAGCCATCAGCGCGATTATAGGCTATCCGTGGCGAATCTGGAAGTTGCGCTTTGTCGCTACCGTCCGGCGGCAGGTTCACGCGCGGCTAGCCAGTGCGCCAGCAGCAGCGCCAGAGCGGAACCGAACGTGGCCATGCCGGCGTTGAGTGGTCCGATGGCGTAAATACGCGCCTGCACCATCGGGCTCAGGTTATGGCCGATGATAAAGCCCACCCAGCTGGCGGACAGATAGAGCAGCAGTCGGCGCGCGTCGCCACCCCGGAACAGGTGGAAGAGCGCCCCGTACAATGTCGGTAAAATGATAGCGAGCAGGTACGCGGGCGTGGTCATGACTGAATTACCCCCCCACCGAGGCAGATTTCGTCGCGGTAGAACACGGCCGCCTGCCCGGGCGTGATGTCGCGCAGCGGCCGCTCGAATTCCACATTCACTTCGTCCGCGCCAACCGGGGTGATGCTGGCCGAGGCTGGTCTGGCGCGGTAGCGGATTTGCACTCCGGCGCGCAGCGCGCTGCCCGGCGGCTCCCCGCTTATCCAGTTGACATTTCCGGCGCGCAGACGGTTTTTGCCCAGCTCGGCACGGCGGCCGACCACCAGCGTGTTTGCCTCGTGCTTGGCGGCAAGCACGTACAGCGGCTCGGGCGCCGCGATGCCGATGCCCTTGCGCTGGCCGATGGTGTAGAGCGGAAGGCCGCGGTGTTCGCCGATGCGCTCTCCCTGCCGGTTCACAATCGGGCCGGGCCGCAGCGCTTCCGGCGCATGTTCGCGCACATAGCGCCGGTAGTCGTTGTCGGCGAGGAAGCAAAGGTCTTGGCTTTCGGGGCGCTGCGTCACCGGCAGCCCGAAGCGTTGCGCCAGTGATCGTGTTTCAGTTTTGGTGTAAGCGCCAAGCGGAAAAAGAGTGCGCGCCAGCTCGCGCTGGGCGAGCATGTTGAGCGCATACGATTGGTCTTTGCTCGCGTCAACCCCGCGCAGCAATTGATGCTGTGCGCCCTTCTTGCGCACGCGCGCATAATGCCCGCTTGCCAGATGCGTGGCGCCTATTCGCAGCGCTTTATCGAGCAGGAAGCCCCAACGGATATGGCGATTGCATTCGAGGCACGGGTTGGGCGTCACGCCGGAAGTGTACCCGCCTAGAAAGAACTCGACCACTGCGTGATGGAAGACCGCGCGCGCGTCGAGCACATAAAAGGGGATGTCGAGCAGCGCCGCCACCTGCCGCGCCCGCTCCACCGCGTCCGGCGTGCAACAGCGGTTGTGGCCGTTCCCGATCTGGCCGGGCTCGCTCCACAGGCGCAGCATCAGCCCGAAAACTGCGTGACCCTGCTCACGCAGCAGCGCGGCCGCGACCGAGCTATCCACTCCGCCGCTCATCGCCACCGCCACGCGCTGCCCGTCAATCACCTGCCGCCCTCATTCGCTCGATGATATCGGGGAGCACCGAAACCGTGTGTTCGATGTCATCACTCTCGGTGTGTCGGCCGACGCTTAAGCGCAATGAACCCAGCGCCCAACGCGGGGGCAGCCCGAGCGCGCGCAGCACTGTGGACGGCTCCGGGCTGCCGGTTTTGCAGGCGGAGCCGGAGCTGGCGGCCACCCCGGCCAGATCGAGATGCATGAGCAGCTCGTTGCCGTCGATGCCGGCGAACACGAAGCTGGCGCTGTTGGGTAGCCGGCGGGCGGGGTGACCGGTCAAACGCGAGTGTGGCACCGAGCGCAGCACTGCGCTGATTAAACTGTCGCGTTGCGATTTCATGTTGCGGCAATCCTGTTTTCGGAGTTCCTCGGTGAGCTGCAGCGCGGCAGCCATGCCCACAATCAGGGGCACGTTGTGCGTGCCGGCGCGCCGCCCGGCCTCCTGGCTGCCGCCGGTTTGCGCGGGCTGCAGCGCCGTGCCGCGCCGTGCGTAGAGGAGGCCCACGCCCTTCGGTCCATAAAACTTGTGCGCACCCAGAGAGAGCATGTCCACGCCCAGCGCTTCTACGTCCAGCGGCAGTTGGCTGCCCGCCTGCACAGCATCGGTGTGGAAGAGCGCCCCCTTCTCGTGTGCCGCGCGCGCCAGCGCTGCGATGGGCGCTATCACGCCGATTTCATTGTTGGCGTACATAATTGAAACCAGCACGGTGTCGGTACGAAGCGCGGCGGAAAGGTCTTCGGTAGAGGTCAAGCCATGTTCGTCCACCGGCAGTTCGGACAACTCAAAGTCGTGGCGCTCCCGCAACTGCCGGGCAGTGTCAAGCACGGCTGGGTGCTCCACCGCCGAGACGATGAGATGATTTCCACGCCCGGCCGCGCGCGCTGCCAGCGCCGCGCCGCGCAGCGCAAGATTATCGCTCTCGCTGCCGCACGCGGTAAAAATTATTTCGTCGGCGCTGCAGTTGAGCACGCCCGCAATTTGCTCTCGCGCCGAACTGAGCGCGTGTTCAGCGCACTGCCCCCAGCGGTGTACCGAGGCCGGGTTGCCGTATTCTTGCGCGAAGTACGGAAGCATCGCCGCGACAACCTCGGGCTCCACCGGCGTGGTAGCGGCGTGGTCCAGATAGATTGGTTTTGCCATGCAGCTATAAGCGTGCGGCCGGAACTAGAGTTGAAACCCCTGGCGGGCGGGCACCACTTTGCGCTCCAGATTCTCCACAAATTCAAGTAACCGGCTCTCGAGAGCGTCCCACTCCTCGCTGCTCAAGATATCTTGCACCGCGCTTGTGTCTTTGGCCACGCCGCCAGTGAGAATCTGCGAGCAATCACCGTAGAGCGTGTACCATGCGTCTGTAGGTTTAATGCCCAGTTTGGTGATGCCGGGTACGAACTCGCGCACCACGAACTCGAAATACTCTTGCTCGAGGTCCGGTTTTATGTCCCAGCTAAGGATAAGTTTGACCATGCTCGCTGGCGGTGGCGTCGCCCGCCGGGGACGCTAGCCGCCCTTCGGCTCCAGCACCACCACCTGCGTCTCCTCCGGAAGGCTGGACTTGGCCACCTTCAGGCTTTGCTCGGGCGGCGGCTTGCCGAGGCCCATTTCTTTCAGAAACCGGCTGAGCGGGTCCAGTTTCAGTTTCGTTTTGCTCGTTCTGAAGTGCATCGGCACCACAATAGACGGCTCAATCAGGCTGATTATCTCAGCGGCCTGAGCCGCATTCAACCCCTTCCCGCCGCCGACCGGGACCAGCAGCACGTCCACTGTGCCCAGCGCCTCCACCTGCGGCTGCGAGGGGATGGCGCTCAGGTCTCCCAGATGGCAGACGCTGGCGGAATCGTACTCGATCACATAGGCGGTGTTTTCCGGCGGCGGCTCAGCGCCGTTTTCCGGCTCCCCCGCCGAGGTGCGTACCCCGGTGATGAATGCGCCCCCGATTTCATATTCGCCCGGCCCGGTGATGGCGCGCGCGCCTTTCACTATGGAGAGATTGCTGTGCCCGGGCGCGTCGTGGCTCACAGTGACCACATCCGCTTTCAGGCGCGGGGGCGCGAAACCGATGCTTTTGTCAAACGGGTCGGTGACGATTGCGGCGGCGTTGCGCTCCATCATCCGAAAACATGAATGCCCGTACCATGCGATTTCCATGAGTTGACCCTCTGCCAGTGATTATACCATCGCGGCGTCGGGCGGTTTGCGCACAGAAACCGGTATAATGCCCGCAGGCCGTAGGCGCTCGTCCTGATATGACCAATTCAACTCGGTTTTCGCCTGTGCTTTCTGACGATGACCTGAATCTCTTCACGCAGGGCAATCACACTCGCCTATACGAGAAACTGGGCGCGCATCCGCTCTGGCATCAGGGTGTGGAGGGCGTGGGTTTCGCCGTATGGGCGCCCAACGCGCGCCGCGTCAGCGTGGTCGGTGATTTCAATCAGTGGGATGGTGGTCGCCACCCTATGCGCGTGCGCGGCGCTTCCGGAATCTGGGAGCTGTTTGTACCCGAGCTGCGTGCCGGGGAGTTGTACAAATACGAAATCACTGGAGCGGACGGTTACGGTCCGGTGCTGAAAGCTGACCCGCACGGTTTCGCCTGCGAATTGCGGCCGCAAACCGCTTCGGTGGTGTGCGCGCTGCCGGGCTTCCACTGGGGCGACTGTGAGTGGATGGCGGCGCGCTCTGAGCGGCAGTCTCCCACAGCGCCAATCTCGGTGTATGAAGTGCACCCGGCTTCGTGGCGGCGCGCGGCCGACGGCGGCCTGCTTAGTTATCGTGAGCTGGCGCAGAAACTGGTGCAGTACGTGCTTGAAATGGGCTTCACCCACGTGGAATTGATGCCCGTCACCGAGCATCCCTTTGACGGCTCGTGGGGCTACCAGACGCTCGGTTTTTTCGCACCCACCAGTCGGCACGGAAGTCCGCATGACTTCATGGCGTTCGTGGACAGGCTGCACCGCGCTGGCATTGGCGTCATCCTCGATTGGGTGCCCGCGCACTTCCCCCACGATGAACACGGGTTGAGCTTATTCGATGGCACTCATCTTTACGAGCATGCCGACCCACGCCGTGGCACGCACCCGGACTGGGGCACGCTTATTTTCGATTACGGTCGTTGCGAGGTGGTTCAATTCTTGCTTAATTCGGCCCTGTTCTGGCTGGAAAAGTACCATATCGACGGGCTGCGCGTGGACGCGGTCTCTTCGATGCTTTACCTCGATTATTCGCGAAAAGAGGACGAGTGGCTGCCCAACGAGCAGGGCGGACGTGAGAATCTGGAGGCGGTCGCCTTTGCCCGTCGCCTCAACCAGCTTATGCACGAGCGCCATGCGGGCGTGTTGATAATCGCGGAAGAATCCACCACTTGGCCGAAGGTCACCGGCCCGCTTTCCGAGGGCGGCCTAGGGTTCGATCTGAAATGGAATCTTGGCTGGATGCACGACACGCTCGAATTTTTCGGCAGAGAGCCGGCGCATCGGCGTCACCATTACGACAAGCTCACGTTCGCGCTTCTTCACGCGTTCAACGAGAGCTTTATGCTCCCTTTTTCGCATGATGAAGTGGTGCACGGGAAAGGCTCACTGCTGGCGCGCATGCCCGGCAACCGCCGGCAGCAGTTCGCTAATTTGCGCCTGCTTTTTGCATACATGTACACCCATCCGGGAAAGAAACTGCTCTTCATGGGCAATGAATTCGGACAGGTGCGCGAATGGGATCATGACAACGCGCTGGACTGGGAACGGGCTGTGGCCGACCCGCACCGGCAGCTGAAACGGCTGCTAGGTGACCTAAATCGGTTGTATCGCGCGCAGCCCGCGTTGCACGAACTGGACAGCGAATCGGGCGGCTTTGAATGGATTTGCTTTCAGGACGCGGAATCCGGCGTGCTGGCGTTCATGCGCCGCGCCCGCGACTCCGGCGATTGGCTGCTGGCGGCCTTTAATTTCACACAGACTTCGCGGGATGACCGCTGCATTGGCGTGCCACAGGCCGGGTGCTACCGTGAGCTGCTCAATACCGATGCGGCTATTTATGGCGGCTCCGATCTCTGCAATCTCGGGGTGGTTGCGACCACAGCGGTGGCATGCGATGGCTACCCGCAGTCGCTGGCGCTCACGCTGCCGCCGCTGGGAGCGGTCGTGCTAAAAGCGGAACAGGCCTGAGCAATGAACGGCAGCGCCCCGGCCCACGCTCGCGTGGCGACCCGCCCCATGATGCGGCCGGCTGTGGGCGACATGCGCCTGCTGCTGGCGGCGGCGCTGCTAGCGGCTTGTTCGGGCGCTGGGCAACCAACCGCCCCGGCGTTGCCCACCTTCGTGCCGCCGGGGATGAGTGAAAACCCGCTCGCGCCGGGCGCGGCGGGCACGCCTGCTCCGGGTGGCCCGAAATTGGGCGCGATTGCCAATTACCATTTCGACGTGGTGCTGGATTATGCCGGCCATCGGGTGCAGGTATCGCAGCTGGTGGAGGTAATCAACCCCGGCCCGGACGTGTGGACCGAGCTAGTCTTCTTTTTGCCGGGCGATCTGCAAACCGCGCGATTTACTTTGAGCACGGTGCGCCTGCAAGAACAGGTCGAAACTGCCGGCATGCAGCTTCATTTCACGCCCGATGGCTTTCTCGCCCTCCGGCTTCCACAAGGGCTGAACCCACATGAATCGCGCCTCGTGAGCATCACCTATGGGCTGGAGGCCGCTGAGATCGGGCTGGCCACCCGCCGGCCTGCGGGCGATGTGGGCTACGGGAAGGACGTGCTCCAGTTCATCAACTGGTATCCCCGACTGGTTCCTTATCAACGTGGGCGCGGCTGGGAGCGCTGGGCGCCGACCGATGTGGGCCCCCCGCTGTTGGCCGAGGTGGCCGATTACCAGCTGCAGGTGCGCGCGCCAGAAGGGATTGTGGTTGCCGGCGGTGGCCCGGTGGAGCGCCGGGGCAATGAATGGCAGTTCCAGATGCAGAATGCGCGCAGCATCGCCTTCAGCGCCAGCCCGGACTACGAACTGAAAACCCGCACCGAAGCCGGGGTGACCCTCTACGTTTTTCATCTACGCGAGCATGTCTTCGCGGCTGAGGCCGTGCTTGAGGCCGCCACGCGCGCGCTAGTGCTCTTCAACGACCAGTTTGGGCACTATCCGTACCGCAGCCTGGTCATAGCGCAGGATGCCTACCTCTCCAGCGTGACCGCCGGTGGATTGATGCTGCACAGCGGCCAGGGATTCGAGGATTACACCGGCCAGCCCGACACGCTGCTGATGGCGCTGCTGCCGTTGACGATGGCCCACCTTTGGTGGGGGCAGGTGGTTGGCTACAATCCCATTGCCGAGCCCTGGCTGGGGGCCTCGCTCGCCATGTACTCGGAATATCTGTACCTTGAGCGTTACCAGCCGGATATGAAAGATTGGTACTGGCGCGACCGCATTGACTACTGGCATCCGGAGGGCGCGCTTAATCTGACGGCTTATGACCTTGAGAGCACGGAGGGGTTGCTGCAAAACACCTACCGCGCGGGCGCGCGCTTCCTGCATGAGCTGCGCACCGGAATGGGGCCGACAGACTTCCGGCGTTTCACGCGCGACCTGTTCCGCAATGGCGCTTTCAAATTGGTAAGCGGGGATGAATTCTTCAACACGCTGCGGCGCTACGCGGACGAATACCCGCAACTGGTCATCGCGCGTTATTTCGATGAGACCGTGGCCATGCCCACTCTGCCGCCCCCGCTGACCCCGCGGCCCACGCCCGGGCCACCGCCCACCGCCACCCCAACGCAGCGCATGCACGTGGTACAACCGGGCGAAACCTTGATTGGCATTTCAATTCAGTATGAGGTGCCGATGCAGATGATTATTGACCGCAACCATATCACCAACCACGCCACGATCCAAGTGGGCAGCAAACTGGTGATTCCGTATCCGTAGCTACCGCCCTCTCCGGCAGCGAGGCCCCTGTTCCGGCAGCATGCTTTCCCGCACGCGCTGCCACAGCTCCGGGCTGGCGGCTGCCAGCAGCGGGAAATGCGGGCGCGAGTGGTCCTCCGCGCCCGTCAGCGGGAAGGGCGCGGAGCCGTCCAGCGTGTCGATTGCCCCCCCGGCCGCCTCAATCAGCAGCCACGCAGCCGCTAAATCCCAAAGTTTCGGCTCGGAGACGATGCTGAAGAGCGCCTGCCCGCGCGCCACCAAGTACAGCTCGTAAATTGTGGAGCCGAACGTGCGCCGTTTTGCGCGCAGCCGCGGCCAATACCACTGCTCCGCGCCGGCGCTGCACGTGAAGATTGAGTGACGCGCCACTTCGGCGGGCCTGCGCGCGGAAATCGCGCGACCGTCTTCGAACGCGCCCGCACCCGCGCACGCGTGGCAGAGAATGTCGAGCACCGGAAAGTACAGCACCGCCATGGCCGGCCTACCGCGCTCCAACAGCGCGATGGACACCCCCCAGAGCGGAAAGCCCTGGCTGAAGTTGGTGCTTCCGTCCAGCGGGTCAATCACCCAGACATCGGCGTTCTCTTTATGGTGAGAATGGTTCAGTTCCTCGCTGATAATCAGGTCACCCGGAAAGTTAGCTTCAATCTCTGCGCAGATGAAGGCGTCCACGGCGGTGTCGGCCTGCGTCAGTGTGGTGCCGTCCGCTTTGGTTTGCGGCTCGGTGTTGCCGAACCAGTCCAGCAGCCGCTTTCCGGCCGCGCGCGCCAACTCCACTGCAAACGGCAGCGCGGAGTGCTCCGAAGCAGTTCTGCCGGGCGCGGTGGCTTCTGGCGTCATTTGCGATTACGCCCGGATTCAAATGGCTCGGCCATGGCCACGCCGATGGGCCGCAGCGTGTGCAAAATGCGCAGGGTGGAGGCGTGGTGCTCCACCACCTGCGGTAGCCGGCGATAGCAGTGGGGCGATTCGTCCGTGCCTGCGCCGCGCAGCTCGACGCCCTGCTCAGCAACCCAGTCCAGCATCATCCGGCGCGAAACCTTTCCGCCGTGGCGTTTGCCCTTGCGGCGTCTGCCGGCTGCCTGCGTGCGCGACATGATGCGCCCGGCCCCGTGAATAGTGCTGTAAAGAGCGCGCTTGCTTTCATGCGACTCAACCCCCTCGACAATCACAGAGACATCGCCCATGCTGCCGCCGATGAAGCTGCGCTGCCCGGGGTAAGCCGGGGTTGCGCCTTTACGTACCACCCAGAGGTCTGCGCCCCGGTGCCGCTCGCGCCAGGCGAAGTTGTGGTGATTGTGCACCTCTTCCAGGATTTCTGCGCCCAGCAAACGGGCCACGCGCTGGCATACCCAATCTCTTCCGGCGTAGGCGTATTCCCCCGCCAGTTTCATGGCACGCAGGTAATCCTCGCCAAGATTTCCGTTCACCGGCAGCACCACCGGAAAGACGTCATTCGGTTTGCCGCCGCCTTCCTTGATGAAATGAGTGGCCACCCTGTGCCCGAAGCCGCGCGAACCGAAGTGTACCCCCACCCACACGTGCTCTGCGTCGTCCACGAAGAGGTCGACATAGTGGTTTCCGCTGCCGATGCTGCCGAGTTGCGCTGCGGCCAAGCTCTTCAGCGCCGCCAGCGGCTTGAGCCGCCAGGTGGGCTCGTCGAAGAGCGCGTGGTCGACCGGTTGTTTGCTCTTGCGTCCTACCCCAAAAGCCAGCGTATCCCAGATGTCAGTCATTATCGTGCTGATGTTCGCGCGCGCTTCAGCCGCGGGCAGGTCCAGCTGCACGGCCTTGTTTCCGCAGGCGATGTCGTAGCCCACGCCGGAGGGAGAGACTGCGTTCTGATAGGCCAGTACGCCACCGATGGGCTGTGCGTAACCGAGGTGATGGTCTGCCATTAGCGCGGCTGTCACCGAGCGGTCATGCTGCAGGCAATTGCGCATCTGCGCAAGCGCGTTTTCCTGCAGGTCGCCCCAGACCGGGATGCCGTCATGCAGCTGGAAAGGCATCGCCGTTCAACCTGGAAACTGGAGCGCGGCCGACGCGTTCATGGTCAGCTCGTGGGCGGCCGAGTGGCGCTTCCAGAGAAAATGCGCGCGTCGGTGTCGTCAAAACCCAATGCTTTGGCCACGCGGATGGAGGCCTGGTTGTCCCCGGCGGTGATATAGAGGGGCTGCACGTCCATGGTCAAAATTTCGTTCGCCAAAGCCGAAACCACGGAGCGCCCCCAGCCGCGGCCGCGCGCTTCCGGAGCTGTGGAAACAGAGATTTCGGCGAAGTGCGGCGAGCGCCAGATCACTGCGGCGGTAGAAAGCGCGCGCTGCTCGGAGCGAATCTCGAAACGGGGCATGCCGTTTTGCCCAGCGCCGGGCTGCACCAACGCGTTAATTACTGGCCGGAAGTGCTTTGGCTCAAGGCAATACACGTGCAGCCTCTCCGCAGCGCTCACCTCTAAATCGCGAAAAGCCACTGCTTCGAGTTCGGGCGGCAGCAAGAGAAAGTAGGGCCGGCCAGCAATCAGGCCGCTCTGGAAGAGCGTGGCGGCGGCCTGCTCGCTGGGCGCACGCGCGATAACTGTCGGGGTGAAAAGATCCATTCCGGTCTGTGCGCGCACCAGGAAACCGTCGGCGTGCCCGGCTGCGTCGTGGTGCAAAAAGAGACGAGTGCGTGCCGGGTCGTGGTGCAATGCGTAATAAGTCGCAATCGCGTCGGCGGGAGAGTGCGCGCTCAGCAGCGCCTGCACGCGCGCCCGTTTGGTGGCTATATCGGGCATGGTGAGGCGAGTATATCACGCTTAAAGTAAGCCGCCGCCGGTAGGCGGCGGACAGAGGTCGGGGGAGGAAAATCTGTGGGTGTTCAGGCCGGTTGCCCTAGAGGCCCGGCTCTAGAACAACCAGTCTAATGCAGTTGGTGTTGGCCTCTGCGCCCGACCCGACCGGTCGGCGACTTGATTGCAGCCATCGCAGCATCTCCTTCCACCACGCGACAAGTGACATTTGTCACCTTTTCCCCGGGCGCAAATCATGGCCTGATACCTGGCATTTCTAGGGCGTGCTCCTGTTGAGCATGCGCGGGTAGGGGCTGGTTTCGCGGATATGCTCAATGCCACAGATCCAGGCGACGGTGCGCTCCACGCCGAGGCCAAACCCGGAATGGGGCACGCTGCCATATTTGCGTAAATCCAGATACCAACCGTAATTCTCGCGGGGAAGATCGTGCGCCCGGATGCGTTCCAACAGGGTCGCGTGCTCATGGATGCGTTCCGAGCCGCCGATGATTTCACCGTAACCTTCCGGAGCGAGTAGGTCGGCCGAATAACACACTTCCGGACGGTCTTCCACCAGCGTCATGTAGAAAGCTTTCACCGCCGCGGGGTAATGGGTAACAAAAACCGGCCCGGTGAACATTTCGGTCAGCGCGGTTTCATGCGGCGCGCCAAAGTCGCTGCCCCATTCAATCTCCAGCAGCGCTTTCTGCTCCGGGTCATCGCACTGTGCTTGAAGCGCTTGCAGGCGCTCAATGGCCTCGTCATAGGTGATGCGCGCGAAAGGCGGCGCGATATTCTCTAGATGGCTCAGGTCGCGCTGCAGCAGGGCTAGTTCGGCTGCCCGTTCGCGTAGGCAGGTCTGCACGATGTGGCTGACAAACTGCTCCTCGATTTCCAGAAGTTGGCTCAAATCACAATGGGCAATTTCTGGCTCCACCATCCAGAACTCGGTCAGATGGCGGCGGGTTTTTGATTTTTCGGCGCGGAAGGTGGGGCCGAAACAATACACCTTGCCGAAGGCGGCGATGTTGGCTTCGTTGTAGAGCTGTCCGGTCTGCGCCAGAAAAGCGCGTTGGCCAAAGTAGTCAATCTCAAACAGGGTGGAAGTGCCCTCAGCGGCCGCCGGAGTGATAATGGGCGTGCTGATTTCCACAAATCCGTTTTCGTGCAGCCATGCGCGAATCGCTCGCATAATGGTAGCGCGCACGCGTAGAATCGCCCATTGGCGCGATGAGCGAATCCATAAATGGCGGCGGTCGAGCAGGAATTCGATGCCGTGTTCTTTGGGCGTGATGGGGTATTCTTCCACCGCCTGCAGCAATTGAATATCCGCGACGCCGACCTCGTAGCCGCCGGGCACGCCGGGCGCGCGCTCGTCGGCGCGCACCGTGCCGGTCACCGCCACGGCTGATTCCTGCGTCAATTGCCGCGCGGTTTCAAAGACAGCCTCTGGCGCCTCCTTTTGGAAGGCCACGCATTGCACCGTGCCGGTGCCATCGCGTAACTGCACAAAGTGCAGCTTCCCCTTGCCCGTTCTGGCGTACACCCAGCCCTGTAAAGTGACTTCCCGGCCTACATAATCGGCGATGTTCTCAATGCGAATTAACATTGGCAACCTTCCTGACTATTCGCGCCTCAAGGCAGTAATTCGGTTTCGGACCGGCCCCGGCAGCAGTTCGGCAAGCAATTTCCGTTCCGGAACGGCGAACACCCCGAGAATGATGGTGGCTGCCAGATAAACACAGCCGCCCAGTAGCAACCCGAGCAACACATGCAGCTGTGCCCCCAGCCAGGTGGTGGCCGCCATGAGCAGCGCAGCTGCTCCCAGACGCCAGAACAGACGCCGCCATGGCGTCGGGTTCAGGTGACGAAAGACATACCATTGGAAAGCCGCGCCCACCACAATCTCGGACAGAATAGTGGAAATTGCCGCCGCACGGAAACCGTAGCGCGGAATGAACATGGCATTGATTGCAATATTGAAAGCAACAGCGATTACAAAAGCGCGCGTTAGTGCCCGTTGCTGCCCGATGGCCACCAGCAGATAATTGGTCACGCTGTTTATCCACCCGAAGGGAATCGACCAGATAATCAGTTGTAACGCCAACGCGCCGTCCGGCAAAAACTCGTGCCCGCCGAGCAACCCCACCAGCGGAGCGGCAAGAAAGGTGGTCACCATGGCCAGCGGCAGCGCGACCGCCACCAGCAGTTTGATGGCGAGGTGATATGTGCGCGTCAGCGCCGGGCGGTCGGCCGCCGCCTGGCGGCTCATCAGCGGGAACAGGGCGAAGGTGAAGAAGGCCGGAATGATATTGAACGCGTCCACGAATTTGTATGCAGTTCCATAGCGCCCGATTTCGGCCTCTCCGCGCATGGCGCGAATCATGGGGATGTCGATTTTGAAGAAGAGCGTTGCCAGCAGGTGGTTGAGCATCAGCGGGAATGATTCTGAGACCATCTCACGCTGCAGTGCGAGGTCGAATTCCGAGCGTGGGCGGAAGAAAAACCGCCAGACCATCATTGCCAGAACAGTCATGGTGATGGCGTTGACCACGATGGTCACCCCGGCCAGGCCGACGAACCCGTAGCCCAGCAGCAGCGCGCCCAAGCCGAAGGCCACTTTTAGCACCGTGGTCAGGCTGCTGACGACGGCTGGGTATTCGGCTTTTTCATAGGCATAAAAGAGCGCGGTCAAACCGGTCGAAACAGACGAAAAGAGCATCCCTACGGCCAGCAGGGCGATTGCCAGCACCGTATCACCCCCCAGTGCGCCGGTGTGCCGCTGGTAAAGCGCGACGCCGGCGAGAAAGACCGGCAGAGTGACGCCGCCCAGCAGTAAGCGGAATATGGTGGTGTTTGAGAGGAAGCGGTTTGCGTGGGCGCGGTCGCGCGACGCCTCGCGGCTGAGCCAGGTGTTCAGGCCGAAATTCGTCCAGATTTCGAACCAGCCGATAATGACGATGGCGGTGGCGTAGTTGCCCGCCTCGGCCGGGCCGAGCATGCGCAGATAGAACATGGCGAAGATGAAATCGATGGCGCGATTAAGCAAGTTGAATCCCATCGGCGCAAGGCTGTTTTTCGCCACTCTGCTCACTGGCGAGGCGGATTGCTCGCGGTAGAAAGCGCGCCACGCCCACACGGTGATGAGAAGCAGCAGGGTCAGGACGGAAAGCGCCGAGGCCATTCCGCCGAGGCGAAAGGAGGTCGGGCTATACTTGAAACGTACCTGCTGCCGGCCGGCATTCAGCCGCACGGCGCGGAAGTTTCCGTTGGCGCGCAGCATAGGCTCCCGCTCTTCCGGTACCGCCTCGGTGCGTACAAAAGCTTGCCAGCCCGGGGCATATGAATCGGCCAGCAGTAGATAACCGGGTTGCCGCAAGTCTGCCTGTATGTGCACCTCGTTCAGAGACGAAGCTGTAATTTTGGCTGGTTCTGGCCGACATTCCCGCTCAGGTTCGGTGGGTCGGGAAGGGCGGTCGGAAGCGCCGGGCGGCAGTACGATGAATCGTCGCGGGTCATAATCGCGCAGCGTGGCCGCAAAACCCGCCGCGGTGAAGGCGCAGCCCTCCGGCAGCGTGAACGCGCGCGGACTCACTGCCTCGTTGCGGTACACGCGCAGTTCGCCTTGATACACCAGCGTGTATTTCTGTGGGTAATCGATTTCCTGTTGGCTGATAACGTACTTGACATTGAGCAAATCCAGCAGCGGCGAATGCAGGCCCTGCTGGCTGCCGATGGGGGCAATGCGGTTGTAAGCCAGCTCATGCTGTGGCTCAATCAGGGTCATGTAGTCGGCGTACTGGCGCGGGATAATGGAGTCGTAGCCGCGCACGTCCTGCAGGTCGAACAGCCAACCGGAGTTGGCGTTCAACGGCTTTTGACCGGCCGGGTCGTAGGTGGTGAAGCGCCAGGCGCTCTTGTCCTGCTGCAGGAACTCCACCACCGGTGGGGTGTACTCCAGCGGGGCCGGGTCGCTGCTGGGATTGAAGCCGTAGCCCGCGATGAGCAAATCGGCGAGAAGCAACCCCAGCAGCGCCGCCCGCCAGTGGCGGCCATGAGAGCGCGCGGCTTTCCAAAGCGCCAGCCCGCTCAGCAGCAGCAACAACCCCAGTTGCAGCAGCCAGCGTGCCTGATACGAGAAGAACATGCGCGCGTCTGCGAACGCGGTGTGGGCCCGCGCCAGCTGCCAGAATGCGCGCTGGATTACTGGTTCGGCGCGCGGGTAAAAGGTGAACGCCAGCGCCACGGTGAGAATCAGGCCTGACCCGGCGACCATAGCCAGACGTGCCAGCCCGCCGGCGGGCGCGCTTCGACCGTTGCGATTTCCAGCGGCCAGCATATCCGCTCCCAGTGCCGCCAGCGTGGCCATGCACAGACTGAACGGCCACACCCAGCGGAAGGGCGAATGCAGCTGGCTCAGGCCGGGAAGGTGATAAAGCAGCGCGTAAAGCGGCGTGCCGAAGGCAAATGCCAGGCTCAGCGCCGCCAGCAGCGCGAAGAACCATTTGAGCGGTCGCAGGCGCTCGCTCGCATTGTGCCCGGTTCCGGGACTCAGCAGAGCGACCGCGGAAAGCAATAGCGGCAGCATGCCAACGTACATGCCGCCTTCCACATAATTCTTTATGCCCCAGTCAATGGTGGTGATGCGTTCCCCGAGCACGTTGACGCTGACCGGCGTCCAGCTCCGCGTGAACCAGTCAAAATAGTGGTGGTGGCTGGGATTGCCGAAGAAGTTCGGTGCCAGCAGTGTAATCAACCGCCGAGGCGGATAACCCCATCCGCGTACCTCGGCCAGGCTGGCAGCATCGGCGCGGAAGTTGCGGCCGGCCGCTTCCAGCAGCGGCAGGAATTGCAGCGCGCCCAGCAGAAGCCCGAAAGCTACCATCCCGCCGAAAAATGCCGCCGGGCGCATCGCGGTGCGCCCTCGGCTGGAAAGCGCCAGCGGGAGCAGCTGCCAGGCCGCGTAAGCGGCCGCCACCAGCACGGAGTACGCCACTACTTCCGGATGGCCGGCGACCAGCTGCAGGCCAAGCGCCAGTGCGCCCAACACCATCCACGGCAGTGAGGCAGGATGACCGAAAAGCG
>Ga0208278_1000692_pt1 | contig 17694 bp, 20 predicted proteins | sample ETN01SmetaG_FD_185794 | JGI IMG/M metagenome (GOLD analysis project Ga0208278, IMG submission 185794) | Marine microbial and viral communities from oxygen minimum zone, Eastern Pacific Ocean - ETNP2014F12-01SV259 (SPAdes) (version 2) | ecosystem: Environmental > Aquatic > Marine > Oceanic ...
TACTGCACGATAATTGTTGAAGTCACAGTTTGGGGTGCTAACGTATGAGCGCCGCCATTGACACCGTATTGGAAGTTGCCGTTAGTATAATCCAAAGTTTCAGTGCCAGTTGTATTGGTGCCAAGATCGTAATCAGTTCCAGCAAAACCAGTGGAAGCAGGAATAACACCTCCACCCAATTTCGGGCCGGTTACTTGAGCTGCAGCTATATGTGCAGTATCTATTGAACCATCAACATACTGATCACTATCTATTGAATTTGCAGACATATGAGCCAAGTCTATTGAACCATCAACATATTGGTCACTATCTACTGAATTTGTAGACATCTTGGCAAGTGTCACAGCAGAATCAGGAACTCGTTGGTAGGACGTAAAACTAGCCACATAAACAGCTTCAACCTTAGCCACACCAGCTGGAATAGCAGCATCAAATGTTATTGTAGTACCAGATTGAGAAAACGTATCGTGATGTTGTACTATACCATCAAACGAAATAATAACTGCGTTCTCTGTGCCTGGATCAGCAGTCAAAGTTACTGTTGTAGATGAACCAGCCGTGAAATCTCCACCAGCTGTAAAAACATCAACAGTCTGCTCTCTGACACTACGTAAGCCTGGATCAATACCTAATAAAAAACTCATTACGTTTGCACCAAATAACTTAACGATGCTTCTAAATTACTATTAGCCTCAGCATCCAACCAAAGTGCATCATTAGCATTAAGCACGACCTTGCCTTGAAGCAAATCAAGAGCATCATTAACTGGAATGTCTACTTTATGAGCAAGTTCACTGTCAACACCACCTGATCTAACAACATTCGCTGTTACCCATGACACAGTAGACGCATGAATGTTGGCTATCGTGACCCCAATCAGCGTAATCGTTTCCGAGCCACCGGCTGTTAAGGCCGCCGCATCGGTCGTTGTGATGGCATACCCCTTGCCTGTTAATACTTCCGCCATATCTTATCCTCCTATAGCTATCGCAAGACCTAACCCAATTCCAGCATCTAATTTATCATTCATCAGTTGGAATTGAGTTCCATCATATATTACACTGGTAATACCAGCCGTTGTAATTGACGCACCACTAATTGCTGAGCCCTGAACATATATATTCTTAGTACCTAAACTACTGACATTAAGTGTACTAGCACCAGTTGAACCATTTGCAGCAATGAAATGAAATTGTTGACCAGCGGCATAAGCGGCAATGGCCGGTGAGGGAGCAATTGCATATGTATTTGCAGACCCCCCTGAGTCAGAAGCAATGTAAGAAAATGCTTGGGCCTGTGCCTGACGCAACGTTAAACCATCGTTCTGAGCTGTTCCAACAGACATGCCAGTTATTTTGACGCTCTGGAGATTTAATCCAGTACTATCTATCGTAGCTCTTTGAGTGCCGCCTGTTGTAAATGCAATTGTATCTGCCGCCGAAAAATACATACCTGTATTTGTGTCGCCGGTGTTAGTTATCGAGGGGGCAGAATTAGTACCATCTGCGAAAGCAGCAACACCTGTTATAGTGGGTCCAGCAAGTGTAACAACTGATGCAGTACTGCTCATACCACTTGTTAAATCGGTTCCATCACCTAGAAGTGTGTATACCTCAGAAAAATTAGCATTAACTTTGGTGCCGCCGACCCTGATATCATCACCAGTTCCATCACCAGCAGTTGTGCCTAAACCTATAGCTTGATACGCCATTTACATGTTCCTTTTTATTATTTATACTTTATTATTAACGCATTTTATATTATACCGCAATAATTCTGTCTTGTGAGAAGTCTATAAACCCATTATCAAAAGTTAAACCGCCTGTGGCTGCTGTGCCACTCCAACCCAGATTTGGATTCACAGTAATTGTGTTTAGAACAGCTTGGTAAGTTCCATCCTCAATAAGAATTTCATCACCCGCATCTGTGCTTGAAGCATCAGTTCCATTAAAAATAATTTTAAGGTCTGAAGAAAAATAATCCTCTGTTGATATTTTTCCTATAGCCTTAACAAAAATATCTGCTGGGTGAGTAAGTGGTTCAATAGTAGAATCCCCATAAATACCAAACGGTTTTGCACCATCATTAACAGCATCTTCTAAAATAATCGGAGTTCTCTCTAGTTGTAATTTACCGCCAACCTGTAATCCTGTCTTATATTCTAACAGAATGTCATCACCAAAGGTTGTTGACACTGTTGTTTCATCTTCTTGTTTAAATGTTCCAACCTCATCTCCCTCAAGAATTATTGAAACAACATCATCATCATTATTCCCCGTGTTGTCAGATATGTTCACATGTGCGTTACGAGATGTGTCTGAAGTATTAAATGATTCTGATTCAATGTTCTCACCTAATATTTTACCACCGCCATGTCGGCCTGCTGGATTTTCTAAAACCAAATCCTCGCCAGCGTTTGAGCTTGAACCATCAGTTCCGTTTAGAACTATACTATCATTTGCGGGTAATAGTGCTCGGCCAGCACCAGATTCGTTTAGAAGTGTTCCTATTCCTCCTGATTCAGACTCTAATCTAATATTGCTTCCGGCATCAGTTGAACTTGAATCTGTTCCACTTAATAATATTCTTTCGAAGTTTAGAACTATACTCTGATCAACATTAACATCAGCACCACTTTCTAAAAGAACATCATCCCCCCTATTTGTGCCATCGCTATCTGTTCCTGTTAATAATAAATAACTACCCCGTTGTGTATACCCACTCTCTAGCTCTATCCTATCCCCTGTAATTCCAGCAGTTGTGTTCTCAATAAGAAATGCAAGTCCACTAGCAGTACTGTGTGTTTGATTTAAAGTGGCTGAAAGTTTAGTTACAATTTCTGAGGTTACAAATACATCACGCCCGGGCGAAGTGGAATCGTCTGTAACAAATGGTATACTGCTAGTTTCGTCTATTAAACGATTAGTTAAGGGACTGTTTCGATTCCCCTCAAGTCCTGATTCAAGTTCAAAATTACCTATACCTTCACTTATTGAAGATTCAATAATGGCAGAACCGCTATCATCTTCCAATGTGATTTGGCCACCAGCATCGGCCTGGAAGATATGAGCATCATTTGTTCCATTAAAGACAATCCTGTTGGATATTGCTTCCTGACTCTCTGATACAATTCTGTCACCAGCATTTGTTATAAGGTTTCCAATCGAACCTGATTCTACTGATGACTCAATTTGAATTGCTTCAAAATCTATATACGCATATTGAGCGGTTTCTAGTTCAATAGAGTCACCAATATCATGAGAATAAGCCTCTATAATAATTACTCTATTAGCATCTGTAGATGAAGAATCTGTTCCATTCAAAATAATATTATCACCAGCATTGGTTCCATCACCATCTGTTCCCCCGGCCTCTATTATAATGCTCCCTATTTCAAGAACAATTTCATCACCTTCAATAATAATAACAGAATCTTCTAACAAAATATCAGAGTCAGGTTCTGTTCTAATACCCAATCGTCTTTGGACAGTTTCACCGAACAAGGTTTCAAATGTGGATGCAAGTATCGGAGTAAATGTCGATGTGTCAGCAACATATTCATCACCAAGTTCTGCACCTGTAGTTTGAAGGGCCATAGACACAGATGTGGTAAGAAGAACTTTTCCAAATACATTAAATCCAGCTGGGTGGGTTGCCTTTTTTAATGAATCCATGTAACTTGAAGTAGATGCGTTGGTTTGAACTTCATAAGCGAACTGTTGATAATAATAAGAGTCTTGTATTCTAATTAAACTTTCACCTATCAAACTTTCAATGCCTGAGTAAACACCCTTCTTGGTTGTTGTTAGTCCTATAGTCGAAGTTGCTTTTGCTACATCTGCATTTACTATCGTTGCGCTTGCAGTCGCAGTAGAAATTGTTGTAGTACCCGCAGAAAAATCTATCCCTGTATCTTCATGAAGAACTGCATAGCCGGCATGTAGACTAGATGAGTTGGTTCCATCAAGTGCTACGTCATCAAAGTCATCGGTGTCTTGTAAGAGAATATTATTAACATCATTTGTTAAACCAGACTCCATAACAATTAGGTTAGATGGGTCGTTTGTTCCACTAGCGTCTATTGCATTAAAAATTATCTTAGCACCAGCATTCGTACTTGATGCATCAGTTCCGTTGAGAATTATCTCGCCCACTGTTTCAACACTACTATTAAAAACAAGTCGATCACCAGCACCATATTGAAGGCTAGGATTAGAAGTCTCCTGTACAAACTTAATTTGTCTTGGGCCGGTAAGAAATTCTGTTGTCTCACTTTCTGAAACGATATAATCATAATTTTCTGATATTAAAACACCAGCATCTCCTGTTCCAGATTGAAGTTGGAGAGTTCCAGTTTCCAAAGTAATTTGAGAAAGTCTCCTTTCGGCAAACTCCATAACAAGTTCACCTTGATCGTCTTCTAATAAAATATAATCCGTATATGCATATGAACTATTAAGAACAACATTATCACCATCCTCATAAATAAAATTATCTCCTGTAACAATAGCACCATTTAGAGTTATATTAGAATCAGTATATTGTGTATCTGTAAGATTATCTTCTAACCGAATCCCTTCTTCCGTGTTACCTTCACTGGTTGCTCTAATTCTATCCTCTAAAGAAACAGATAAAACCTGTGTTGTAGTATCATAACCCTTCACCGTTCCTGTATGTGATGTTAGTGTGTCTGCTAAAGTAAATGTTCCTGTAACATCCTTTACAACAAAATTTGCTCGGAAATCTAGGGTTGGTGCTTCACTATAATTAAAGCCTGGGTTTGAAATATTAACAGATTGGGCTCTACCAATATCTGTAGTTGTTGCAAGAATATTTGCACCACTACCATATCTGGTTTTTATCGATGTTGTTGGAAGTTTAGAATACCCCTTACCCGTTTCAAACACTCTTACTAAAGTGATATCTCCGGCTTGTCTTGTTGCATCACCAGCGCCGGGAGTTGTTTCACCACTTGAATATTCCTCCAACATAAAACCATCATTGTTATTTCTATCAATATCAAGAGTCTCTACATATATTGAACTTTCAAACTCAAGACGATCCCCCATAACAGCTTCTGTGTTTATATCACCAGTATAAGAAGCAGCATTACCAGATTCACTATACAAATTATTCATGGGAAAATTATAATCCCCACCCCAAAGCGTGTATGTGGTAGAATCGTAAGAACCCTGAACGGTTTGTATGTCCGACTTTGGAGAATAGAAAGTGATGCCTGGATATTCTAGAAAGGTGTAACTATTAATCGTTGTTGGTAATGACTCAAAAGTTAGAACATCATTATTAGATAAGGCTACAGTTTCAGATAATGTGATTGATGATTGACTAGCAATTGCACTAACAGTTACATTTGAACCAGCACTAATGTTGGTTCCCCTAACTCGCATCCCTGTAACAATGGTATTAACATTTGTATCAAGTGCCACAGTTTTTGATGTAAGTACCACACCATTAACAGTTGCTTTGGCTTTGTTAATTGTTGACTCTGTTGCATTAATTAATGATGTGTAAATGGGGTAATAATAGCCTTGTGTGATTGATGTGTCTGTATTGGTGCCAAGAACTGCATATGGTTCTTCTGCTTCATATGTTCCTCTTTCAAGTTCAACATTATAATACTCAACAAATTCATTGGAACCATCCTCTTGTATAATCCTGTCTGAATCTGTTTCGTCAAGAATAGAACCATGAATAACAGCAACTTTCCCTAGTGCTGTTTGTGTCCCTCCATCTTCGTCACTGTGATCAGGAAACACCACAAGATCACCAACTTCATAATTAGTGCCACCATCATCAACAACAACCCCACTAACCGAACCTCGTTTAACTCCATTTATTCGTGCATTAACATCACCAGACCCAAATGCACTAGAACTGTCTAAGTCAATAACATCGTTATCTGAATATAGAATACCATCATTTGTTATGGGTGCAGCTGAAAAAATTTGACGAATGGTAAATTTTATTGTTGCATCTAAAGAACTAGAAACACCGCTGATTATTTCATCGGTAACAAAGGTTCCTTCTATGGGCGATATTTGAAATTCTGTATATGATACTCCAGCACCAATAGCAAATAATGTTGAATCTTCAATAAGGGCAGTAGCGTCAGACGTTGCTCCTGTAATAGTTTGTCCTATTAAATCTGAACCAGTAGCAATTGCGTCTACAGGTTCACACCGAATAATGGTTGGTTCATCCCAATCAGAATCAGAGGGACGCAACATATATTGGTTTGGATAAAATACATCAGCGTCTACATCCAAAAGGATTCTCATAAAGAGTTTTGCAGCCTCTTTGGTTCCCTTCCTTCTATACAGTTCACGAATATTTTTTACAAGGTTTCTTTTTTCAAGGCCGGTAGCTAATTTATTAGGAATGGCGTTCATAAAACTTTCACGGAACTGTTCTATGAAATCGTAAATCGTATTGTCTATATCGGCATACGCTAATAATTGTTGGATGTTTTGTACAGGACTTGCTCTGTACTGGGTTACTGTGCCGGTAGCACCAGAGGTTCCGCCCGTAACGGTTTCCCCTGTTTCAAATTTTTGTTGGGATGTAATAAACAAACGTGGTTTAGTGGCGTGGCCTAAATCCTCAACCAGAACCTCAGCAGTTGCATTGGACGTTCCACCAGTAATTGTTTCAGCGGCAACAAACTTGCCCGTTGTTCCTGAACCGCTTTCGGTAACGATCAGTCCACCGTCTTCACGAAGAAGGTTGGATGCAGTGTCCAATTCTAACAAGACATTATCGATATCAACAGTAAGCCGAAGTTCACCCGACTCTAAATATTTGTAATATGATTTTAAAAAATTAGAAAAGTTAGGGTGATCAGCAGCAATGAATTCTGGAAGTTGGCCATCAATTTGAGTGCTAACTTTATTGATTAAACTTGGGGACCAATTAGAATCAAAAGGAGCCATGATTAGAAACTCGATGGTGTTGATGGATATGCAGATGTCGCAACATAAGTAGATGTTCCTGATGCATCAGAAGTTTCAATAGTATCTATTGCTCCTGAAACTGTCGAATTAACAGTATCAATTTCTAATATTGTATTTCTTACAGGAACAATATCGTGTGAATTAGGAATAACAGTGAGCCGTATTTGGGTAGATGATGCATCATCGACATTGGACACAGCATTTATATATATTGGTGATATACTGATTGAACCTTCAGAATAATTAATTGTTCCGGCTGTAGAGGAATAATATGTTCTAACACCAGCAACCAAATAATAAATCCTAAGATTTTCTTCACCATCATCATCAAAAAACATTTCGTTTGTGTTGCCACTCACATAGAAACCTGTAGATGCAGTAATTCCACCACCATCGGCATTGTGGCCAGAGTGTGGATTATAGAAAGCATTACTGAAGTTTAATTTATATGAATACGAACCAGTTGTCGTTGGAGTAAAATATTTAGCCATTGTAATGTTAATAGTATTGCTAACAATAGAGGTGTCTGTATTATCAACCGCATAGACCATTTTAGAATATCTGAAAACATCAACAAAAGTTTTTAAATTACTTTCGTTGTAATTTGATATGGTAGTATCGATTAAGGTTTCTAAGCTTTCTACTGTTTTCGTTGTTGCACTAGAATCATATTTAAAATTTACAACAAGTATGAGGTATAGCGTTTCTGGATCAACCACTACAGGGGTTATTGACGCAACGGTATATGGAGCCAGGTCACTAACAAGGGTTTCTTTCTGTACTTCATTTAAATTTCTTCCTGTTGTAGATTTAACACTGATAAAAACCTTTCCATATTCAGCTGTGTCTACAACACCATCTGCAGCAGTATATGAACCACTCTCGCCACCCCAAACAGAAACTGCTTGGGTGTTGGGGAAAAGTTGTTTAACATAAGTTTTATAATCTTCTGTGGTTACACACCTTCCTTGTGATGCATAATCTAGCGGTGCATTAAGTTTAATTGATCTGGGTGACTCTGGTTCTGCACCTCCAACAGAATCCGACACGGTAGTAACTGTAACAGAAGAAACGCCACTGATTGTAGCTGCATTTGTAAATGTGCTTCCACCATTACCAAGTGTCTTGTTTGTAACTACATATTCTAAGATAATAATGTTCCCATCCGTAACTGCTTTACTAAGAATACCATCACCAAAATAAACTTCATACTTTCCAGCCTCAACCTCTTGTAAGAAATAAACTGTACTCGTAGATGTTAATAAAGCAATATCAGTTGCCAGAGTATAGGTTGTCGTGGTACTATCTGATAAAGAGGTTTGAACTTTAACTCTTAACGTAGAAGTATCAGCACGATTATCATTAATAACAAACCTCTGTTCTACATTGGTACTGTCAACGCTATATCTTGTGGTAATCCACGACCCTTCATAAATGTCCGTATCAGAAAACAAAATAGTACTGCCGGTGAGGGCTTTTGTTACATCATCGATAGTAATAAATTGATATGAGTCTTCATTAATAGTTGCGTTGAACACTGTGCCGGCCGGCATTGTAGCTGATGTGTCTGATGTATTTAAAGCAACGTTGACAACAGCTGTTGCGGCTCGGGCAGATGTGGGTGTATAACCCAAAGTTTTAGCGTGTGAACTGATACTTGATCTCAGGGCGGCACTGTCAAGGAACATCTCGTTTGCAAGCATGTTAGCATTAAACCCAAGATAGTGAGTGTTGTATGCGAGAACATCCAACAGAGAACTCATACCAGAACCTTCGAAATCATAGTCTGTAAATTCTGTTTGGTTTTTCAGAAAAATTTTTAAGTTTGATTTTACTTCATCAAAATCAAATTCTGTTACTTGTAGGTTTGTTGTATTTGCCATTATCGTAATGTCTCCAGCATAACTGTCATATCAACAAGTTCAGTAGGAGCATTCTGAACATAGAACTCAATCGTTATTTCATAAGCGTTTCTGTCTAAATCAGGTGTTGCCCTGACACCCACAAGTCTTGCTCTTGGTTCAAAATTTTCTATAACGTCCTCTACTCTTTGTGATAAGGCAAAGGCAGTTATAGGAGTCATAGGTTCAAATAAAATGCCCGTCACACCAGATGCAATTTCTGGGTGAAACGGTCTTTCATAGGGGTTTGTTAATACGAGATTTCGTATTGACCTTTTGACAGCGGTGACATTTGTAACTTTTGCTATATCTTTATCTGTGGACTTTGCTTTAAAAAATAAATCTAAGTCCTTATAGATTTGGGACGCTCTGTCTTCCCCAGAATATTGTGCATCGATATAAGCATCCTTGTAGCTCATGAGTGTTCCTTTTTATTATATTTATACACCGTCACCTGTATTTTGACTCATAATAAATGGTTTAGAACTTTTCCATATTTCTTTTGCGCTAACTCTAATAAATGGTTTATTAGTTTCTGTTTTACTAGGGTTTGGAATTGTCACCATAACATTTTTTCCTTTCCTAAATGCGGCTTGCTGATTAAGGGTTCTTTGTAGAGGTGTTATTTCTTTTCTGGCCTGTTTCCTTACCCACTTACTTACATTTCTACGTTGGCCTTTTGATGTATATTGTGCTCTTGATTTTTTACCCATCAAATTTTCCTTTCACATATTTGAACTTCATTAACTATGGCTTCTATATTGTTGTGCCAATGGTTTAAAAATTTATATACCCTTGGATACTTTGGTTTGACATCTAATGTTTGCCATATAAATTGTTGTAGTATATTCTCATAATCAGGCATCCAGTAATAAACATTTAGTGTAACCAGAACTTTCCTTTTTATTATAATCATTTATATTATACTATCCAATCGGCATCATAGTTGTCTAAATTTTTATGAGAATATCCAGCGCCAATGCTACTTGGAACTACATTTGTTCTTTCCTCTGCTTTCTCCACTTCTGAGAGTACAACTTTAGCCATCACACCAGCAGCTGTTGTTATTGTCTTAATAGCATCGGCCGAGGACACTTTAAATGCACCTGTATCTTCAGTTATTTCTTCAGATGAAACACTAAAACTACTCACAACAGATTTAACCTCTTCTATTTTACTTGTAAGATCAGCGTTCTGTGTTACCTTTGATGCCACCTCTCCTAACGCATTTACTGCTGCCTGTAAAACATCTGCTGGTTTTTGTGTAACTGTATCGCTCCCTGCAACCTTTTGTAAATTTGGAACAAGTGAACAGGGATCGCCACCAGCCAATGCACCACTAACAAGACTGTCTAGGGAACCAACACTACCTAAGGCACTAACAGCAGAACCAAACTCAGATGTTATTTTTGTCAGTGCAGACGTATATGCTGACGTTCCTGGCACCATAGTTACGAGGTTTGTAATTTCTGCTGATAAATTTAATTGTGGAAGTTCTGGTATCTCTATGCTCTGTAATTTAGAAGTTAACGTATTAAGTTCCTTTTGTTTTTCCAAAAAGGCTGCGGCCGCATCTGATGCTGAAAAATCTAACTTAGATGTTACCTCATCAGCCGCAGCTTCAAGTTTTGCAAATACGTCATTCATTTCTGGACTTGCACCACATAGATTAGAATTTAAAAAATCAACCATTTATTTTCCCTTACCCTCCAGCAAAAGTATCAGCTGACCCAGAGTCAGATTGGTTGGGCACCCAACTCCCATGGCCGCCAGTGGCATCACCTTTTCTGTGAACACCAATACCATTTGCAAATACTGTAGAACTCCCGGCCGAAGCAGGATCAGAACATGAGGTAGTGTCACCAATACGAACAACCTTCGCTCCATTTACGTAAACATCAGGCGAACCCGTAGCGTAAGCAGTTTGGTGAAATGGATTTGGTGTTGGACTTGCGTGGCCAACATGACTATCTAACCCAACTCTTGTTATTTCTGGCATTTTTTCTCCTATGGGTTCAACTGAATATCTGGGCCACCAGTAATCTCTATGTCGCCGCTAGATGTGTGTGTCCATGTGCCACCTGTCGTAGACGTTTTAGTAGTTCCTACTGTTTCGCTCCAAGTGGTGCCTGAAGTTGATGCCATATTCGCTTCAGTGTGAATTGTCATTGTGCCTACAGATTTCATATTCAACGTAGACCCAGATTTAACAGACACAATACCAGAGATAGTTGACGCAGATAAGTTACCATTCACATCAAGTAGGTAATCTTTGGAAGTCTTGATGTGAATACCACGTTCTTTCTCATTCGAGTCCATCTTCTTACCGTCTACAGACAATTTCCACTGGCCGCCAACAACCTCTACACTGGACTTCTCTTTTGTTACAATTGTGTCGCCACCAATCCTGCCCTTTATGTCATCATTAATATTGTATGAATGATTCCCTACAATTTCCTCTTCACGGTTGCCACCAATAGGATCACCAGTTTCCTCATCTACTAAGGCTCCAACCTTAGTACGCTCATTTTTGTGAACCTTGCGATAATAATCGCCCTCAACCTCTAATATATAATCCCCCTTAATCAGTTGCCGAACGTCACCCTCTACAGTGATGTTCTGGTTTCCCTTGATGACAATATTTTCAGAACCCAGCACAATCTCATAATTGTCTCCAATTATTTTGGTTTGAACACTGCCATCGTTGTGTATCTCTTCGAATGTTCCTGTCTTATGTTGGCGATATAACCTTTCTGCGCCGGGACTGTCATCAATCTCAAAAATATGTCCAGACTCAGACTCCATTACATGGTTATAGGGATATACACCAGATTTATAAGGATTAGCATCAGCAACTATACCCTTGGGCTGTAACTCTTCCCAGAAACTTCTAAAATCCACCACTGCTTCAGAGGATACGCTTGGTAAATATGGTTTAGTTGCAATTGGGATACCTGTTTTGTCATTATCATCTGTGGGGGAACCATCAGGATCACCCCTAAGTCTTATTTTGCGCCTATTAATAAGAGATTTGTGTTCCTCTGAATCCGAGCCTCTTGCTAAACGATTAGTATCTGATTCGCCTGTTCCATGATCGCTAGACTTAATGGTGCCTGGATATGGGCCATAAGTAGGATTTCCTATATACGTTTTTTGTACTGAAGTTTTACCACGGGGATCATTAAACCCTTTTGTCGGGTCTGCTGAATTTTCTGGTATACCCGGCAGTGACCCTAAGATAAGGGGTTGCTGTTTCTCGTTGTCACGAAAAAAACCCACCACCCAAGTACCAGGCACCAACCATGATGGTGAGTGGCCCAGTCCTTGCATAGACGGGTCTGTAACTGGGTGCATAACATGCGCCCAGGGCAGGTCTGTTGTTGGGATTTGTGTTAAGTCTTCAGTGTGATAGCCAAGGCATCTCACACGCACACGCCCGATCTTTAATGGATCGTTTCGGTCTTCTACAACACCAACGAACCAAACAAAACGGTCCTTTCCCATGAAATCTAGTTGAGCCATGGGACTATTTATAATGGTTAATGCAAGTCTGGGTCGCGGCCCATTCGATTAGCGTCAGGATACCAGTTGTATTCCTCTAATGAATAGGTCACATCAGGATTTTTTGTTTTTAAATTGTCCATAACAGTTTGCGCTTCCTCAAAATCTATACAATCAATAACCAATTCAGTAGATATTATTCTATATTTAAGAGTCATCGTGAAGAGTATTTAGAGTATTATTTCCTTTGGGGAGATAAAATTTATACACTTTTTAGAATCCTTCACCTCTAAAAACAGTGAATCTATAGATTTTTCCTTGACAGGGACGTATTTATCAGTCTTTTTTGACCAATAGGAGAAGATTCCATCCTCTAATATCACATCAACGCTCCCACTGTCAGAGCCTGTATACTTGTCGGAGCCGACCCCTACGATCTCTCCTTCACACACTTCTCCATATTCATTAGAGAAATTAATCGTATCACCAATATTATATTTCCGGCTTTTTTCGTGTTTCTTCATCTGTTCAATCCACGGCCAGCCATCGTCACGGAGTCCCGGCGGGCGGGTCCAATTAGGTGCAATGCTCATTCTTCCATATCCTTTTCCCAAACCATTCCAATATCTGGATAGAAGACACCGACATCCCGTTTGGGAAGGCCTGCCTTTTCTCCTGTCCAGTAGTAACCTAATGCAACGCATCTGCGTTTAATTTTCTTGTCCATATACTCGCCGTAGAAGTCATCCACCCAATCACCATCTCTCAGGTACTTGTTCATGTTGCGTACATACCCCTCATGGCTTGCAAGGGTTGCTACAGCACCCTTCATCTTCAGTCGGACATTCGCACGTTCAGATTTTATAATATCCCTTTGAGTCTTAATCCACTGCTTAACACGAACAGGGGAAATAAAATGATCGTCAGGCAAGTCTCTCAAACTTTCATGAATACCTGACATTCCGTACTCAGGGTTTTTCGCAGCCCGTGCCTCCCTGGCTTTCTCCAGACGCTTTGCAGCTGCAACCCTCTGCGCTTCTGTCATGGGTTTGCGTTTCTTCCTCTTCTTAGGTTCGCTCCAATTGCTGTTATCAGTCGTTGCTCGAATTTTCTTCATATGTTTCCCCCATACTTGAATTCCTTCTGTGCTGCTTCATCCAATTGGTTCATAATTTCTTCTGTGAAATAGGTTTCAGGATTATTCAAAATAGTCTTACCGAATTGCTTAGTACCGTCTGGCAGTTCAAACCGTGTGGATACCTTCTTAAAAATCTTGTACTTCTCTGCAAGTTCCAGTAATCCGTAATACCGATCCAGGCCCTTGTCGTAGGTTAACCGTACATCCACCACCTTGTTCTCCACAGTCAGCCTGTTCTTGTGGTTCGTACAGTGAATAATATTACCGATAACTTCCGTACCCTCTTTCTCTTTCTTCCTTGTCAGATAGATGATACTGCTCGCTGCATATTTCAGTCCGCTGCCACCACCCATCGTTTTCATGGGGTACAGACTACCCACAACATCATAGGTGTGGTTAGTCACAATCATCGGCACCTTCGCTCGTGCAAGTTTCAGAGTCAGAACCCTGAACGCAGCCTTGAGAACCTGAGCCCTAGTCATGTCCCGTGTCTCTTTACCCTCAGCTGTGTCCTCAACTTCCTTGGTAGTAGACAACATACCCAGAGAGTCCAGGCACAACAACAGTGGTCTGCGATCCGCTTCGTTCTTGTTAAGATAAGAATCAAGGACAGTCAACACCTTTGTCCTAAACTCCTGTACGGTTGTAACCGCTGACAGCACAATCCGTTCTGGATCAATGCCCCTGTCAAGTACCAGTTGTTTCGATACCGCTGACTCACTCTCAAAATACAGTACACCCGCATCAGGATTTGAGTCCAGAAAATTCTTCACCATGCCCATCAGGAAATACGTTTTACCTGTCGCACTCTCTCCAGCCAGGGCTGTAATTCGATTGGAAGGGAATCCCCCATATAGAGAACCACTTAACAGAGCATTAAATATATAAGATCCTGTATCAGTGAATGTGTCTACATCCCCAGTTACGATACCATCCTTAACAAGAGCGGTGTATTCATCACCAATCTCTTTCACTACTTCTTTTAAAAAATCACTCATATTCTAAATAACAGGTTCCAAACCTGCTCCGTTCAGTCTTATCTGTTAAGTCAATTTCACCATATTTCTCTATTCTGCGTTTCACGGCAGTAGTCAGTTCACCCCTACAGGTGGTTTTATATTTCCACATCACATCTCTCCCCAGCCTGCACTCTTCAGCCAAGCATTATCTGCGGCCGCATTTGCTTCAATCTCTTCGATACGCCGCATCTCATCAGGGTCATCAGCGCACTTGTCGCAAACCGCTCGATAACCGAAAGGGTTGGTGTTACCGCATTTGGTGAACACCTCTTTATAGTCATACCCATGTGGGATATAATAACAAACTTTATTTTCGCAAGACAATTACATCTCTCCTTCTAAAACTTCATTAATGTCACCTTCATCAAAACCCATCCGTGACAGGTCAGTAATCAACTCTCGCTGAGACTTGGCTCCATACTCGTACAGCTGTATAGTCTTATCCACACGCCGCATCCAAAGTTCATGGGGTGGCACTACGTTTGTCAAATCCATGTCTTCACTCATTACAGCTTCCTTCTCTGATATTCATGGTTAACTTGAAGCTTAGACTTCTCCAACGCCTCTCCACTTTTATCGTTTTCGTCTTCGCTCCGATTTTCGACCTCATCAACCAACTCTTTCTCAAGTTCCGAACGGCCTTTCAGTTCCATCTTCACGGCTCCCCAAACAAAATCCAGAACCTTAGCAGCAAACTCCAGCTCCTTGTACGAAGCCGACTCAATCATAAACTTTAAATCCCGTGACTCATACATAAACTTTAAATCTTCATTATATTCTTCATATTCAACCATCAATGTACCGTTGGCTTAAGAGCCCCTTCCATTTTCTTTCTTAACTGAGGAATGGAGTCAATCACTTCACCCCTCAGCATATCCTCGATAGCCTTGTCGGAGAAAATAATCGTGTACAACTCCACGGCTGTCTTCATTAGTATTGCAGAGGATAACAGTAAATCCTCTCTAGACTCCAGTGGGAGTATATTGTAGAGCTCCCCCTGTAGTACGTTCATTCTGTCTTCTATTTTATCTGCCATTTATGTCAAGTACTTTAATACCAAGCCGAAACAATAAAAGCCAATCCCCAGAGATATCCACCCAAGGAAAAGGAGTGTTGCGTAAAGTAATGTTTTCATATTAATATTATATCTCATAGAATAAGGTTTGTCAAGTACAATCTTAAATATACAGGGAAGTGCATTTAAATTGCTCTCAGTTTTAGGGGGGTGGGGCTCTCATTTGCCATAGAAAGTCACCACATATATCAGTGCCAAGAAGAACACGAATGCTACTAGGAAACTCAAAGTGTATTCCATATCTTTTGGATGTAAGCGGGTTGGCCACTGTTCCGTTTGGAGTAACTGCCCCACTCATTGATCTTAGCGTCCCACCCATCCTCTGCGACAATCAGTATGGCCCACTGGCCCACTGGTCCACCTGGGCGGCCTGGGTGATTGTCTCGATAAGTCTGCTTTATTAACATAAAAGTAGTGGTCCGAGTTTCACCATAGCAGTCCTTCCATGTTTTAGTTTTCAATTCGTTAGTCATAATATAGTACTCCTTTGGATACTTATTGCATTTATAGATTGCAAAGCCTTTGCCAGTTTCTAGGGGGGGTACTGCCCGATATCCCAGAAAGATGGGGAGAGCAGCCAGATGTCAGCGCTCAATCCCCTAGTGGTTGTTAGAGGAGAGACAGACACAAGGCCGTCAGTGGGGGAGAACAACCCAAAACCCTGTGTCTGTCTCTGGGAGAGCGGCACCTACTGGAGGAATCAGTAGGGATAGAAAAACGCTCAATCCCTAAACAGGTAGTCTTTCGTGGTTGTTCCAGGCGGCACTACCCCAAAACGGATATAAGACTAATCACCCGTCATTCTCCGCCTTGTCATGAGCTGCGTCCCTCTTGCTTGACAGTCAAAGGAGAAATATAATTCTCTGACTGCCCCCTGTATCCCACTCCGATCCCACATAGCTTTCAATTCATACAGGGCGAACCTACTCACGGCGTTTACGGGATTAACTCTTTGAACTCATATATTTACTCAACCTCTTTCTCGATTATATAATTAGTATACACTATAAAATAAGGTTTGTCAAGCACTAAATGCATTATTTTTAAAGTTTTTTTGATATTCTGAGTAGTGTTGCAGAAATGTCACAGTGTATTACATTGGCTTAGATTATCTGGATGTCCGTGATACCTTAGTCATCTTCATTATCGCACGGCGCAGGCCAATGTAATACTGTGTTCTCTATCTGTTCTGGTTCAGCTCTTGCTGGGTGTCCATACTCTCACCGACACTGCCACCGACTACTGTACCCAGTACTGCACCCCCTATGGTGGCCGCTATGTTACCGCCGCCCTTACCCAAGGTGTTCCCTAGCAGGCCACCAGCCAGGCCACCGACAGCACTACCAGCCGTTTTATTGTTCATCTGGCATCCTGTTAGTCCTATCAGAATAACACTGATAATACTTAAAGACTTAATCATTTCTTTATCTCCAATCTATTTCATGCAAGAGTCTACATACTATATATACCACATAAGCTGCTGGTTGTCAAGTCCCTTTTTACAGAAAAAAACCACTCTAATCCTGAAACCACTCAGTGATGGTTGGGAGAATATGGGTGCAGGTCCGTGCATGTGAGAGTATAGCCTTTCATATGGGTATATAGGGGTACAAGGGTGTCCAGGCCGCGGCCCCTGCTCGTCTGGGGGGTGTTCTGGGAGGTTCTGTAGCGAAATACAGGGGCAAAGCTTAGAGCGTTTGGGGTGGAGGATAAAGTTCCCCTAACCTCACCACAATACTATGTTTTTTCTAACCTTTAGTGCTAATGGGAATTTATGGGATATAATGGGATATTATGGGTGAATTATCCGCATTACTTCAGAAACGCATCTAACGTACCTACTCCCTGTTTTTCTGACTGTCTCTCTGCTTTCTTTCTAGCATATCTTTCTCTATCTTGTCTTCTTATTTTATCTGTATTCTTAGCACGATATCTTTTACGTCTCTCTACCTCTTTCTTCCTATAATCACTATCGTTAGCATATCGTTCTTTACGTCTTGCATTTGTTTTATCTTTATTTTTACGTTGTCTCCAATATTTCGCCATATATTTTGCTTGATATTCTACCTGTGCTGGTGTTTGTTGATAT
>Ga0208278_1000694_pt1 | contig 17675 bp, 15 predicted proteins | sample ETN01SmetaG_FD_185794 | JGI IMG/M metagenome (GOLD analysis project Ga0208278, IMG submission 185794) | Marine microbial and viral communities from oxygen minimum zone, Eastern Pacific Ocean - ETNP2014F12-01SV259 (SPAdes) (version 2) | ecosystem: Environmental > Aquatic > Marine > Oceanic ...
TCATAAACTGACTGTTGCTCACCAGACAACAACTCCATTTTGTATTCGAACTGCTTTTCCAGTGCTTTGACGAAGTTCATTCGTAGCATTCTGTAATCAACAGACTTTGTGTCCATTTCAATGGAGTTTTTCTCAAAGATCATCTCAAGCTGCTTGTCAATGATCCTGTTGAGTTTTTCATCTCCTGATTCAAGACCAAGCCTGTAGAGGTTCTTTAAAGTCTTTGTGAACTCAATTTCCTCCTCAACCTCTTTCTTTGAGTATGGATTGATTTTCAGCATGTCCTCGTTGGATTCAAGCACATACTTCTCAAGCTCTGCTTTGAGAATGGTTTTGATTTCATTGAGACTCAGATTGGCCATCGATGAATTCTGCTGAATCGTTTCAAAAAGAGTTTTCGCAAGTAAGGAAAGAACAGACGCTCTTTGCCTTGCCTGTCGTAAAATACCAGTTTTTAGTGAAATTTGAAACTGAGTCTGCTTTAACCTAGCTACCAGATCTTTCGGAATGACGGAACGGAAATGATAACAACTGGACGAAGACGGTTTAACAAGGAAGGAAGGGGATTTTTTCATGACCTGAGTGTGACATCAAGTGTGACAGTCAGACCAAAAACACCCAAAGATCAGCTTTTTATTTCATTATAACTAGCTGATATTTAATAATATATTTTTATGATTGGTGCCGAGGGCGGGACTCGAACCCGCACGGGATTGCTCCCACTGCCCCCTCAAGACAGCGTGTCTACCAGTTCCACCACCACGGCGAGGAAATAAATGATATCAACCACTCTTGGAATGGCAAGGTCAAAGCAGAGACTGGAGAGTCAGACCCTTCGCTGTTCGGCCAAAAATCCCAGGAGGGTTTCCAGCATCTGTTTGGGAGCTCCGGATGGCATTTCGGACAATTCTGTGGCAGCCCGGGAAGCATGATTTTGTGTTTCTCTTCGAGCAGCATCCAATGCACCGCTTTGTTCTGACTTTTCGAGAGACCACAGGATATCCTCTCCGGTCACCTCAGGTCGGGGTTTGAGCAGGATCTTGCGCAGCCGTTCCTGTTCTTCAGGCATAAGACGTTCCAGCATTTCAATGGTTATCAGGGTCCTTTTGCCTTCCGCAAAATCACCTCCGCGTTCTTTTCCGTAGCCCCCTTCATTGGCATCAGGAGCACTCGATTCTGAGGACTCGGTGAGATTAAGGATATCATCACGGATTTGGAAACCGATGCCCAAAGATTCACCAAAATTTCCGAGGGACTCGAGCATGGGCTCATCCACTCCGGCGATCATGGCGCCGCACTGACAAGGCCCTCTACCGGAATACCATCCGGTTTTCCTGACTATCATTTCGTGGAACTGGCCTCGATCGGGAAAAATCCCTTCCTCAACCCAGCCGATATCAAGGGCTTGTCCTTCAAAGGTTTGCTGCATCACCCTGTTGAGGTGTAGGTGCACTTGCAGGGCTTTTTGAGCTCCCAATTTCGGGTGATTTTCAAGAAGCACCTGGTGCACGATCCCATGAAGTGAATCACCAGCATTAATCGCGAGCGGAATGCCATGAATCCTGTGCAGGGTTTTGGCCCCACGACGCATTTCAGAAGCATCTTCGATGTCGTCGTGAATCAGAGCAAAACTATGAAACAGTTCCAGGGCCGTTGCAGAGATCAGTGCATCTTCCGGATTGCCTCCAAGCAATTCACAACACAGAAGAACCAATGCTGGTCTGAACCGTTTTCCTCCTCGCTCAGGATAATCCCGGATCAGTGGATCCAGGTAAGGCCGAGTCCTGGACTGCGGTAGCCGCAGCATCACTTCTTCGAGGATTCTCTGTCCTACGGACTCGAGGTAGCTTCCAGGATCCGAGTGATCCTTCGCATAAATGGACATCTAGAGGTTCAGAAATTTCATAAGGACTGGAATCGGGGGATCTGAAAATTATTCTTGATCCGTGCGTCGGCCTTAGCCAGTTCCACCACTGGAAGGACCACTTGCACCCTCTCACTACCAGGAAGGAATTCAATCCGATGCAACCCCGTTTGTGGTTGCTTCAGGGCTTCCACCAGGCTTTCCAGATGAATCACCTTCCGACCATTGGCACGTTTCACAACAAGATTTCGTAATTCCTGATATCCTATGTTGACTGCATCGGGAAGCACCTGGCTCAGGATCACAATTCGTTCCTGGTCTTGGTTCTTTAAATTTTTCAATTTTGAAAATTTTTCAATCCTCGAACGGTCTAACTGCTTGAACAAACGCAGACGAAGAGGGGCCCGATTTTGCCAATTCTGTCCCCAGACCTCGAGGTAATTCACAGTCAATTCCTGGAACACCAATCCCCCGCGAATCAGGTAACGTGGTGGTTTTTCAAAAATTTTCATCGGAACCCGGTTGCCATTTTCTTGATAAATTCCAACCTTCGTAGTCAATTTTAATCTTTTGCCTTTCCGGTAAAGGCTCAGTTCAACTTCTTGTCCTGGCTCAAGGTCTTCCAGAAAAAGTGCATCAAAGAGGACATTCCCCCATTTTGAGTGTTCGATCTGCCCCTCCCTGCTCAATTCCCATTTCCCGATGTGGGTCAGGTAATCTCCAACATTCAACACCTCGGAACCGGTTCCATAGGGAAGGACTCGGCTGACCCAGACTCCTTCCAGGTTTTCAGGAATTTTTGCAAAACCTGCGAGGCTTGGCTGTGAGAATGATTTCCATTGAAAACCACGGTGTGCAAGGCCCGTCTGTTCGATACCCGTTCCATTGGTCAGGAAACCCTTCACAAGTTGTAAAGGAAGCACATTGTGGTTCCCCTGCGAACCATTGAGCACCATCCCCACGGCCTTTTGCTTTTGAATGACAATACTTCCCTGAGGGGGGATTTCCTTAAGACTGAGTTGAAGGATGGGAAGCCAGGTATCCCTGACCTGACGGTGCCCAACGGTAAGACGGGTGATTTCACCTTGAAACGGTTTCTTTTGTCCGGGGTTCAAAACCGGAAGCTCAGCCTCTCCTTTTTCTGCAATTTCCCATTCCAGGGCTTTCAATCCCTCAAAAAAACTCTTTTCAGAAGACTCCAACAGGGCCAGGTTGAGGGCATGATCGATTCGGTTTAGATGCATTCTTGAGGGGAGTGAGGCATTTTTCCTTCTGGCTTCAATGAGGGTCGCATTTGCAACAAGATCGGCTGACGTCAACAACATCAATTTCCCTTTGCCCGTCTTGACCACTGATGCCACCCCTGATCGGGTCACTACGTCTTTTTTGTTCCAAGGATTCAGCCAGTCAAACTCCTGCTGATAGGTTTTGATCAACATAAAATGTTGAAAAGGATCGATTTGATTCTGGGTTTCTTTTCCATGCAGATTAAACAAGGATGAGAAAAAAAAGATCCCACAAAAAACCACCTTGGTTTTCAAGAATCCTGGAAGTATCGAGTTCCGAAAAAAACCTCCTGAATCCTTCAGAAAGGAAAAGATCATCCTTCAGACCCTCCAGGTTCGTGGAATCGGCGATCCTTGGAAATGCCATAAATGTTAAGAACCTCCTGATGGGTTTCCAAACTTTGGTGATAATCCAGGACGAGAGGGAGGGGTTCCCAGTCACTTTCAAAGACCAGAAATTCTGTATCGTTCGGTAATTTTTCCATCATCTGCATCAAATGACTCAGAGACATAACAGACTGTCCATTCAAAGAATGAACGACGAAATGACGTAACCCTGAGTATCCGGAATTGACGGATGCAGGAAGAACTCTGGAAACAACAACCACCTGATCCCGTCTTGTATGAGGTTCCTCGATTTCCCGGTACCAATGTTCATAGGCCAATTCCGGAGTCTGTTTGCCTTCCGAATGCAGGTAATCCCGGTTCAGTGCTATCAGCACCAACCCGCCCACGATCAAGTATTCAGGCAGAACATCATAGGTGTTTCGCAGTTCATCACTGAACGGAGGTGCTTTGAGGGTGATTTGAAGGTTCTCCAGTTTTTTTCTGCGCCAGACTTTGAACTCCACCGTATCCCCGACCTGAAGGTGTTCGGCTTCAATGAAAAAATCCACCCTGTGTTCCCCGTAATGGACCATACCGGCCCGATCGATGGTTTTTCCCTCAATCTCAAGCAGGACATCCCATACTTCCAACAACCCGTCTGCAGATGACCTAGGGATGATCCGTTCCACCAGTACGCCACCAGCACCTTCTGGCAACCCTAGCGACTGACGTTGATATTGGTTGAGTAGGCTGCTGGTCTGGATCCCGATTTCTGGAACTCCGTCATAATGACCATCCAACTGGTCCTGAAGAAACCGCTGGATGAGGGGGGTGGGAATGAAATAACCGATGTCATTGAGACGCAGATTGGACTGGAATGCGACCCCGATCGCCAATCCCTCTTGAATCACGGGGCCTCCGCTATTTCCAGGATTGATGGCCGAATCAGTCTGGATCAGTAAATGCGAGTCTATGCCTGGGTGCACATAGGTTCCAAATTCAATGCGTGAGACTACCCCTTCGGTTCTTGAAAGATCCTGCCCCCCAAGGGGGTATCCATAAGCCTGAACAGGACTTCTCAATTTTGGAATACCTCCAAATTCAAGGGCAGTCATGTCCGAGTAGAATTCAGGATCCTTGACGCTCAAAAGGGCCAGATCCGAATCATGCGCCATGGCCTCAACTTGTGCGATGTAGGGTTCTGGACTGGAAAGTTTGTTGATGAGCAACAATTTGGAATCACTAACGACATGGGCATTGGTCAGGATCCATCCGTTTCCAATCAAAAAACCGCTTCCATGTCCTGCTTCGGTTGGTTTCATCCGCCAGGGATTGGCCCAGTCCGGACTTTGACGATAGCTGGTAATCCGAACCACGGCCTGGGCTACGTTCTCACCTGCATAGATTGTGACGTCTCCCTCACAGAGTGTGAACAGGAGCAACAGTAGAACCAACGTTAAACTTTTGAATGTTCTCACTAAATTTCCCACCAGAAAAAGAGTATCGCTGAACCCAGCATGATTCGATAAATCACGAAAACCAGGGTTCCATGGGTGCGAAGAAATCTAAGCAGAAACTCTATCGAGAGGTAACCAAAGACGAAAGACGAGATAATTCCCAACATCAGGTTCCAATATTCCTGGGTTTGGATTTCCATCTTCCAAAGCTCATAAAGTTCAAAAACACCACTTGCCAAAATCGCAGGCAATCCCAGCAGGAATGAAAACCTTGCGGCTTCATCCCTTTTCAAGCCCATCATCAATCCCCCCATGATCGTGGAACCTGAACGAGAACATCCTGGAATCAGTGCCAGAGCCTGGCAGAGTCCGATCCACTGAATCCTTAAAAAACCGAGTTGCCCGACACTCCTTTTTACAGAAGAAAACCGCTCTGCCAGCCAGAGCAACACTGCCAGGATTATCAGTGCAAAACCGATGATCCATAGCGCCCGTGCTTCGGTTTTGATCCAATCCTTGAAAGTCAGTCCGAGAATGGCAACCGGCAGCGTCCCTGCGGCAATCGACCAAGCAAGCCTGGATTCCGGAGAATCAAACGGTTTTCTATTTTTTAATCCGGTAAGAACCGCCAGGACCAGTTGCTGGACATCTTTCCAGAAATAGACCAGTACTGCCATCAAAGTCCCAAGCTGGATCACTGCAGAAAATTCTGCACCGGGGTCCTCCCATCCAAGCCAATGGGGTACTACCCTCAGGTGTGCTGTACTGCTGATCGGCAAAAACTCGGTTAAGCCCTGTACCACCCCCAAGGCAAGGGCCTGCATCCAGTCCATCTCCTCTATATATCTTATTTTCTGAATCGCATTTCGAATTGATCAATGAAAGACACCTTAGGACTTTGGCAGCGAATAATTAAGCATTTTGAAGAATCCAATTTAACGATTACCGTTTTGGCCCGCATCAATGCATTTCCAATTCTGAAGAATCTTTCAGCATTTCCAGGGTTTATTCTGCAACATCGCCGGCAGAGATATGGGTGAGACAATTGAGATGCTCGAAAGGACATTGACGCTTAAAGCAGGGGCTGCATTCCAGACCGAGCTAAAATACCTCTGCCTTTGGATTCAGCGTAGCTGTCCATCGGGGTGTGCCAGATCCGAAGAAGGCGAACTGTGGACGTTGCAAATCCGCCATAACATGCATTGCACCAGAATCATTACTGACCTGCAAATTCGAACGGGTGAGAGTTTCCACCAACTGATTCAAACTGGTTTTTCCACAAAGGTTAAAAATGCCCGTGTATTTATTTTTAATAAGTTCGACAACCTTCCGACCTAAAGCGGCCCTTACTCAAAACGCATGTTCTGTCGAGTTTGACCACTGCAGAAATAATGACCGTCCGGAAGCACAATGTAGATGTGCTTCAACGGAACCTGAGCACCATCTTCCTTCGACATCGCATAAATAACCCGTTCGCGAACCATGAATTGAGTCAGGTCTGCATGTCTGCAAACCCACTCCACTTGATCTAGAAGAGAAACCGATGGATTTTGATATAGTTTTGGAGATTTGCTGGAGTCACTGCAACTCATCATGAAAATCAGCAGCAGTGCAACAGAAAGCAAGATATTTTGGATCCTTAAGAATCTGGACCAGATGATGATGTCCTCCTGGAAGCATAAATTGGATTCCAGAAACTTTAATCGAAATAATGAAAAGAAGCCAGATTGCTCAGATTTGTTGGTCCAACTGAAACTGTTGCTCAGTAGAAGAAACTTCCATTTCCTTCAATTCATCACGAAGTTGATGAAGTTGACGACGAAAAAATTCGTCTGACTTCATCCTTTCGTATACTTTCATCAGGGAACTGTGGATGGTGGAATGGGTTCTTCCAAACATTCGACCCATTTCTGAGAGGGACATCAGGGTAAGTTCCCTGAAAAGATAGATGGTCGCCTGTCGGGCTTTGAGCACCCTCTGATCGCGCCTTTTGGAACAGATATCCTGCTCCGTCACTTGGAAATGACTGCAAACCCTTAGGAAGATCCGTTCTTTCAATTGATCTTGACTGCCTCTCAGGGGCTGTTGATGCTCCATTGATTCAGCATGCTTAATAAGAAGATCCTTAAGGTTCAACCGTGCGAGTTCAATGGAAAGAGGTTCATTAAGAAGCGTGGCATGCACTCCGAGGCGGGTCAGGGCCCCTTCAAGCCGACCAACACTTCCACTAATATGATTGGCCATGAATTCTGCTAAATCATAAGTCAGGGGAATGCCCTTTTCCTGTGCTTTACTAACGAGGATTTCGATTCTCGTATGTGAATCCGGAACACCGACATCAATCACTAAACCGGATTCCAGGCGATTACACAGCACTTCCGTGAGTTTACTGATATTCGAAGGAGCATTCCTGCTCGTGATGACAATTTGTTTCTTTTGCTGTCGGAGGTGATTCAGCGTATGCAGGAGTTCATTCTGAACCTGTGTTCCGCTGGCAAGCAGATCCAAATCATCCAGGAGGAAAAGATCTGCATTACGATAAATGCCCCGGAAATTCTCCATTTTCTGTCCGCGGATGCTTTGAATGAATTCATTGAGAAACTGCTCTGCCGTCAGAAAAACAACATTCAGGCCCGGGTGCCTCTGCTTCAGTTCCCTCCCTACCCCCTTCAGCAGATGAGTTTTTCCGGAACCTGGAACACCATGGATGAGAAAAGGATTAAATGCATGCCCAGGCATTTCCGTAACGGCATGACAAGCCCTTGCTGCCAGTTGATTCCTTTCTCCTGCTACAAACGATTCAAGTTTGAATTCGAAATCCAGTTCTTGATTCATCCCTATTAAATTTTTCTCATCCGTTCGTTTACTGACTCCAGAAAAAGAAGACCTTTGCTGATTCTTCTGCTGCGGAACCTCCTTCAAGGGATGAGATTCAGATTTATTATCATCTGACTTCAGTTCAGCACTTCCTGATGTTTTTTGAACTTTTGTGCTTTGCTGATCTTCCTTTGTATCCAAGCCCTCGTGGAACAAAACATTTTTCCTGCTGAAAGGCCCGAATTGCGGACATACTTCTTCAAGAACGTCCACAATCATCGAAAAATGATTGCGCTTGATATCAAACCAATAGGCTTTATGTGGAATTTCACCAAAAACAATTTGCCCTAATTCTGCTTTCAGGAGCTTGAGGTTGGCAAGCCATGAGGGTGCAGAATGGGTTTCCAGCTTGCGAAGGAGGACTTTGTTGAAACGATCCCTCAGACTGGATTTGGATTCCATTTCTTAAATAAATGATGTGTTTAAGATTTCATCAATTCAAAGAAATCCTAGGAAGTGGGCGGCACTTTTTAACTATGGGAACCAAAGGAAAACGTGAAAAATATGCTTGAAAAGTTCAATCCAGACAACAGAAAAAAACACCTTAAAGATAAATCATTTATAGCTAAGTGATTCATACACTTGATGAAAAAAAACACTTTTCAGGATCTTTCAACCAGTCCTCTTTCTCAAATATGAAAAATCCATTGCATTTTCAGAAGGATGGAATTCATTTAAATCAATCCTATTGAAAATCTCTGAATCATCATTTTTATATATATGTTTTTCGAATTCCCCAATTCAGAGATTTAGATTAAATATTATTCTAATTATTATCAGTGACTTAATGAAACAACATGTTAAACATTGAAGAAACCTCTGAATCGGAACAAGGATTCTCAAGGCTCAGATTCTTATATGATCTAGCTCTTTGGCATGTTAGAAAGCGGGTTCATATCCCTTTTTATTTATTTTTTCAAATACTTAGAATAAATAAAATTAACAGAGGGCTACGAGATGAATTGTTCCGAATTCGATGAAACTCTACTTTCTGAAGATTCATTCCAGCACCGCCTCAAGCAACTCCTGGGTATAAGCAGTTTGAGGATGTTGAAAGATTTCCTGGGATGTCCCCTGCTCAACCACTTTCCCATCCTTCATAACGAGGATGTGATGACACAATGCCTGGACTACTTTGAGATCATGGCTGATGAAGAGGTAGGTGAGAAGGTACTTCCGCTGAAGTTCTCTCAGTACTTCCAGGACTTGAAACTGGACGGTACGATCCAGGGAGGAAGTGGGCTCATCGAGAAGGATAAATCTTGGTTTGAGCACCAGGGCCCGTGCGATGGCGATTCTTTGACGCTGCCCACCTGAAAACTCATGGGGGTAGCGATGGCGAATTTCCGGATCAATCCCCACCTCCCGAAGGGCTGAAATCACTTCCTGCTCCCGTATCGCTTCATCTCCAATTCCATGCACTTCAAGGCCTTCTCCCACAATCCTTTCAACCGGCATCCTTGGACTGAGGCTTCCGAAAGGGTCCTGAAACACGACCTGCATTTCACGTCTCAGAGGCAGCATTTGCCTTTGCTGGTATTTTTCGATCGATGTCCCATCAAAAACAATCTGTCCCTCACTCTGAACCAAACGAAGCAGTGCCAGACCCAAGGTGGATTTCCCGGATCCGCTTTCTCCAACCACCCCGAGGCTTTCACCTTCCCGAAGGACCAGAGTGACACCATCCACGGCCTTGACGTGTCCCACTGTGCGTCTCAAGATACCTTTACGAATCGGGAACCATACTTTGAGGTTCTGGCTCTCAAGCAGGGATTTGGTGTTTTGATCCGTTTTAAGAGATTCTCCTTTGGGTTCAGAATCGAGTAGTTTACGGGTGTAGGGGTGTTCGGGATTCAGGAATAGTTTGGAAGTTTCCGCAGTTTCCACAATTTGGCCCTCAGTCATTACGGCCACCCTTTCGGAGTGATGTTTGACGATGCCCAGATCATGGGTGATCAGCAAAATTGCCATTCCCAGTTGTTGTTGTAATCTGCTGATGAGCCCAAGCACTTGGGCCTGCACAGTAACATCGAGAGCCGTAGTGGGTTCATCGGCAATCAGCAGATCAGGATCATTGGCGAGGGCCATGGCAATCATCACCCTTTGGCGCTGACCTCCGCTGAGTTCATGGGGATAAGCTCTCATCTTCTGTTCTGCATCCTGAATTTCCACCAGTTCAAGTAACTCCAGGACCCTCTGCCTAATCCCATTCAAGGAAAATCCCTGATGAAGTTGCAAAGTTTCAGAAATCTGTTTCCCAATCGAATGCAGCGGATTCAAGGAAGAAAGGGGTTCTTGGAAGATCATCCCAATGCGATTCCCACGAAGCTGGCGCATCTCCTTTTCCTCTGTTTCAAGTATCTCCTTCCCCTCGAAACGGATTGAACCTCCTCGAGGATGTCTGGCAGAGGCAGGAAGGAGCCCCAAAACAGAGTGAGCCGTGACAGATTTTCCGGATCCACTCTCACCAACCAAGGCCAGGGTCTCGCCTTTTTCGATGCTCAGCGAGACATCCCGAACGGCATGAAACTGCTGCGAGCCCTGGACAAAATCGACTGAGAGATGCTTTACTTCCAACAGATTCATATGCATTCAGCGGTTGTGACGGGGATCAAAGGCATCCCGAACGGCTTCCCCGATAAATACCAGCAAGCTGAGCTGGAGGGCTAAAATCATAAAGGCCGTTATCCCCAACCAGGGTGCATGTAAATTAGCCTTACCCTGCGCCAGCAATTCTCCCAGTGAAGGAGAACCAGGTGGCAGACCGAATCCTAGAAAATCCAGGGCAGTGAGGGTGGTGATGGAACCGGAAAGGATGAAAGGCAGAAAAGTCATTGTTGCCACCAGTGCATTCGGAAGAATGTGACGGAACATAACTTGCCGGTTGTTCATTCCCAAAGCATGTGCAGCACGGACATATTCAAGATTACGACCTCTGAGAAATTCTGCCCGAACTACCCCAACCAATGTCATCCAACTGAAAAGAAGCATGATCAGTAGTAGCCACCAGAAATTGGGTTCCACAAAACTGGCCAGAATGATGAGCAGATAAAGCTGGGGCATACCCGACCAGATTTCCATGAAACGTTGAAAAAATAGATCTGTTTTTCCTCCGTAATAGCCCTGGACTGCTCCGGCTGCGATGCCGATGATGCTGCTGAAAAAAGTCAAGACCAACCCAAACAGTACAGAAATGCGAAATCCATAAATCAACCTTGCCACCACATCCCGGCCCTGGTCATCTGTTCCCAACCAGTTTTCTGATGTCGGAAAGGAGGGTGCTGCACTGGGGAGTTCATAATTGATCGTGCGGTAGCTGTAATGTATTAGTGGCCATATCATCCAGCCTTTTTCGTTGATCAAAGAAGCAACAAACTCGTCGCGGTATTCAGCTTCAGTCGCGAATTCACCTCCGAATTGAGTCTCCGGAATTCCAGTTAATCCAACCAAATGCCTGAACGCTGGAAAAGTCCAGTCGCCGGAAAAACTGACCATCAACGGCTTGTCGTTGGCAACCAATTCTGCAAAGAGGCTGACGAAAAATAGCAGACCAAAAAGCCAAAGAGACCAGTATCCACGTCTATTGGCTTGAAATGACTGAAGCCGGCGCTGATTGATTGGACTCATCCTAATATTTCCATGCCCTTCCCAATAGTGATGTTAGTGTTCTCGGGACTCGAAATCGATACGGGGATCGACGATGGTGTAGGTGAGATCACTGATCAATCCCACCACAAGGCCTAGCAGGGTGAAAATGTAGAGGGTCCCGAACATCAATGGATAATCCCGCTGCAGGGCTGATTCAAAACCAAGCAGACCAAGTCCGTCCAATGAAAAAATGATCTCAATCAGAAGGGAACCTGTGAAAAACATGCTGATGAAGGCTGCTGGGAATCCTGCGATGATGATCAACATCGCATTGCGGAAGACATGGCGATAAAGCACCCCCCGTTCGGTGAGCCCCTTGGCTCTGGCAGTCATCACATATTGTTTATTGATTTCATCCAGAAACGAATTCTTGGTCAGCATCGTCAACGTTGCAAAAGCACCGATCAGGATCGAAATGATGGGTAATGTGAGATGCCAGAAATAATCAAGAATCTTTTCCCCCCAGGAAAGGGTCTCGAATTGATCTGAAAACAAACCGCGCAGGGGAAACCAGCTGAAATAGTTGCCTCCTGCAAAAAGAATGATCAATAAAATTGCAAACAGAAACGTCGGGATAGCATTACCAAATATCACAATGGTACTGCTCCAAACATCGAACCTGGACCCATGACGTACTGCTTTCCGAATGCCAAGGGGAATGCTCACAAGATAAACCGCCAGGGTACTCCAGACACCGAGTGAGATGGAAACAGGCATTTTTTCCAGGATCAGATCGGTTACTTTGCGGTCACGGAAAAAACTTTCTCCAAAATCAAAAAACACATAATTTCGCAGCATTTGAAAAAACCGGACATGAATTGGCTTATCGAATCCATACATTCTTTCGATCTCTTCCACCAATTCGGGTTCCAGGCCCTGTGCACCACGGTACTTGGATTCCCCACCGGATTTAGACCCAGAACTGCGTTTGATGTCTTCCCCACCTCCGGAAATGCGCTCTGTGGAACTGACTTCCGTCCCTTGAAGTTTAGCAATCATCTGTTCCACAGGTCCTCCCGGAGCAATCTGAATCACAAAAAAATTCAGGGTCATGATCCCGAGAAGGGTTGGAATAATCAGAAGCAGACGTCGAATAATATAGGCTGTCATCGATCAGGTCCTGTTTCAGAGAGGTTTGCCCATGCAATACTGCTTTCCAGGATAAAACCGGAACAATCAGGAATGGGAATCACGGAATAATGAGGAGGGTAAAAAGTCTGGAATTGTAAGATGATTTCAGCTCATCGAAGCGACTTCTTTTTGTTCGAATTCAATTCTGACCTGGATTTTTTCCAGGAGTTATTGACCAAGAGGTCATCGAAAAGGATTCCTCATTCACTCTTACCCGGGAAACTGCAAGGTCTCGCGTTTCACAGTTCAGTTCCATCAAGAACTCTAAAAACATCCCCCGGACAACGCCTTCAGGCTGATGAGGATTTTTTTGACCTTTCCAAAGTATAGGTTTTTTCACCTTCTTTTGGGAAGCTCTCCAATTCAATATTGTTCGTCTAAATCGTGTTCAATCCTATTTTCTGGGTCAATCGAAGTTGCGCTTCTATTTCTTCAGGTTTGGTTTTTTTGAAAAAAGATCCTTTTGTTTTTCCACATCGATCCACCAGCTAAAGAATCCCAAACCGTATTTGGGGGTGATTTTGGGTCGGGAAAATTTATTCCAGTAAGAAAGCCGGTAGTAGTTGATGTGCCAATGGGGGATGACATAATGCCCCCAAAGCAGGGCCCGGTCCAGTGCACGGGTGTTGGTTACCAGGGATTCTCGGTCCGGGGCTTGGATCACATGACTGATCAATTCATCGATGGCAGGATTTTGGATTCCCATAAAATTACGGCTGCCATTTCGATCAGCTGCTTCCGAGTGCCAGTAATTGTTCTGCTCATTCCCGGGGGACAGGGATTGGCCGATGACCATTACCATCATGTCAAAATCGAAAGCACGAATCCGGTTGATGTACTGTGCAGTATCCACCACCCGGACACTTGCCTTGATCCCCAAACGTTCAAGATTTTTTGCGAAGGGAAGTACAATCCGTTCAAAGGCTGGAGAAATCAAAAGGATCTCAAAATCCAGTGCCTGACCACTTTCAGCATGGACCCTTTTGCCATCCTTAATCACCCAGCCTGCTTCTTCCAGCAAGCGGGACGCCTTTCGCAGTTGTTTGCGGATGTTTCCTGAACCATCGGTTTTCGGCAGGACAAAAGCTTTATTGAAAACTTCCTCAGGTAAATTTTGTTCCAGTGGCCTCAATAGCTGCAATTCCGCTTCGGAAGGCAAACCGTTGGAAGCCAACTCTGAATTGGTGAAATAACTGGGACTTCTCTTGTATTGTCCATAAAACAGGTTTTTGTTGCTCCATTCGAAATCAAAAACATAGCCCAGAGCCTCACGAACTCTTCGGTCCTTGAAGATGGCTCTACGCGTATTGAAGGCAAAGCCCTGCATTCCTCTTGGGAGTTCATGGGATATTTCATCACGGATCAAGAGTTTTTGCTCAAAGGACTCCCCTTTATAGGCTGTCGCCCAAAGCTTGGAATTGTTTTCTTCACGAAAATCGTATTCACCCGCCTTGTAAGCCTCCAGTGCAACGGTGGCATCACGATAATAATCGTATCGCACCTCGTCGAAATTGTTCATCCCACGATGAACGGGAAGTTCTTCCGCCCAGTGGTTTTTTACCCTTTTGTAAATGATGTACTTGCCTGCTTCGAATTCACCGACCTGATAAGCCCCACTTCCGAGAGGAGGCTCGAGGCTTGACTTACTGAAATCACGACCTTCCCAATAGTGTTTTGGGAGCACGGGTAATTGTCCCGTGATCAGAACCAGTTCGCGATTCGTGGTATTCGGATCAAAATGGAACTTGACCTGTTTTGGTCCCAACTTTTCCACTTTTTGGATCTCCCCATAATAGGATTTGTAAAAGGGGGCACCTTTCTCGAGCAAGGTATTAAAGGTGAAAATCACATCTTCGGGTTTCACTGGTTCCCCGTCATGGAAACGAGCTTTGGGGTTAAGATGGTAGATCACCCACTTCCGGTCACTTGGGTATTCGATTTTTTCTGCAAGCAGACCGTATTCCGTAAAAGGTTCATCCGAAGAACCTGTCGTCAGGGTCTCGTAGATCATTCCGATTCCATCAGCAGACACTCCTTTCGAAATGAAACCGTTGAAACTGTCAAAGGTGCCGATTGAACTGAGTCTCACCTTTCCACCTTTGGGGGCCTCAGGATTGACGTAATCAAAGTGCTTGAAATCCTCCCCATAGCGTGGAGTCCCATTCATGGCAATGGCATGGGAAGAAATCACTTCTTCCGCAGAGACTTGCCCCAGCATCAAGAAACCGATCAAAACGTAAAAAACTACCACGACCTTCATGAAATCCATCTTTTTCATGGCTCTATCCTTTTTCTTGGAATTTTCTGATGGATTCATCTTTTTCTCTCTCCCCTTCAGGCACAAGTTAAATTCAAGTATTCTCAGGCTTTCATGATACAATCCACAAATAGATGAACAGTTCCTGCTGGACGCATTTTGTTTTCGTGATAGAATAATATTTTTCCAGAGAGAGAATATGCCCATCTACAGTTATCATTGTGAACAGTGTCAGACGGAATTTACGGAGCTACGCCGATGTTCCGAAATGGATGCCCCCATTGATTGTCCGGAATGCGGTAACCATGAAAGCCAGCGCAAGCTTTCGGGTTTTGCCGTAGGATCCGGGGCCTCATCAACCACCACATGCGGCATCCCCTCGAACAGTCCTTTCCGCTGAGCGAATTGTTGATCGGACTGGTCAGTCCGAAACCACTTCCGCTTAGATTGAGGCTGAATGGAGCATTATACCTTAAAGCCCATCTGTGAATTAGCCTCATCACCCTCTAATCCTTACAAAAATCCTTCATATTAATTTGGTCGAATAAATCATGGATGCGGTCATACGTCCTTATGGCACCCTGGATTTTCTGACCCAGAGGGAAATTTCGGAACTGAGCGGACCCGAAGAAGGATATCTCAAGAAACTCTTTCATCGTTGTGCCCTGGCTGTCCTCAACACTGGAGAAGAAACCGACAGCAGTCTCGAAGTCTTGGAGCGCTTCAAAGATTTCGAAATATTTGTCGTTCAGGAAACCCGAGGCATCAAACTCAAACTGAAAAATGCTCCAAAGTCTGCGTTTGTAGACGGCAAGCTGATATACAGCATTCGGGATCACCTCTTTTCCGTCCTCCGAGACATCGTCTACATCGTCAAGGAAGAAAAAACCCTTGCTCTCGGAGAGCAAAGTAATTCCCAGGAAATCACTGATTTTATTTATCATATTTTACGTAACGCAGGAGTCTTGAAAGGGCTTTCCGAACTCAACATGGCCGTTTGTTGGGGGGGACATTCAATCGTCCGTGAAGAATATGAATACACCAAGGAAATCGGACATCAACTCGGTTTGAGGGGTTTCAACATCTGCACCGGATGCGGCCCTGGAGCGATGAAGGGTCCTATGAAAGGTGCAGCGATCGGGCACGCGAAACAGCGAATCGATAACGGCTGTTATCTCGGACTGACCGAACCCGGCATCATTGCTTCCGAATCTCCGAATCCAATTGTCAATTCCCTGGTGGTGATGCCGGACATCGAAAAACGGCTGGAAGCCTTCTTGCGCATTGGCCACGCCTTCATTGTCTTTCCCGGAGGAGCGGGAACCGTGGAAGAACTGCTCTATATACTGGGCATTCTCAATCATCCTGCTAACCATGAACTACCATTTCCATTAATATTGACCGGCCCTTCTTCAGCAAGGGACTATTTTGAAGCACTGAACCAATTCCTTGTCTCGACCTTGGGAGAGGAAATCCAGCAGTTTTACCAGATCATCATCGATGACCCGGTGAAAGTTTCACAAACTGCTGCCAAAGCCGTACGTCAAGTTCGAAAATCCAGAAACCAAAGTGGTGACGCCTATCATTTCAACTGGATGCTTCATATCGATTCTGTCTTCCAATTCCCTTTTCAACCCACCCACCAAAACATGCGGGAATTGGAACTGGATCATTCGATGCCAAGCCACCAGCTTGCATCGAATCTGAGACGTCTGTTTTCCGGAATCGTTGCAGGGAACATCAAAGAGGGAGCCATCCGTGACATCAAGGATTACGGTCCATTCGAAATCAAAGGAGAACGAAAGATGCTGCAAAATCTGGATCTGCTGCTTGACTCCTTCTGCAAAGACCAGCGCATGAAACTCCCTTCCGAAAAGGAGTATCAACCCTGTTACCGGATCCTGGTCTGATGACAGAATCCCATGGTGATTTTCTTTTCCCGGCAGAACTCCAGGGCTGGGCCAAGGGCGAGCATGCGAACGCCATACGAAAATACAGCATGGACCAGTTGAAACAGGATGTCCGGGAAATGCTGAAATCCCGGGAAATCGATTCAGGAATCTGGGTGTTTGGTTATGGTTCTCTGATGTGGAACCCCGATGTCCGCCATTCTGAAACCGAACCTGGACTGCTCCAAGGCTATCATCGCAGACTCTGTCTTCGTTCAACCGTCTACCGTGGAACACCCGAACAACCTGGAGTGGTGATGGGGCTTGCTCCTGGAGGAAATTGTCCAGGAAGGCTTTTCTTCATACCAAAAAAACATTTCTTCCCGGACCTCCTGTTGCTATGGGATCGTGAAATGTTTGCAGGGACCTACCTTCCGAAATGGGTCAGCGTCGAGAGGAACCCACATCCCATTGAAGCCCTTACCTTCGTTGCCAACCAGAATCACGAACATTATCTTCCTCCAGTGAACCTTGAGGAGACCGCACTCTTGGTGTCCAAAGCAAAAGGACAACGTGGTACCAACATGGATTACCTCAAAAACACCGTGGAAATTCTGCACCAGCTTGATCTAAGGGATGCCGTTCTGGAGAGAATCCTAAACCTTGCGATGATGAGATATAGTCGCCATCCAACACAATGATTGTGTTCCAAGTTGGCTATGTTATAGCAAAATGTTGTGAGATGTTTTTCGTGGAAATGAATGAGCAATCAGCCAGCAACGCATAATGAAGGAAATCGCAGCAAGCATTCTCAGATTTTTTGATTTCTTCGAGGGTTCTAAAATAGTTCATATAGTTTTGCAGATATTTTGAGGCAACACCGTGGAATCTTCTCATCCATCCTTTCAGTCTCGAATGTGTGGCGTTGACATTTTGCAG
>Ga0208278_1000700_pt1 | contig 17622 bp, 20 predicted proteins | sample ETN01SmetaG_FD_185794 | JGI IMG/M metagenome (GOLD analysis project Ga0208278, IMG submission 185794) | Marine microbial and viral communities from oxygen minimum zone, Eastern Pacific Ocean - ETNP2014F12-01SV259 (SPAdes) (version 2) | ecosystem: Environmental > Aquatic > Marine > Oceanic ...
AGCTGGATTAATAACTTTGTCACCTGGTTCAAAATCTAAAATCATTTAATTTAACTTATATTCGAAATAAGTATAAATACCATCAAATGAATTCAGAATTTAACTCTATAGGTATTCAAAAAAAACCAGTAGACACAACAGTTGTTGTTGCCATGTCCGGAGGAGTCGACTCCTCTACAGTAGCAGGAATAATGAAGAAAGAAGGATATAATGTTATAGGCATTACATTAAAACTTTATGATGACAATAAAGAAACTACAAAATCTAAACAGTGTTGTGCCGGTCAAGACATCATGGATGCAAAAAGAGTAGCCAACAAGCTAAATATAGATCATAAAATTTTATATTATCAAAATAAATTTAAGCAAGAAGTAATCGATAATTTTGTTGAGAGTTATCTTAAAGGAGAAACACCGATTCCATGTATACAATGCAATCAAACTGTAAAATTTAGAGATTTGTATGAAGTATCAAAAAATCTTAACGCTGATGCCTTAGTTACAGGTCATTATGTTAAAAGTATTACAAACAATAACACAACCAACATGTATAGAGCTGTCGATGAAAATAGAGATCAAAGTTATTTTTTATTTAATACCACAAGAGAACAATTAGACTATCTAAGATTCCCGCTTGGTGGGATGTTGAAAGATAAAACCAGGGAAATAGCTAAAAAATTAGATTTAAATGTAGCTGACAAACCAGATAGTCAAGATATTTGTTTCGTACCTAATGGTGATTATGCGTCGGTAATTCAAAAATTTAGACCAGACTCTTTTCAAAAAGGAAACATAAAAAATTTGGATGGAAAAATTGTTGGAGTTCATCATGGAATAATTAATTTTACTGTCGGTCAAAGAAAAGGAATTAAAGTTTCAGACAAAGAACCACTTTATGTAATCAAAATAGACTCAGAAAAAAATGAAATCATAGTAGGACCAAAAGAAAAAATAGGAAAAATAAATATTTATTTAAAAGATTTAAATTTATTGACAGATAAGAAAGAGTTCAATCAAGAAATCTTTGTTAAAGTTCGATCAGCAGGAAAACTCTTAAACGCAAAAATTAATTTTCTTGAAAATAATGAAGGTGAAGTTAATTTAGTTAACCCAGAGTATGGAATTTCTCCAGGACAAGCTTGTGTTTTTTATAATAAAGATCAATTTGGACACAAAGTTCTAGGTGGAGGGTGGATCACTGAATATTAAATTTTTTAATACTTAATGAAAAAAAAAGAAAATATAATTGAATTAAAAAAAAATAATTCCAAGAAATTATATTTTTAATTTCAGGAAAATTATCTATTTTGATTATTAAAACAGGCAAAAGGATTATGCCAGATATAACTAAAAAAAAAGTTAAAAAATAATTTATTTTGATAAATTTAAAATTATAAATTTTTATAATTTTTTTTTTTAAAAAATATAATTTATTACTTATTAAAAACTGAGTAATTACAGTAAAAAAAATATAAATATAAATTCCTACTTTTCTAAAAAAAACGTATATTTTGCCTTCACCCAAAAAAGCAATATATAGAACTAGGAATAGTACCGATAAAATAGCTAACAAAAAAATATTTTTTTTCTCGATTTTAAAAGATTTTAATTTTTCCAGTAAATTATGCCAAAATAAAAATAAGATAAACGCATACAAAAACATTATAGGTTTAAAAAAATATTTTACCGGAACATTTCTGCCAGCTCTCGATATTGATGTGCAGCCTTCAAAATTTGGAATACATGCTGGAACTAGATCTAGTTTTACAGATACTATGTATGAAATAATAACAGTTGTAATAGGTAAAATGAAACAAATTACTGCTAATGCTCTTAAATTTGTCCACATTGATTTTTTTAATGAATATTATTTTTTCTTATTCTTCTTTCTTGCTCTTCTTTTTTTAGAGCCCATTTTTCTACGACCTCTATGTTTTTTTGGATATCCCATAATCTCCTTAATTTTAATATTTTATTGACATATTTGAGGGATATAGCATTGTCATCAAAACATATCAATTTTATTTATGGACAAATCATTTAAAACTTTTCTTAAACATACTGCAAAAGATTTTCATAATCAGTCTGTAAACCCTCCAGTCGTTAGAGCTTCAACAATTATATTTAAATCTATGCAGGATATTAGAAAAACACAAAATAAATATAAAAAAGACCCAACTGGTGGCCATTTTGATTACGGAAGACAAGGAACATCGACAACTCATATTTTACAAAAAATTTTAACTAAACTCGAAAACTCTTATCATGTTTTTTTAACACCAACGGGTTTTGGTTCAGTTTTTTTGGCGATATTCAGCGTGGCTCGCCCAGGCGATGAAATTTTAGCCGCTGATTCAGTCTACTATCCAACAAGACTTCTAACGAAAGATTATTTAAAAGAATATAATATTAAAACTACATTTTATAATCCTCATGATTTAAATTCACTTAAAAAAAATATTTCTAAAAAAACAAAACTGATTTTTGTTGAAAATCCAGGAAGCAATTCTTTTGAATTTCAAGATTTATCTAAAATTATTTCAATAGCAAAAAAAAATAATATTATTACTATGATAGATAATACTTGGGGTACACCTTATTTTTTTAAACCAATTAAATTAGGTTTTGATATGTCAATTGTTTCTGCAACTAAATATTACTCAGGCCATTCAGATGTAATGGGAGGTAGTTTAGCAGTAAATAAAAAAGTCTTTAAACATGTAGAAAAAACCCAAAAAATAACCGGCCTAAGACTCGGACCTGATGATGCTTATTTAATTACAAGAGGTTTAAGAACACTGGATGTTAGATTAGATAAACACCAAGAAAATGCTAAAAAAGTGGCAGCATTTTTGTCAAAAAATAGAAAAGTCAAACTTTTATATCCTTATAAAAAAGACTCATACAATTATAAAATGTGGAAGAAATATTATTCTGGAGCATCAGGTTTAATGGGTTTGAAAATAAAAGCTAAAAATAAAAATTCTGTAATTAAGTTTGTAAATTCTCTTAAATTATTTGGATATGGATATAGCTGGGGAGGATTTGAAAGTTTAGCCCTCCATCAAGAAATTAAAGTACAAGGAAATAGAAAATATTTAAAATTGGCAAAAGATGAACATATAGTAAGGCTTCATATTGGCTTAGAAGACTGTGAAGATTTGATTGAAGATTTAAGGAAAGCTCTTAAGTTTATCAAATGAGTTCAGGAAAATTTATTCAAAGCAAAACTGCTTTAATTACATTAATAGCAGCATGTTTAGTTGTCATTATTTCTTTAGGAATAAGACAGACTTTAGGTTTATTCTATCAAGATTTTTCTATTGATTTAGGAATTTCAATTACCCAATTTGGTTTTGCTATTGGGTTGCAATTGTTTTTGTGGGGTTTATTTGGACCTTGGTTTGGAATTATAACCGATAAATATGGTGGAAACGTAGCAGTATTCATTGGGTTTCTTTTTTACTTATTAGGATGTTATTTATTGTATGCGGGTTACAACAAAGGATTTTATTTTACTATCAGCGTAGGAATTCTAATTGGAATAGGTTTAGGCTCAACTGCAATTAGCATTCCTGTTGCTATCGTAGCTAAACATTTTCCTTTATCAAATAGGACAATTGCAACAGGAATTGTTACTTCCGCAGGGTCGTTTGGTTATTTTTTGTCTCCTTTATTAACAAGATATTCATTAATAGAACTTGGCTGGGAAACTACTGTATTAATTTTTATATATTTACTTATAATCGGTTTAGTAACTGCCTTTTTTATTACAACTCCAAAAATTCCTGTAGGATCAACTCCTAGCGAAAATAATCAAACAGCAATGGAAGCAATTAAAGAAGCATTTTCATCAAAAAGTTATAATTACCTAACATTAGGCTTTTTTGTTTGTGGTTGGCACATTGCGCTTGTTGCAACGCATATTCCAACTTACGTTAATGACAGGGGTTTACCAGATTGGTGTGCTGCAACTATTTTAGCTTTAATTGGCCTTTTCAATATGGTGGGAACCATAACCTCAGGATATTTATCAACCAAATATAGTAAGAAGAATATTTTAAGTGCGATATATTTATTAAGAGGTGTTTCAATTATTTATTTTATATTTTTACCTCCAAGCGTATTTAACGCGATGGTATTTGGAATAACTTTTGGTTTTTTATGGTTAGCAACCGTTCCACCTACAAATGGAATAGTTAGTCACATCTTTGGAACAAAATATATTGGATTATTGTATGGATTTGTATTTTTGAGCCATCAAGTAGGTTCTTTTTTGGGGGCTTATTTAGGGGGTGTATTTTATGATAAATATGGATCATTTGATTATGCATGGTACGTTTCTATCGCATTATCTATTTTTGCAGGTTTGATACATTTACCAATAAAAGAGAAAGCCATTGAAAGACCACAACTCGTATAAATTTAAATTTAATCCATATTTAGAGAAGCTATATCAATCAGATAAATCTTTAATAATTTATAAAGTAAATAATGGATATAATATATACACAGATTTTTCTAAAAAAATTATTCTTACAAATAAAAACATAATTAATTTTCTAAAATTATTTTCAAATAAAAAGTACAGGAATGAAACAGATTTATATATAGGTTTCTTTGGATATGAAATCCTTTGCAATCTATTAAATATAAAAATTAAAAAACAAAAAAATATAAATTTTTATAAAGGTATATTCTATAAGCCAGAAACCATAATAAAAATAAGGAAAAAAATCACGATTACTTCAAATATCAAAAAGCATTTTTTTAAAAATTACTTTCAACAAACAAAAATTTTGAGCCCTTTTAAATTAAATATAGAATTTCAAAAATATAAGAAAATTTTTGATTTATTTTCAAAGAAAATAAGACAAGGTCATACTTACCAGATAAAAATATGCACAAAATATAAAAACAAATCTCAAATAAACTCTGTAAACTTTTTTTGGAAATTGATGAAAGTAAATTCATCGCCTGAGTCTTTTATGATCAGGGACAAAGATTACTCAATTGTTAGCTGCTCTCCAGAAACATTAATAGATAAAAAAGATAATTATATACTTACAAAACCAATAGCAGGCACTTTAAAAAAAAATAAATTTACAAATAAAACAAAAGCTTTGAAATTTTTTCGAAATAACAATAAAGAAACCAAGGAACACAATATGATTGTTGATATGGAAAGAAACGATTTATCAAGAATATGTGAGCCCGGTACTGTAAAAATCAAAAAGGAAAAATATGTTGAAGAGTACAAACATTTATATCATTACGTTACAAGCGTTGTAGGAAAACTAAAAAATAATTCAACAGTTAAAGATATAATTAAATCAATGATGCCAGGAGGTTCTGTTATCGGATGTCCTAAAATAAGAACTTTGGAATTATTAAATCAACAAGAGAAAGAAGATAGAAATATTTTTACAGGAAGTTTTGGATTTATCAAATTTAATCAAGACATGAGATTTAATATAATCATTAGATCTATTTTAAATTATAAAAATTTTTCAGAAATTTCAGCTGCTTCTGGCGTTGTATTGGATAGCGCTGCAAGAAAAGAGTTCAATGAAAATTTTATTAAAGCAAAATCTCTATTGGAGTTATATAAATGATTTATATAATTGATCATCAAGATTCATTTACATGGAATGTGGTTCATCAATTTTCTCAATTTGATGAAGTGTATTGTTCAAATTATTTTGAGATAAATCAAAGACTGTTAGATAAATCGAAAGTTATTATTTTTTCACCAGGTCCAGGTTCGCCAAAAGATTATCCTTATACTTGCAAAATTTACAACAATTACAAAGGTAAAAAAAAAATAATTGGAATATGTTTAGGCTATCAACATATTTTATATTGTGAAAAAGCAAAAATTGTTCAACAAAATAGAATTTTTCATGGCCATCAATCAAGTGTTACCGTTACAAGTAATAAGTCATTATTTAAAAAAAATTCAAAATTTAAAGTTGGCAGATATCATTCGCTTAAGCTCAAAGAGCCTTTTATTAAAAAAAATTTTGAAATAACGATGAGATGTTCTAAGACTAATATAGCTATGGGTTTCGAAAATAGAAAAGATAATGTATACGGATTTCAATTTCATCCAGAATCGTTTTTAACAACAAATGGCAAAATACTTATTAAAAAAATCTTATCAGCGTAAAGATTTAAAAGAAATTAAATATAAAGATTTGTGGGATGATAATGGTGTTTTTACAACAATGTGGCTTTTGGGAAAGCCAATCAAAATACTTTTTTTCAAATCACATATCGATAATTTAATTAAATCATTAAAAGCTTATAAGATTAATAAAAGTTATACTAAAGAAAAAATATTTAAATTATTAGACTTAAATATAAACAAGAAAAAAAAATATAATCATCTTATAAGAGTCGCACTAAACAAAAATATAATTTCAATTTCAATTAGAGAAAAAGTTAAAATAAAAAATAATTTTACTCTTAAAATAATTAATTATAAAAGAATTAGACCTGAATATAAAAATTTAAAATATAAAACTATTTTAAAACACTTATCAAAAATCAATATTTCTAAATCAGATATAACTTTATGTGTTAATGATAAAATTCTTGAGACAGGTACATCAAATCTTTTATTTGTTTCAAAAAATAAAATTTTTTCACCAATTAATAAATTTTATAAAGGAACTAATTTAAGATTTTATGAAAAGAAAATAAAAATTATCAAAAAAAATATTTTATTAAATGATCTAAATAATTATGATGAAATAATTTTAGTAGGTTCTGGCAAAGGAGTTGTCTCAGTTAAATCTATTGAAAAAACAAATTGGAAAAGAAAAAGTTTAAAGATATATAAATCTATAAATAAATTACTAAAACTAGAGATAAAAAAAAATATATATACTTACAAATAATACTTTTATGAAAAATCCTAATAATCCATGTTTATTTTGCAATACATCAAAAAAAGAAATTATTTTTGAAAATGATTTAGCTTTTGTTACGTTTGATTCTTACCCAGTTTCTCAATTTCATTCCTTGATAATTCCAAAGAGACATATTCAAAATTACTTTGATTTAACCAATGATGAATTATTGGCTTGTCATGGTTTGCTTTTAAAAATTAAAAATAAAATAAATTCTGATGACAATGCAGTTGGAGGTTTCAATATTGGAGTTAATTCAGAAAGAATAGCCGGCCAATCAATTCTTCACTGTCATATTCATTTAATTCCAAGAAGAGTGGGCGATGTTGATAATCCACAAGGTGGCGTAAGAAGTGTTATTCCATCAAGGCAACATTATGTCCGTAAATATAAATAATATCTAATTTTATCCACATAATAAATTTCAATATTACCTGCTTGATCTATTAGAATAAGTATACTAATAACCACAAAACGAACAAACAGGAAAATAGTAATGGTATTAACTAATCCATTTACAATATTAGCAGAAACTGTTCCGCCAGTTTTTATGCAATGGTTTGTTATTGCGATGGCAATATTAGTTGTTACTGGAACTTTGTTAGACATAATCCACAAGAAGAATGTTAAATATTTTTTTGAAAATGCAAAAAAAGCAAAATTATCAGCAAAAAAAACTTTAAGTTCTGGTGAGAAAATATCTGTAATTTCAAAAGCCATTGTTAAGGATATTGCTACTACATCTGAATTAGGAGCTGGGAAAAGAAGAGCAGCTCACCTTTTAGGAATGTATGGAACTATTTTATTTTGGATTGGTTCAGCAATAATGATTTTTTGTTATTCAACTCAATCTTCTGAAACTCCTTCAATATGGCCAATTATTTGGCACGTTGGTGCTATAATGACAGTATTAGGTGGATTATGGTTTTGGTTTTTTTTAAGAGTAGACGTTTATTCGGAAGCTCAACCATGGTACAGAATTATTAAAGCAGATTTATTTGTGCTTGCACTCATTGCATCTTCTTTATTTGGATTAATTTGGTCTTATTTACAATCATTAAATTTGAACGATAGATGGGATGATAAAGTATTTTTAGTTCTATTTATTGTTTCTAACATTGTGTTATTTGGTGGAATATATTGGTCAAAATTTGCACACATGTTTTATAAGCCTGGAGCAGCAATACAAAAAAATTTAGCAGAAGCAGATGGATCTAGAGACAATTTACCACCTGCAGCAGATGCACCAGAAAAATTTGGATTAGGTATAAAAAGAGAAGAGCCAAAAAATTATTAATATGATACAGAAAGAAAAAAAATAAAAATATGTCAACCTTTGTATACATGACGCGTTGTGATGGATGTGGACATTGCGTTGACATTTGTCCTTCTGATATAATGCATATCGATGAAACTATTAGAAGAGCAAAAAACATAGAACCCAATTTTTGTTGGGAATGTTATTCTTGTGTAAAAGCCTGTCCTAATCATGCAATAGATGTTCGTGGTTATGCTGATTTTGCGCCAATGGGACATAGTGTGAGAGTTAGAAGAGAAGAAGAGAAAGGTACAATATCCTGGAAGATTAAGTTTAGAAATGGAACAGAAAAAAATTTTGTATCTCCTATAACAACAAAACCCTGGGGAAAATTTATTCCAAAATTAGCAGAAGCCGACAAACCAAAACAAGGAGATATAAATTCTCAAACTCTTTATTCTGAACCAGAATCTTTAAATACAAAAAAAGAATTGCCTAAAGTTGAAAAAAACGCATTTAAAAAAGGGGTTTATTATTAATGGCTAGAAAAACAATATTAGAAAGTTGTGATATTTTAGTTGTTGGTGGAGGCATGGCTGGTACTGGCGCAGCATTCGAAGCTAGACACTGGGGTAGAAATTTAAAAATAATTTGTGTTGAAAAAGCAAATATAGATAGAAGTGGAGCAGTAGCTCAAGGTTTATATGCAATTAACTGCTACATGGGAATGCAATGGGGAGAAAATCAACCCGAAGACCACGTGCGTTACGCTCGAAATGACTTAATGGGATTAGTCAGAGAAGACCTTGGTTATGATATGGCACGTCATGTTGACTCATCTGTTCATATGTTTGACGAATGGGGCTTACCAATGATGCGTAATAAAGAAACAGGACGTTATCAGCGAGAAGGTAAATGGCAAATAATGATTCATGGTGAAAGTTATAAACCAATTGTAGCAGAAGCTGCAAAAAAATCTGCAGATAGAATTTACAATCGAATAATGATCACTCATCTACTTATGGATGAAACAAAAGAGAACAGAGTAGGCGGAGCTGTAGGATTTAATATGCGAACTGGCGATTATCATGTGTTCAGAGCGAAAACAGTTATAGTTGCTGCTGGTGGAGCATCACACATATTTAAACCTAGAGCTGTTGGAGAAGGAATGGGACGTACTTGGTATGCTCCCTGGAGCAATGGTTCAGCTTATGCTCTTCCAATTGCAGTAGGAGCTAAAATGACACAAATGGAAAATAGAATTGTCTTATGTAGATTTAAAGATGGATATGGTCCAGTTGGTGCATATTTCTTGCATTTAAAAACATACACGCAAAATGCAAACGGTGAGAATTATGAAAAAAAATGGTACGAAAAAACCAAAGAGTTGGTTGGAGAATATATTGATCATCATCCGACACCAACATGTTTACGTAATCATGCTTTTATACAAGAAATAATAGCAGGTGGTGGACCAATTCATATGGTTACTAAAGAAGCATTTCAAGATCCACATTTAGAAACAGTAGGATGGGAAAATTTCCTTGGAATGACAGTTGGTCAAGCTGTTGTTTGGGCGTCACAAAATATTGATCCAAAATATACTAATCCAGAACTCGTTACATCTGAACCTTATGTTATGGGTTCTCATGCTACTTGCTCAGGAGCATGGGTTAGTGGACCAGAAGATATTTCACCACCAGAATATTTTTGGGGATACAATAGAATGACAACAGTAGAAGGTTTATTTGGTGCTGGAGATACAGTTGGAGGAAGTGCACACAAATTCTCATCAGGATCATTTACAGAAGGACGTTTAGCTGCAAAAGCAGCAGTCAAATATATTGAAGAACAAAAAGCTACAGATATTAAAGTTAGTGACAATCAGTGTGAAGAATTTAAAAAAATTATATTTAAACCTTTAGAAAACTACACAGTAGGGAGAAATGAGATTACAGGCGGAACTGTTTCGCCTAGTTATATATCTCCAATACAAGGCCTTCAGCGCCTACAAAAAATAATGGACGAGTATGTTGGAGGTATATCTTATAACTACATGACTAATGAAAATACTCTAAAAAGAGGATTAGAGCTGTTAGACTGTTTACAGGAAGATTTTGAAAATATTGGCGCAGAAGATTATCACCAACTTATGAGAGCATGGGAACTAAAACATAGAGCTCTTACATCTCAATGTGTAACTGAACATACTCTTTTTAGACAAGAAACACGTTGGCCGGGTTATTATTATAGAGGCGATTATATGAAGTTGGATGATGAAAATTGGCATTGTTTGACTTTATCTAGACGTGATCCTAAGACTGGTAAGTTTGCCATGGAGAAAGCACCCGTTTATCATATAGTTGATGAAAAAGATAAAAAAGAAGCTTCTTAAAATAATTAATATCATAAATGAGTCTTCTAAAAAAATCTGACGAAGAAATTATTAAAATTGCGGGTCCTATTTGGGCTAATTTGGTTAAATCCTCTAACATTAAAGACTACGGGGGTTTTGCTAAAGACCTCTCCTCACAAATGCTTTATGGAGCTAATGAAGTTGAACTTGGTAAACAATGGGCAAACAACAAGCTAATCTCTAGTCTTTCCGAGAACTGTAAAGCAATTGGCTGTCTTAAAAGAGGCCTTTACGTTACCGTATTATATAAACAAACAAGCACTGAGATCTCAGGAGACTTCCTTGGTCGATTAGTTTTAGGAGAAGAAGATGGATTGATAAAAGTATTCGGAGCCACCATTTTTTAAAAAAAAAATTATTAATTTATTTAAATAAATCTTGCAAAAATATTAACTTATGCTAATTGGCAAGCATGGCTTCAACTCTATTAAAAAATTCAAAAAAAATCTTAAAAGCCATACCTCAAAATATATTTGTAAGTCCATCTAAATTAGCAGTTTATATTGGTCTAACTGTTTATTGGATTATAATTATTTTCGGAACTTTTTTTCAAATTTAATCTTAATAAATTCAAATCAATTAGTTGACATTAATTATTTACAGGAATAATTACAGCTATGGAATTTTTTCTTCCAATTGCAGAAGTTCATGTAAATTTATCTTTATTGTTTTTTTTAAGCCTGGCAGTTGGAATTTTATCTGGTCTTTTTGGTGTTGGTGGTGGGTTTTTAATGACACCTTTTTTAATATTTTTAGGAATACCTCCTTCTTATGCTGTAGCAAATGAAGCAAATAATATTTTAGGAACATCTGTGTCTGGATCAACAACACATTATTTTAAAGGAACATTAGATTATAAAATGGGTTTTATGATTGTTATTGGGGGTGCTGCTGGAACAGTATTAGGCATCTTAACATTTACATATTTTAAAGATATTGGAAAAATTAATATCGTTATCTCATTGGCTTACATGTACATATTAGCAATTATTGGAACTTTAATGTTAGTTCAAGGGATAACCGAAATAGATAGAGCAAGAAGAAAAATAATTATAAGAGAAAAATTACATGCACATTATTGGATTCATGGTCTTCCTTTAAGAATGAGATTTCCAAAATCAAAATTATATGAAAGTATTTTTACACCAATTATAATTGGTTTGATCGTAGGATTTATTGCAGCGATTATGGGAATAGGCGGAGCTTTTATACTTGTTCCAGCAATGATTTATATAATTAAAATGCCAACTAAATTAGTTCCAGGAACATCTTTATTTGTAACAATATTCGTTAGTGCCATTGTAACTGTTCTTCATGCTTTATACTATGGCTCAATAGATTTAATTTTAGTTTCAGTTTTGATCTTTGGTTCAATTCTTGGAGTGCAGTTAGGACAAAAATTAGGTGAAAAAGTAGATAGTTCAGAATTTAAAACAATTTTAGCAATTTTACTAATGTTGGTTGGTATTGCAATTGCTTACGATACTTTTTTTACTGAAGAAATTGTAAAAAATCATTTAAACAATGACACGAAAACATTAGGACCGATTTCATTATTTGTGAGAGAATTATCTAATAATGTACCATTTATATATGGGATGTTTTCTATTGTACTTGCAATTGCTTGGGGAATAGGTGGAGCCGCAATTAGAAGGTTTTTCTCAAATTTAAGAAAGCAACGTCTTAAACAAAAATCTAGATCTAGATCTTAAGCGCTTCTATATAGTTTAGTCATTACAAACTCTCTATGACCCAAAGTTTCAGCACAAGTCAATTTACCGTTAGCTACTCTTAATGTAGATTTAATTAATTCATCTCCGGCTTGGTCTAAATTCATTTGACGTGATAATATTTTAGATACATCAACATCAATGTGTTCGCTCATAGTTTTTGCAGTGAGAGGATTGGCAGTTAGCTTAATTACAGGTTCAATAGGATTTCCAATTATATTTCCTTGTCCAGTTGGGAATAAATGAATGTTAAAACCACCAGCCGCTTGCAAAGTAACGCATTCTGCCGCCGCAGAAGAAGTATCCATAAAGTATAAACCTGGACCTTTTTGAGGTTCTTCAGCTGGTTCTAATACATCAATAAATTGTCTTGAACCAATCTTTTGGAAGTTTCCAAATGCTTTTTCTTCAATCGTTGTTAGACCTCCTGCAATATTTCCTGCAGTTGGTTGACTTTCTGATAGATCATCAGTTGCTTCTTTAAGAATAAAATCATTATAAGAATTCCATGTTTTTTTGAACTTTTCTTGAGCTTCAGGAGTTTTTCCTCTTTTTTCACATACTGTTTCTGCTCCTGTAAGTTCTGATGTTTCTCCGAAACACAAATGAACTCCAAGCGGCTCAAGTTTATCCATCAAATTTCCAACCGTCGGATTTGAAGCTAGTCCTGATGTTGTATCAGATTCACCACATTTAACTGAAATCCATAAATCACTAATTGCACATTCTTCTCTTTGTTTTTCAGATGCCCACATTGATAACTCTTGAGCTTTCTTAGATACTTTAGCTATCGTATCTATGTCTCCAACACCTTCAATGCTAAAACCTTCAACAGGCTTTCCTGTTGTTGAGATTGCATCCACAATTTTTTTTGTCCACTTAGGTTCAATTCCTATCACAATCACTGCAGCAACATTTGGATTTTTACCCGTTCCTATCATTGTTCTAAAATGCAATTCTAAATCTGCGCCAAACTGAAGTCTTCCATAAGAATGAGGTAGAGCTATTGTTCCCTTAATATTATTTGCTACTGCTTCAGCGCAAGCATTTGAAATATCATCTACAGGAAGAATGATTACATAATTTCTAGTACCTGCTCTGCCATTTTCTCTTTTATAACCTAAAAAACTTTTTGGAATTTCCATAAACTACCACTTTTTCGTTTTAACATTGTGAACATGAACATGCTCACCTTTTTTGATTGAATTAACTACTTTTCCAATATCTTGACCATATTTAAGAATTGTATCACTCTCGTTTAAGTCAACCATAGCAATCTTGTGACCTAGAGGGATTTCATCTTTTGATTGAATAGATACAGATTTATCATTTTCCATAATCCAGCAATTACAATCTTGATTTGGTGTTACTTTTTCTATTACTACAACACCAACATTGTCTTTCTCATCGTGAATTATAATGTCTGTGTTTGCCATTGAGACGAATTCTTTATTTGAATTTTGATACATCTTATATATTAATCCAATACTTTGACAAATAAAAAATAGATATTAGGAAAGTTCACTATGACAAAGATGACAACAGAAGAAGCATTCGTAAAAGTTCTTCAGATGCACGGTATAGAGAATGCTTTTGGAATTATTGGTTCTGCATTTATGCCAATATCAGATTTGTTTCCAAAAGCTGGAATTACTTTTTGGGATGTTGCTCACGAAACAAACGGAGGTTTAATTGCCGATGGATACTCAAGAGCAACTGGAAAAATGTCAATGGTTATAGCTCAAAACGGACCTGGAATTACTGGTTTAGTAACACCAATTAAAACAGCCTATTGGAACCATACTCCTTTACTTTTGGTAACTCCACAAGCTGCAAACAAAACAATGGGCCAAGGTGGTTTTCAAGAAGTAGAGCAAATGAATTTGTTTAAAGATATGGTTTGCTATCAAGAGGAAGTAAGAGACCCTTCAAGAATGGCCGAAGTATTAAATAGAGTAATTGAAAAAGCATTTAGAGGATCTGCTCCTGCACAAATAAACGTACCAAGAGATTATTGGACACATGTTATAGATATTGAAATTCCGCCAATTGTTAGATTTGAAAGACAAGGTGGAGGAAAAGAAGCTATTGATAAAGCAGCTAAACTTTTATCAGATGCAAAATTTCCTGTAATTTTATCTGGCGCTGGAGTTGTTATTGGTGATGCAATAGAAGATTGTAAAAAACTTGCTGAAAAATTAGATGCTCCAGTATGTAATGGTTATCAACATAACGACAGTTTCCCTGGAAGTCATCTTTTAGCAGTCGGACCCCTTGGATACAATGGTTCTAAAGCTGCTATGGAATTAATATCAAAAGCAGACGTTGTTCTAGCTCTAGGAACAAGATTAAACCCTTTTTCTACATTACCAGGTTATGGAATAGATTATTGGCCTAAAGAAGCAACTATTATTCAAGTAGATGTTAACCCTGATAGAATAGGTTTAACAAAAAAAGTAACCGTAGGTATTTGTGGTGATGCAAAAATGGTTGCCCAACAATTGTTAGAGAAACTTTCACCTAATGCTGGTGATAGCGGTAGGGAGGATAGAAAAAATTTAATTCACCAAACTAAGTCTTCTTGGTTACAAAATTTAACAAGTTTAGATCATGAAGATGATGATCCCGGAACAGTTTGGAATAAGGAAGCAAGAGAAAGAGATAACGATAAAATGTCACCGAGACAAGCATGGAGAGCTATTCAAGCTGGGATGCCTGAGAATGTTATTATTTCAAGTGATATTGGAAATAATTGTGCAATTGGAAATGCTTATCCAACTTTTGAAAAAGGAAGAAAATATCTTGCACCAGGATTATTTGGACCTTGTGGCTATGGATTTCCATCAATATTAGGTGCTAAAATTGGATGTCCTGAAATACCTGTGATTGGTTTTGCTGGTGACGGTGCATTTGGTATCAGCATGAATGAAATGAGTTCGTGTGCTAGAAAAGAGTGGCCTGCAATTACAATGGTAATATTTAGAAATTATCAGTGGGGTGCAGAAAAAAGAAATTCAATATTGTGGTTTGATGATAATTTTGTAGGAACTGAACTAGATCCAGAATTAAGTTATGCAAAAGTTGCTAATGCCTGTGGATTAAAAGGTATTACAGTTAAAACAATGGAAGAGACAACCAAAACCATAAAGCAATCTTGTGAAGATCAAAAACAAGGAATCACAACATTTATTGAAGTAATTCTTAATCAAGAACTGGGCGAACCGTTCAGAAGAGATGCGATGAAGAAACCTGTTAAAGTATCTGGCATTAACAAGAGTGACATGAAACCTCAAAAATAAGTAATAAATTAAAGTTCAGACAATTATATTTTTTCTTTAATATTTAGTTCATTCAATTAATATTTATAATAACTATACATATTTTTGATCTATGGAAGTACAATTAGAAAAATGGCACAGTTGTGATGTTGGTAAAGAAATTTTGAAAGAAGATCCTGGTTATCACATAGAAATAGCTTTGCAAGAAACTCAAAGTATATAAATTGAAATTAATAAATGATAATGGTTGTGGGTGGCTAAATCAAATACCCAAAAGATTAAATATTAAATCATTGAATAAAGATTTAATTTCTGATTATTTAATAATTGGAGCCGGGTTCACAGGTTTATCATCAGCAAGAAAACTTTCAGAAATTAATAAAAATAATAAAATAATAGTTGTAGATGCGCGGCTAGCAGGAGAGGGAGGAAGCAGTAGAAATTCTGGCTATCTAGTGGACACAACATTAAATGATGGTTTTACTTCAAATAAAGATATTGAAAATTATAAGAAGAAAGTAAAAATTTATGAACTAGGCATAAAAGCAGTTAAAAAATATATTAAAGAATATCAAGTCGATTGTGAATGGAATGAGAGTGGCAAGTATTTTGCTTCATCAAAAATACAAGATGAAAATAAAGCAAAATCATTCAGTAAATTATTAACCAATCTAAATTATGAAAACAAAATACTTTTTAATGACGAATTACAAAAAAAATTAGGTACATCTTTTTACAATGTAGCCGTTTATACAACTGGGGGCATACTTCTAAATCCAGGCAAACTAGTTAGATCAATGATAGATACTTTACCTGAAAATGTTGATCTTTTTGAAAATACACAATTGTTAAATTGGAATAAAAGTAATGATAAAATTATATGCCAGTTTGAAAATAATAAAATTGAGACAAAAAAAATTATTTTTTGCACAAATGGCTTTTTGAGATCTTTAAATGTTAAAAAAAATTATAGTTTTCCAATAACTTTAACAGCAAGCATGACAAGATCATTAACTGAGAAAGAGTTTAAACATATAGGTTCTCCCAGAGAATGGGGAGTTCTACCTATCAGACCTATGGGCGCAACAATAAGATTAACAAAAGATAAAAGAATATTAATAAGAAATACTGCAGAAGTTAAAAATCCAAATTCAATGAATTTAAATGATTTAACGAATAGAATAAAATTACATAATTTAGGGATTAAAAAAAGATTTCCAAATTTACCTGAAAATATAATTGAAAATAGTTGGTCTGGTGTTGTTTGTAGAAGTGGAAATGGTTCTCAAATATTTGAAAAGTTAGATGATAATATATATGTAGCTGGCTGTTATAATGGCTCAGGTATTGGAACAGGAACTTTATTTGGTGAACAAATAGCTTTAATTGCATCCAATCAACAATCAGAAGAAATTCCAATTATAGAGAGTAGAAAAAAACCCAATTGGTTATTACCACAACCATTTTTAAATATTGGAATATATTCTAGATTGGCTTATGAAAGGTTTAAAGCTAGATCGGAAATATAAATGTCAAATAATATTAAGATTTTAATATCTATTATAATTGGAATAATTGCTCTATATTTTACTAAAGTTAATTATAATGATCATAATAGAAACAAATCTATTTTAGCGTGTGTTATTGCACAAAAACAAAAATCTGAAAATATAACTAGTGAAGAAGCAAAGAAATATTGTGAAGAAGAGATTAAGAAAAATTTATAAATATTTTGAAAATTTTACTTTTTGATGATAATATTAATTTACTACAACAGGAGGTACGATTGTTGAATTATCACTATTTGATACTTACCTGAGATAATTAATAAATCGTAATTAATATTGACTAGAGTAGAAGATTTTTTAAAACTAAATAAAAATAGACAAATTTGGACTATTTCAAAAGACCAAAGTGTAAGACAAGCACTTGTTTTAATGTCAGAAAAAAATATAGGCGCAATCATTATCGTTGATAATAATGATTTTCCTGTAGGTATATTTTCAGAAAGAGATTATGCAAGAAAG
>Ga0208278_1000703_pt1 | contig 17571 bp, 18 predicted proteins | sample ETN01SmetaG_FD_185794 | JGI IMG/M metagenome (GOLD analysis project Ga0208278, IMG submission 185794) | Marine microbial and viral communities from oxygen minimum zone, Eastern Pacific Ocean - ETNP2014F12-01SV259 (SPAdes) (version 2) | ecosystem: Environmental > Aquatic > Marine > Oceanic ...
TTTCCAGGCCAGCGGGCGGTGCCTTTATAACACCCGCAGTTTCATTATAGGTTTCTCCACTTGAAGATGGAGGACTGCATCGGTGGTCTTCCATCCTTCTTTTCGATGACAAAGCAACTTTTGCACGGCGTGCAAAAACAAAGTTCATCAAAATAACCACCATCCTCGTAACTGCTAAATAAATAGAAAGCAGTTAGGAGGAGAGATGTTGGAAATTTCAGTTGGTGGCAACACCCATAGAGTTGCAGTTGCAGTAAGTGACAGCGAAGGAGAAAGAGTCTGTGAAGGCCTTGCATTGAACCGAAAGTACAGACTGCGCTACGTCACGGAAAAAGGAGAAACCGAGAAGACGCTCAGAGGTATACGGGCTGTAGAAGGCTACCTCGAGTTGTCAAGTGAAGCCAACACTTATCCCGATGGAGAGGTATATTTCAGGTGGAACCACATTTTACCCTACGTAGAATCCTGGGGTTATTTGAGCACGGGGATGAAAAGGGGGAATATCGACAAATTCGTTTGGAATTCAGTACGGAGGGCACTGAGAAAGCACCCCGAAGAGCTCAACTACCTTAACAACTGCATCGGCTGGTATATGGTGACAAAGATTGGGCATGGAGAGGGAAATCAAAACCATGACACGGTTGTGCTCAAAGACCTGAGCAAAGAATTCATAAACAACAAAGCAAAATCAGGAAGCGTGTTGAATCCGGAAACAAAAGGAGTGCTGGAAAACAGGGATTATCGTGGAGGAATCATGTTCAGCACCTTCGATTCTTTCAATCCTCAAGCTATTATTCCAGTAGCTTGAAGCGTCTTTGGGTGGACTGCTTTTTGTATCTTGAAAAAAGCTCGGGGTGTTCTTTTCTGAATAGCTTGTTATCGAGACATTCCCTTTGGTATTCACGCCAGCTACAGATGCCTTCGATGCCCTCAGCTTCACCGATTTCAAATTTCAGCCGATTTTCTAACGCTTTTTTTCGCTGCTCTAACTTTTTGACTGCTGTGTCGAACTGCACGAGTTTCTTTGCAAGCATCCTGTGATGTTCTTTTGCATCGAGCATTCCTTCAATGCAGGCCTTTCCATTACGTCGTACCAGTTCGGTTGAGCCGTCTGTTCCGTCTAAATGAGGCAGCCTGCCTTCTTTGAAAAGGTTGATAAACCGTTCTTCCTTCTGTACCAACTTATGCTGGAATTCTTCATCTGAAGGAATGATGTAGTGCCTTGTTTCAGGCAAAGGCATCAAAAAAACACCAACCACCATCCATTCCCACCCCATCACCGCCATATAGTGCTGACACTGGGCATAAACCGATTCGGGCACTTTGCCGGTCCCGGAATCACCATAGCGTTTAACGACACCCGGTGCACTTGCAGTCTTTATTTCCATACCTGCTTTCGACCCCACTATTTCACGGTCGACGGAAGCAACCATGAACGAATTGGAGGATGACTGGTGGATACGGTTGCATCTTCTTATTCTCAACCCCAACTCCCTTGCAGTTTCACGTGCCACAAAGTCCTCCAGTTGTATGCCCAACCTTACCCGTGTGATTCTGCCGACATCTTCCTTTTCAACCATTTCGAGCTTCTCTGCCATCAGGAGTGCGGGACTTTTTTGCTGGATCAGTCCCATCACCACCGGAGCCTCGCTGCCTCCCAGATAGGGTCCATGAAACAGTGTGTTTCTGTACTCGAGCCATTCGCTGCGTGAGTCCGGGGCGTATTTGTGCATGATTACTGGTCTCACAATATCCTCCGATTTAAATACGTTATTTGAGTGAGCTTTTCTTGATGTTTTTGAAGGTGGTAAGGAACTTCATCCTCTTTTCGTCAAGTCCATTTTTCCATCGATGTTTATTTGTCTCCCAGATTTCCTGCAGCTCCACCATGTTTTCACACCTCTCCAGCATCATCCTCGCTTCGTCCGTCAAAAGTATCTGCTGTGCCTCATTTTTATCTTCTGTGATTCCTTCCTCAGCTTCATTGGTTTCTTCACCTTGTTCCTCAACGCCACTGTCAGTTGTTGTATTCACTTGTGTTGGTACCTCTTGAGGAAGACGATTTCCTGATCGCCTGTGATTGCCTCCATAACCTGAATTACCGGACTTCAACTCTGCCATGTCCTTCATCTCTTCTGAACTATAAATGCCCGACAGAATATCCGGGAACCCCTTTCGTGCGGCAAAAACTCCGGACCTCAATTCCAGCATGTTTTCCGGATAATGCTTCCAGCCTGTGTTAACCAAAAGCTGGGCTCGTTCTGCATCCTTCAGTGAAAACCTGCGGCTGAAGGGCTTGCCCTGACGATGATAGGTAGTGGTGACGGCTACAACATTGCCATTCTGGTCTTTTTCATGTTCTACCGTTGGCGGCTCATCGGCATGCGGAAGCACGATTCCCATCACCGCAGCCGAACAAAGGGTGGGTTTGCCTTTGATGATGTTGATGCTGTGGAGGGACTGTGAAACGGACAGGCTGAGCGATCTTCCGTACTGGATGGCAGCAACTACGTTGGCGGGTTTATTCCGAAAGTGCTCGGGAATCAGATCGGACTTGGCCAGATGCTCCGCCAGCCTGATATCATAGTCCAGCAGGCAGGCTTCGTATTCCAGTTTTTGCATCTGCCATTGAATGTCGCTTGGGGGCAGTTCTGCTGTTACGGATTTTTTAGATTTGGGTTTTTTGAAAGGAACGATGTCGGTGTTTTGAATCTTTTCTGCTTTAGTGCTTTCCATACTCTGGCTCCGTGTTTGAGGTTTTTTTAGCCTTTTAATAAGGTGTCTAGTTACTATTATTTTACTTTCTCAGAAGCCTGATGGTCGACCGGAAATATGATTTTTCTCTGTTTAAATTTTGAAAAATATGAATTTACGCAGAATCAGGTGTAACGATTAGATCCTTGAACTATGAGCTGATTACACCGATCTAGAAACCTCCACAAAGCACTTGTCCGTCTCATGCAGGACCACCTTCTCCAGCATCACCCCTGTTCCTGCAAACTGTTCAGGACCAACGATTTCCAGCACGTGCTTTGCCATGTTCTCTGCAGTTGGATTGAAAGGCATTCTGACAACCCCCATTGAATCAGCATCGGATAAATCAGCTGCAATCGGATCCTTCTCCCAGAGTAGAAACCTGTGGTCCCAGTTTTCCTCCAGCCACATGCACAGCTTTTCCTTGATGTCTGAAAAGTCGATGACACGCCCGACATTGTCCAGTGAACCAGCCGTGCAGTGGAATTCGAATTTGTAGTTGTGCCCGTGCAGGTGGGCGCATTTGGATTCATGCCCGTGCACCCTGTGTCCTGCGCAGATGGAGTGTGTTCTGATCGCTTTGATTTTGGCTGGGTTTATTGCTTGTTCCATGTCGTTTTCTTTTATTGTGTTCGTGTTTTAGCACAGTTGCTGGAACAGGGTGTTCTTCATTTTATTGTTGAATTTCCCTCTGAGCTCCATCGTTTTAGTTTCAGCACCTGAGTCTTTGACGCCTCGCATCTCGACGCACATGTGCCTTGCTTCCAAAACCACAGCCACATTGTCGGTTACGAGCGTTTTACTCAATAAATCCGCAATCTGAACCGTCAGTCTTTCCTGCACCTGCGGGCGTTTGGCAAAATGATGGACGATGCGGTTGAGCTTGCTCAAGCCCAGCACCCTGCCGCTGGGAATGTAAGCCACGTGCGCTCTGCCGATGATGGGAAGCAGGTGGTGTTCGCACATGCTGTAGAAAGGAATGTCCTTTTCCAGCACCATTCCCTTGTAGCCGTAGCTGTTATCGAAGGATTTTAACTTGGAGGAGATGTCCTCATTCAGTCCGGCGAAGATTTCGTTGACATACATCTTCGCCACCCGTTTCGGTGTCTCGCAAAGGCTGTCGTCGCTCAAGTCCAGCCCCAAGGCGTCCATGATGTCTTTGACCGCATTTTCGATTTTCCTTTGCTTCACCAGGCCATGAGCTTCACTGATGCTGGTTATTTTGTTTGCTTTCAATACATTTTCTTTCATTTTTTGTATCCTCTTCAGATTTTTTGAGTTAGTGGTTCATAACACTTAAACCAGGTTTTCGTACATCACCTCGGCACACATATACTTTCTTGCCAGTACGTCCTGCTGCTGCTTCAAAACAGGCTCAAAGCTATCTGCGTCTGCCATCATTCGTTCGATCCGTTCCATCAGATCGGCTCTGTGCCTCTGGTAATGTTTCCAGTCCCTGGTCCATGCGCTTGGATACTTGAACTCGGGCAGGTACATTTCCGTATAACTCAGCCGGTCCGGCACAAGCGGAATGGCTCCCGCCATCGTTGCTTCCATGACCCCAATGCCCAGATTTTCATGCAAGCTGGCACTGAGGCACATGCGGGCTTTGGATAACCTTTCGTAATACTCCTCTTTACCCAGCTTCTGTTCTTGCGTCACAAACAAATCGCAGTTGAGACGATGCCTGAGGTCCATGGCGATTTCAGGCTGCTTGTCCGAATTCAGCCGGTGAGGCCAGACGATCTCGTCTTTTTTGACGACCGTACCGTGTCGCTCAAGTTTAGCCAAAAGAGGCTCGTGGGGCTGTCCGCTCACGAGGGCCTTGTCGTGAAAAAATTTAGGGATGCCGAGGTTTTTGAGGAAGAGTTTCCTGTGGTACTCGGTTGCAAAATAGTTGACGTTTGCTGCATGAAACCACCCTTGTTCCGTATGTGCCGACCACTCCCTGCCCATACGTTCTCCCAGAATGTCCGAAGGATCGTATGCCCCTGCGTGCCAGATGGCGTGAATGCCTGTCTTGATGCCGAGCAGTTCACTCATGTAACGGATAGAGGTGATGGCAAAATTCCATGCATCCGTTACCAAAAAGCAGTCACCTGCCCTCACTTTTCCTTTACTGAATAGGTTGCTGATCTCAGCGACCTGGCTGGCTTTGTAGGCGTTGGTCTGTGCGAAGTTCAAAAAAGCACCAGCAGTAGGCTGATGCTCTCGGTACTCTCCGTCGATGCTGATCACCCTCACTTTTCTGCCCTGTCTTTTGGCATATGCATCGATTAAAACAGGAATATTCCCATGCCACTGCGCCGTGTAGCGCACATCGTGGGGTTCGATGGGAATGATGTAAATCGTTTTCATTTTGTTTCCTCTTGTTTTAGGTGTTGCATAAAATCCGCGCACCATTCTCCCCGTCCTCGCTCACCTCCACCGCAAGCCGCCGGCATGGATAATGATTAACAACATATCCAACCAGTTCCTCGGCAAGCATCTCGCAACTTTTCTTGTCAAGCTTCAGAACTCCCTCATCGTAAAGACCGGACAGTTCACGTTTTAACAGAATGAACTCGACCTCGCGGTCGTTGTGCTTCACCTCAAGTTCGACTTTGAAGTGAAACATGTGGCGGTGAGGGTGGGCCAGAAACTCCACTCCCTCGTGCTGTATCGCATCCGGCCAACAGTGGATGCCTTCGCGCTGGAAGGTGATGAAAATCGAGCGTGTGCTGTTCATTGCTTCTGCTTGTGTAGAATGTTTTGCACGGTGTGCAAAAATGTTTTTTTACTCAATCAAGACGTGAACCGACAAGAAGATGAAAAGCATAGGAAATGCTTCCGCCTTCTTCGAAGACGCCTTGTGTAAACAATGTTTTTTCATCAGCATCCAAATCTGCTTTGTAATCCACTCCACTGACTGCATTGCAAAAAGTTTCAATTTCCAAAACCGCCCTGAAATTCTGTTCGCACTCCGCATTCAGGGTTTCGGTGTACTGATTGCTCACTGTGAGTTCCTCGTTGGTCAACACCATCAATGTCTTCTTGTCACAGTTTTCGATACTCAGGTGCTTCAACCTAGTTGCCGAAGCAATCTGGGTGAAACGTTCGAGGGTTCTTGCGGGCAGGATGAAACCTGCAATGGAGTTGACAGGCTTCGGGAAACCGGGTTTTTGCCCTTCGGGAAGCACGTGTTTTATCGATAAGGTGGGATTTTCCTCAGATAGGCTGTCACGTAGAATCAGCTCATCTTCGAAAAATTCCAGTTCGGGAGACTCCATGAAGCTCATGCATCGTGTGAGCTGCTGAAGGTCTCCGATGCAGGCGTTCCCAAACGAAACAGGAGGTTGGTATTCGACCGCTACAGAGCCCGAAAGTGCTTCCACCACAAGCGGGTTGTCCTGCGTCATTTGAACAGTGGGGTTTATTGCCGCCACGCTCTGCAGGCATTGGATCATGTTCTTACTTACTTTCATTTCTTTGCTTTGTGTTTCAGGTTCAAAGTCAGTTTCATCGAAACTACGCCGCAAATCGCAGGAGGTTGCTTTTATCGGGGACTTTGCGTTTTTTGACGGTTTTTGGTTGTGTGTCAAACGCTCTGTCCAAAATGGAAAAACCCGAAGAGGGGTTTCTGAATGCCGCCTGAATCGCCTGAACATTGCTGCGTAATTGGGGAGGTAAAGATTCGAGTATTTCTGGAATACCGCAGTGGGCGATGAAATCGAACAGCTCTTTTTGTCTCAGCATCATGTATAGGTTGTGTAAAGAAAGAACCGTGTAGCGCGTTTGATCGCCCAGTAGTTTTTTTACACAGTCGATGCCTTCGAATACCGGAGATGTTTGCGGCAGAGCCAGCCTGTTTTCAAGAAAGTCGTAAGTGAACGCATTCTGTCCCAAGTTTGTGTTACGTTCCCGTATGAGCGGCAATGCAAAGAGTCCGTTCAAGCTGTTAAAGGCATAGAACTGCCCGTGCTTGCTGGAGTGGGAAAAGGAGGAACTGTCGTAGCTTAACTGAACGTCAACTTGAGCTTCGTTGAGCATCTGCTGCATCACTCCTGCGTAGAGCATGACTTCCGATTTGCTCACCCCGAACAGGTGCAGCCAGGTCGTGCCCTTCCTCTGAAGCTCCCCTTTGTTAAGCAGAAACAGCACCGCCTGCACAATCGCTTTCCCATTGCGCATGTGCCCTCCGTAGGCCCATCCGTCCAGCTCGTGCTTTGAAATCCCCTTGTACCAGTACTCCATCTCCTCCAGCGTCGTCCGCGGTCTGTCTGTACGAGGGTTGAGCCGGTGCCATTGGTTGATGTCACTTTGCTTTCGTGCAGAAAGGACGTTGAGCACTTTTGAATTGGATGCCATTTTTTTGTTTTCCTCGTAATAACGTGCACTTTGGACACTGAATTCCAAACATTCCGCAATGTCCGAATTGACGGTGGGGTAATCGAGGATGGGAAAGATCCCTTTAGTATCACTACACCATTCAAAAGCCTGCTCCCTGCAGTAATCTTTGGGCGCAGTGTTCTGCAGCAACTGAAAACCGCCTGAGTCCAGAAATACTGTACAATCACCGCCAATTCCCATCGTTTTCCTTAAATTGAGGTGGCGGATGTGATGCGGTGCGCTGAAAAGGGCATAGGGGTGATAAAAACCTCCTTCGTCCTCGTTGTAGAACCTGCAGCCAACGCCGTTGGGCAGTTTTGTGTGCTTAGCAAGCTTTGACGATAAGTCTGCAACCAGAGCAGGGAAAAAGACTGTTTTGCGTGTCATGTTTTGAGCTTGTTTCAGTGTTTATTCATTTATGGAGGCTGAGATTGCATGTTTCTGTATCAGTAGAAGCTGAAGGGTCCGCAATACTGAACGGACGTCAGGATAATGAATTGCAATCAGCTTTTTGATCTGCTGCCGGTCTAAGCTCTGCCAAAGCTTTTCTCCCAATTTGACTTCGATGTTCGAAACAAGCTGTTGTCGCAGTTCGTCCGCATTGTCGATGCCTGGAATGACTCCGAATCTGATAGGAGTGCAGCGTGAAAGCAGAGCAGGTTGGATACGCTCGATGTGGTTGGTGGTGAGCAGCCAGACGATGTGCTCTTCAGTTTGTTCAATCACTCGTTTCAGTGCCTGCTGAGCCCACCTGTTCAACCCGTCCGCCTCTTCCAGTATCACAACCTTGCACCTAGCGCCATTGCGTGGCGGGTATTTCGTATAGTCCCTGACGACTCCGTTCACCGTCTCCATTCTTCCGTCCGCGGACGCATCGACCCATAGAACATCGCCTACCGCCTCTGCAATAAGACTTGCACAGCTTGTCTTGCCTGAACCCGGTATCCCGTAAAAAGTCATGTTCTGAGGCATCTCATCTCCCCTCAGCATAGGGCTCAGCAGTTGGCTGATCCTTGTTGGCAGAACCAGCTCTTCCAGTGATGCTGTCTTTCCTAAAAGCTTCTCCTGCATCAGTCTCCTTCTCATCTTCCTTTTTCCAGCAATTTAAACGCATCTTCCACCTGTCCCGCTTCCTCGAGTTCTCTTTTGATTTTTTGAGGCAGCTCCGCGTAGGTACCTACGCTTCCGGTCATCCCTGCAACTCGGTCCAGCGGGTTTTGCGTATTCCTTCTGTAACACACCTCCACTCCTTTCCTGCCGGATACCTGTTCAAGCAGTTGCCGTATGCCAGGCTCATCGTTTCGGTTAAAATCCTCTTTGACATAAATGGTGCAGAAAACTCGTATGGGTGGGTTGATAAAGACATCCCTCCTCCTTTCGTTATGTTGATTAGATTGGCGATAAACCTCGTTTCTTTGCTTTTCAACACTTAAATTCCGCTCCTCAGCCAGTGTTCCCAGCGTAACCGGTAGAGAACCAGTGACTTGCTTTCGGCCATTGCGAATCGCCTCGATAGACGAACGTCTGCAACTCTTACCCTCTTCGCGGACGGCCTCGATGATTTTGGTTTCATGTTCACAATCTGCAGTTGCAATCGCGTATAAGGTGCTCAGCGCAACCGGAAGCTCCACTTTTTCATTCTCCATGTTTTCGTAAAGCCTGTGTATGCGCTTACTCCTCCAAATGCTCATCATCTTGCTGGCATTGTGGTACTTGAGGTTCAGTTCCTTCAGCAGCCTGTCGTAGTCGTCGACCATCTTTCCTCCAACCTGCTTTTCGTTTTTTTTTCGCATGTGCGTGTAGGCGAACGTGACCAGTTTGCACTCCTCGAGCATGTGCCCGATGCTGCGTGAACGGTGGCTGAGGATGAGTTTTGCCAATGAATGCGGTGTCCAGTTGTGATTCCAGCCTTCTTCCAACGTTTTGTGAAATTGAATCAAGGTTTCTGAATTGATTGTTTCAACCGATGATTTCTTCATTTTTTCTGTTTTGTTTTAAACGTTTCTTGTTACAGCAAGCTTCCTAGACGAGATAACTTTCCATCAGTAAATCAAACGCCTTGTCTGCACCATCTTCGTTGCACTCGAAAGTGTGGAAGTGTCCGTACCATTGACTGTCTTTATCGTGATTAAAAAAATCCTCTTCGTAATAACCGTCTTCATCCAGTTCGAAGGACGCGTTTCCAGTACCGTTTTCATCTATATGGATTTCTGCGGAGATGCCGTTAATTCGGTAGTAGCCGACTACACCAGAATCGATTTTTTCAAATGTAACAGAACTCATATTATTTTCCTTTATTAATGTTTTAAATGAATTAAATATCTCTAACAGTTAATGCGAAATGAAATTGAGATAATTCCAAAATTAAACTCCTTTTTTTTCTACATCCCAAATATGTTTATGAATTTGCAACTGAAACCGTGCCTTAAGTTTGTCTTGAAGCATCCATGAAATCATTCTTTTCGAATCTATTTTATTGAATGATGGAGAAAAAAGTACATTTGCACGTTGAGCAATTTCATATTCATCAATCATTTTTTTTGCCCACTCATAATCCTCCCTGCATTCAACAACAAATTTCACCTCATCCTTCTTTTTAAGGTGTAAAATATTTTGTAATCGCATGTGTTTGCTCATCCCCGAAGAAGGACATTTCATGTCCATGATGACGTGAACTCTGTGGTCTAAATGCTCGATAGGCTTGTGTCCTGCGGTCTCCAGCAAAACCGTGTAGCCTTCTTCACACAGGGCTTCTAGAAGAGCAGGGGCTGCGGGCTGGTCCAGTGGTTCTCCTCCCGTCACTTCAACGGTTTGAACTCCTAAACGCTTCACTTCTTCAAGTACCTGGTATAGGGTATATGGCTTAGCGAGCCATTTACCCATGTGCCTGTTTTTGAAATCAAGCGCATACACCGTGTCGCACCATGAACATCTTAGTGAACATCCCTGGGTTCTGACAAACACGCATGGAACACCACTGTGACTCGTTTCACCCTGTATGCTTAAATAGATTTCGTGAACCATTATCGTTTCTTTATTTGCAACATTATTCATCACTATTCCTTTAAAATATTAATGTTATTATCTGACAATTGTTAACTAATGCGTTTGGTGATTTAAAATATTCCAAAAATGAAATAATTTTTTTATTTGAATGAATTATATATATAAAGAAACAGATTCGACTTCTGATTTTTTGGAAAACAATTTTAATATTTTTCGCAAGAAATCACGTTTAATTGTATCAAGTAAAGGTTATGGGAGTACTGAAATAGATGATTTTATTTCATATGCTTTTGAAGAGTTGATTAAACAGAAAACGATTGAGAAATATGATTCTCAGCGTGGGGCACTTGGTGGTTATTTAAACTGGAAACTTTCAAAGTTGTTTATTGATTTCCAGAGAAACAGAAAAGAATGGAATCTGGACCGCTGGTACTCATTCAATTCAACTCCTTTGAGCAGAAGCTACATGACCATAGGCCCCAGGGTGGAAAGGCTGATTTGCAAAAACAAAATTCCTGAGGGAGAAGCATGGAAATACCTGTCAACTCCACAGGTACAACTCAGCGAGAAGCACAAAATTGTAGAGCTCACCGACATGCACAGTTTTCGTATCCAGATGCACCGTTTTCAGCACAAACGTGAAATTGATCCTGAAACGGGTGAAGGGAAATGGATGGAGGAAAAGGTGTTTGTGAACGAATTTGAGGTGGATGGAAAAAAAGAAGAGTTAAAATGGATCAAAAACCGTTTTTCCCAGTTTGTAGGGAGAATCAGTAAAGATTATGATTCAAAAAATGCGATACTTTTTCAAACAAAACCTCCTGAGCATTGGAACAGTGATGAAAAAGATTCATTTCCCTTTCAAGAACAAGCAGGCTTGAACAGGGATTTGAATGAAGACGAAATAAATGAACAACTTGAAGATATTGAAAGTTTTATTAAACGTGCAGTGGCTGAACTGAACTACAGTGAAATGGATATACTTGCTTTTAGAATGGTTTATCTGCTCGATTATAAAGTGTCGGAAGTTGCAGGAACTCTTCATCTCAACAGAACCACTCTCGATTACAGACTGAAAAAAATGGTGCAGAAATTAAGAGAGATTTACGGTAATTATGGAAGACCGAAAAGGAGGTAGGAATGTCGATGAAAGGGTTCTATATTAAAGGGAAAGCAATTCAAATTCCAGATCCGGAACAAGTGACAACCGTTGATGGAATGGCGATTGCCAGAATGTCTGCTTTGCTGATGCCCTATTCCAGTCAAAAAATACTGAATTTGAAAAAACCTACTGATTCAGAAATGGTGGATTTTCTTAAAGGAAGAGCCAGTGAAGAAGTGTGCCGTAAGGTCGCTGCCTGGTTGAACAGAAATCCTGATGACATGTGCGCCTTTATGAGTGCATCCGAGTTGATGATAGATGACGAAGATCAAAAAGAAGATCAATAATATCAGTTAAATCATTGTTAAAACTGGGGAATCCTAGAATAAATACTGGCCGCTGATTATAGTCTGCACGATACAGACAATCCCCTCAGCTATGTACTGACATCCACCCTGCAGGCCCTCTCCAAACCTTTTTAAACAGTTCTCAACAAGAGAAAATTTCCATATCCCTCCCCTTAAAAAACTTCCTCTTCTTATATCATAGTTTGCTGCTTCAGCAGTAGAAACTACCTATTTTTATTTCTCTGAAAAACGATTCCATTCTCATAATATTTCGTAAAAAATCGGTCGCGATAAAAACGCTCAGAAATTAACATTAAACAGCGTTTCGTGTGCACTTGATGATAAATAAAACAAAAGGAGTGTGATTATGAAAAATGATCAAACAAAAAACACTCAGCAACGCTACACAAGTCGTTACCAGCATGTAACTGAAAATTCTGTGCGCTTTACCTGTGTGATTGAAAAGGATGCCTATGACAGGCTTCTCAGAATGGCAGACAGCAAAGGAGTCAGAAGAAACAAAATGCTGAACCGGCTGATTCAAAGCTGCAAGAGCTGAAGTGTTTTTGGTGATTAAATGAGACCCACAGAAAGTGGGCAGCATACAGCCACCCACATTCCGTAATTAATAAAGAAAGGATATTGATATGTTAAACACATCAAATATTTGTACTAACAACTTTATTTATCAAAGTTTCTCCGTTCAGTACAACACATGCCAAAGAAAATTAAATAATCCATACTTTCCACTGCAGTTGAGTGTGGATTCAAAGGAAGCTTTCAAAAAAGCCGTAGGTTATGACAACACGCCCTACCGCTTCACGAACGGATACAGGAAGAAATCCAATTTCGTCGATACCGACTGCATCATTGTGGACATTGACAACGACTCGTCCAAATGCCCGGAACTGTGGGACTGCGAAACCGAATGGCTGGACTGGGAAGGATTGTGCCGAATACTGCCGGACGTTGAGATATGGGCTGCCACTTCACGCAGTCACATGAAGCACAAAGGTGAAAGGAAACCGCGTCCCAAACTCCACGTCTATTTTCCGCTTGGCGGGAAAAAAGGACAGGAAGAAACCGAACTGATGCTCAAAGCCATTTGTTCGAAACTGGTCAGGAAAGACGGTGAAAAATGGTTCGATCCTGCCGTTTGCAACGTATCCAACTGGCTTGCCGGTGACGATGACAAGCAGGTGTTTCACCAAAAGGGACATACAATGGACCAGTTGGGATGGGTGCGGCAGTTCAAAGAATGCAAAAAAACACTCAACCCGGTTCCAGGTGCGGACACAAAACGGGAACTGAGACCTGTGGAAGAGGCGAGGTATGAAAAAATCCTGGAAGAACTCAGACGAATCGGCTGCCTGTGGAGAAACAACCATCAGACCGCCAACTTGTTTCACGAACATGAAAAGACAAAAGGTGGATGGTACCTTTATTTCAATGCCCCGCAAATCATCCACCACCAGAGCCAGGGAAGCATGGGGACACTGGAGTGGCTGGACAGGCATTATCCCGGTCATCAAGCATCCGAATCTTCACCGTATTTTGCACCGCGTGCAAAAAAAGAATCGGGTCCAGTACGCAATGCACTTGAAGAATTCCGTGATAAGTCTCTGCTGGTAACGGAATCGCAGGAGCAGTTTCATCTGAAAGAAAACGAGTATCTGAAAAAACTTCTTGATGACAAATCCCTCGAATTCAAAAACAACAGAATTACTGTGCTCGAAGGACACACGGGCATCGGCAAAGGCAGCATCGCCACTTACTTCCACGAATCCGATAACGGGTTGCTGCTCTGTGTTGATCCTCTGAGGAGACTGGTCTCTCAGACCTACGAAAGACTCAAAGAAGATGCTCAAGCAGGCGGAGTCGCTCACTATGAGTCTTCAAGCCTGGCCCAGGCCAACAAAGCAAAGGCACTGGCGATCTGCGATCTTTCGGTGCGTCCAGACAAGCAGGTGCTTGACTGCTTTATCAACGGCAAAGGCGACGGTGAACAAGTGACGGTAATACTTGATGAAGTGCACCTGGTTGCCAAAAACCTCTTCCGTGCAACCGGAGGACGGAGCAGGTACAGGGATTTTGTGGATGCGCTCTCGGGTAAGGTCAGCCGTATTGTTGCAATGAGTGCAACCCTGTCGGCGGCAGCCAAGGAATTCATCCACTGCCTCGGCCATGATCTGGGTTTAAAAATTGATGTTGTCGAAGTCACCAAAGATAAAAAACCGCTTTTGGCCGATGTCTCTACCTACAAAACAAAAAAACAGAAGCTCTCCTATCTTGAAAAAGTGGTGGACGATGTGACTGCCCGTGGAGGAAAACTGGTATATGTAGACCAAAGCAGAAAATACATTGAAGCCCATGCTTTACCCTACTTTAAGGAACTCCATCCCAAACTCAAATACAATGTGGTTACTGCCAGAACCGATGAGGAATACGACACCGATGAAGCGGTCGTTACCATCGGTTCTCCATCGCTTGCAACGGGTATGAGCCTGGATACTGCAGTGGACACGCTTGTGGTGGCATTGAATGAAAACGTGGCGGAGTTGGAGTGCTTTACCCAGATCTTCAACCGCGTCAGGCGTGACAATGGTTTGAACGAAGACACTCAGGTCATCGTGCTCTGCAGACAGCGGAACACTACCGGAAGCAAGGACACGCTCAGGTTTCTATCACAGAGGCACAGGAAAAAGATGCTTAGCAAGCTCGCCGAGGCGAACCGTATTCTTAAGGGCATCGACAATCCCTTCAACTCAAACACTTTTGACTCACTGAAGAGCAAAGCAGGTGAATTCCTTTTTCACGATGGTCAGCAATGGGCCTACAGCGATGCCTACCTCAACATGGAGTGCATGAAGGCCGCTGAACGCAGGCTCATCCAGCAGCAGGGAATACTGGAATTCATGCATTTCTTCAAACTAAACCCCGACTACCTGCAAGGTGTCCTGATACAAAGGATCAGTAAACTCGATGCGAAGGTTGTGGCAAAGGATGAGCAGAAGATGGAAATGGTTGAAAAAAAAACGAAGGAGGAAGAATTGAATAAAATACTCAACACCAAACAAATTGGCAGTTACAAAGAAAAACTGGAACTGTTGGGACGCAAAGAGTCGGGCTTTGGAAGCATGAATGCCGAGCAGATGGAGGACATCGATTGCAAGCTGGCTTTGTTCGACGCATCGGTTGCCGGAATAAAGGATGCTGAAAAACACACCCTCAGCCGCATCAAAGCCAAAACCACCAAAAGAAAACCGATTGCCGTCATCAACTCCTTTTTAACGCTCATGCAAAAGGAAAAACTCGATTCAATGGATGCCAGAAAAAGACTCTTTCAAAGGTTTTCGGCAGGCAGGGAAAATGAACCGCTGCTGTTTGAACTGGCTTGGGCGGTTGGACAAATTTACAAGCTCTGGCAAGATGGAGAATCCTGCAATACCGCTTTGCTGGCAAAAATGATCGAGAATAAACTCCAGGGTTTCAGTGCTTTTAAGGATGTCTTTGGACGGGGAGAACAGACACGGACCAAGGTGCTTGGAAAGATCATGAACCTCTTCGGTTACAGAAGAAAACGCACTCCTCAGAGAGACCGGACGTGCAAGATCAGCTGGGTGCAATCAAACAATTTTTGCTGTCTGTCGCTCAGAAGCGGCTACTGCTACCAGACACTTTGGCTCGCACTTGGTGACGGACTGGCTTGGGAGGCGGTCCAAGAGGCCGGTGGAGGTGCTCAGGCGGTCGAGAAACTGATTGATCGTCTGCATCATATTAGAGGTATTACTAGTAACTGAGTTTTTTTATTCCGTCTACGAACTGTAGACATTCATTGTTCGATTAGATGTCTGAAAAGAGTAGGGAGGGATCTGGCTGAAGATGGGAAATTCCTGGGATTTTCGTGGAATATCACAGATCTGATCAAGATTTCCGGCATCGGATAACGCTATGATTTACGTCTGCACCTCATTTGAATTGTAATAAGTAATGTTGATGTTTTATGGAGTCTATCTGGTGCAGACATAGGGCGGCTGTGGGAAGACTTGATTTTGCACGCCGTGCAAAAGTTGCTTTGTCATCGAAAAGAAGGATGGAAGACCACCGATGCAGTCCTCCATCTTTAAGAGGAGAAACCTATAATGAAACTGCGGGTGTTATGAAGGCAACGCCCGTTGGCCTTGAAAACTCCTGCTCCTGAATCATTGTTGCAATTCGACGAAACTAGTAAGATAAACTAACATTCAACCTGGACCACTTAATGGGGGCAGGTCAGTTCAATGATGGATCTTGCTTACGTTTAAAACCGCTTTTTAGAAATCATGTCTGGTCGTATGATTTTGTAGCCGACCGGACTCATGAGTGGCGGTCCTTCAGGATTCTCACCCTGATTGATGAATATACCAGGGAATGTCTGGCACTGAAGGTTAGAAGACATTTTAAGGCTCAGGATGTTGTGGAAGTTCTTGCAGAACTGTTTTTGAAGAGAGGATTGCCCTGTCATATAAGATCCGATAATGGACCTGAATTTACGGCAAAGGTGGTCCGAAGATGGCTCGAAAAGTTTGAAATCAAACTTGCAGGTCAAGGATGGACCCCTGCAAAAATATGTTTATGATTTTCATCATATTTCATTTATTAAATATCTCAGCCATAATAGCAAATTATTAATCTCGCAAAAATATTAATCTAATTAAACTGGGAAAAAATATATGGGGAAATTTAAATTAATCAATTGTGTATTAATAATATTACTTTTTATTAGTTGCAAGGCTTTACCGTTAAAAAATAAAAGATTTAAAAGTTATAATTTAACCTCAATAGAGGAACAATATCAAAAAAAAGGCGGATGCAGTAATGAAAAATTGGATTATAAAAATAACACATACTTAGAAAAAGCAGTTGATCAAAATTTTAGTACAGATAATTATGATTTTACTATTGGTTATATTTTACCAGCACATAGATCATTTTCAAATGGTGAATTAGATTTAAATATTAAAACCTCAACACAACCAGAAATTAGAGGTGTTGGAGATTTTAATAATGATGGTTTAGATGATTTGGTAATAGAATATTATGAAACAAACATACCTTTATATATTTTATACTCAAAAGGTGATGGCACATTTAAACATGAAGCTATTACTGATCCAAATGCAAGGCGTAGACATGTTAGAAACATAGAAATTATTGATATAAACAATGATGGTTGGCTTGATATTGTAGGATTTACGACTGGTGATCCCTTTAGCGAGTATCCTAATGAAAATAAAAAGTTTGTAGACAAAAATATTACACGTGGACAGGAAGATCTGCTGTTAATTAATGAAAAAGGGAAATTCTTTAGAAATATTCAACTACCTCAAGTTGAACATAATGATTGGAATCATGGTGGTTCAGTTGGAGATATAAATAATGATGGATTTATTGATATCCTTACTTTTCGAGAAGGTCAACTTGCACCTACTTATCCAATAATTAATCTCGATGGTAAAACTTTTCAACTAGGTAAACACCAATATTCAAAGGAAATTAGTCACTATGTTACGAGTGATGCTGATGCTGGAGATGTAAATAATGATGGATTTATTGATATCGTGGTAACAATGAGCCAAATTAATTTAATTAATCGGAATCCAATAGATCAAAATTATTTAGGATCGCTAAGAGTTATACTAGGTGATGGTGATTCAGATTTTAGTAATAATACCATCCAAAAATTGGGTAGTCACTGGCTAGATCATGAGGAATACTTAAGATCGTTTGACAAATTTAATACCAAACAAATTTCTATAGGCTCAAGTATTGTTGAATTGCTAGATATCAACAAAGATGGACGATTAGACATAGTAGAAGGTTATTTCACCTGGTTAGGTAAAGGGATGTGGAATACTACAGGATTTAAAACATACATAAATAATGGGAATTGTTTCATTGACGCCACAAAACAATTTTTTCCAAATCAAAGAATTAACCGGGATTTATCATTAG
>Ga0208278_1000706_pt1 | contig 17454 bp, 16 predicted proteins | sample ETN01SmetaG_FD_185794 | JGI IMG/M metagenome (GOLD analysis project Ga0208278, IMG submission 185794) | Marine microbial and viral communities from oxygen minimum zone, Eastern Pacific Ocean - ETNP2014F12-01SV259 (SPAdes) (version 2) | ecosystem: Environmental > Aquatic > Marine > Oceanic ...
CAGATTTCCAGAGAGCGCGCCCGAAAGCCAGCGCCGGACGCACCAACAGGCGGTCATAGACCTCGTCGAAATACCACTTGTTGTAGAGGAAGGTATGTAAACGGGGGAAACGCTCCGCCGCGTGGCCGGCAAGTCCCGGGAACATGAAATAGACCACGAAGGCTAGCAATATCCCCAGCCCCGCCATAGCCAGCGGTGCAATCTTGATATACTGGGGCGCGTAGCGGACCTCGGCCAGGGCGTCGTGGCCGGGCAGCACCAGGATCGAGGCGCGCCAGAACTCCTCTCCGCCGTCGCCCACGAACAGGTCATAGCCGAGATAACCGGAGAAAATAGCGCCCACCGACAGCAGGACCAACGGCACCGTCATCACCTTCGGCGATTCGTGCACATGGGCCATGACCCTCTCGTCGGCCCGAGATTCGCCGTGGAAGGTCATGAACAGCAGACGGCAGCTGTAGAAGGCCGTGAGGAAGGCCACCACCACGCCCAGGATATAGGTAAAATTGCCCACCACACCATGCGCTGCCCAGGCCGATTCGATGATGATGTCCTTGGAATAATAGCCGGCGAAGAAGGGAATGCCGGCGAGCGCCAAACTGCCCACCCACATCACCGTGTAGGTCAGTGGAATCCGCCGCCAGAGCCCCCCCATTTTGCGCATGTCCTGTTCGTCGGACATGGCGTGGATTACCGATCCCGAGCCCAGGAACAGTAGCGACTTGAAGAAGGCGTGGGTCATGAGGTGAAAAATGGCGGCGCCATAGGCCGACACCCCGATGGCGAAGAACATGTAACCGAGCTGGCTGCAGGTGGAATAGGCGATCACGCGCTTGATGTCGTTCTGGGCCAGGGCGATGGTGGCCGTCATGAAGGCGGTCAGTGCCCCGACCACGGCCACCAGGGCGAGCACCAAAGGAGCCAGCTCGAACAGGGGCGACATCCGCACCACCATGAACACCCCGGCGGTGACCATGGTGGCAGCATGAATCAGCGCCGAGACCGGGGTCGGACCCTCCATGGCGTCGGGCAGCCACACATGCAGACCAAGCTGCGCCGATTTGCCCATGGCGCCGATGAACAGCAGCAGGCAGATCAGGGTCAGGGCGTGTACTTCGAGTCCCAGGAATTCGAAAGTAGTCTCTGCCTGGTCCGGGGCGGCGGTGAAGATGGTCTCGAAATTGACTGAGCCGAACAGGTAGAAGACCGCAAAAATGCCCAGCACGAAGCCGAAATCGCCGATACGGTTGAGCACGAATGCCTTGATGGCGGCGGCATTGGCAGAATCGCGGTCGTGCCAGAACCCGATCAGCAGATACGAACACAGGCCCACCCCCTCCCAGCCGAAGAAAAGTTGGACCAGGTTGTCCGCGCTCACCAGCATCAGCATGAAAAAGGTAAAGAGGCTGAGATAGGAAAAGAACCGGGGTATGGACGGGTCCTTGGCCATATAGCCGATGGAATAGATGTGGATCAGGGCCGAGACCACCGACACCACAAACACCATGACCGCGGTCAGGGTGTCGAACTTCAGGGCCCAGGCGGCCTCCAACCCGCCAGAACGTATCCAGGTAAAAAGCTCGATCACCCGTTCGTTGCCGTCCAGCGCCACCTCGCGAAAGATGACAATCGAAAACAGGCCGGAAAGCACCATCAGACCGCAGGTGATAAGCTGGGCGCCGCGGTCGCCGGTCCAGCGCCCGCAGAGCCCAGCGACAACGGCCCCGATCAGGGGCAGGAATATGGTGGCCACGTAGAGCACGGGCTATCCCTTCATCACGTTCACATCCTCCACCTCGATGGAGCCGCGGTTACGGAAGAAAACGATCATGATGGCGAGCCCGATAGCGGCCTCGGCGGCGGCTACGGTCAGCACGAACATGGCGAAGACCTGTCCCGTCAAATCATTGAGAAAGTTGGAAAAAGCCACTAGGTTGAGATTCACCGCCAACAGCATCAGTTCCACCGACATGAGGATGACGATCGCGTTCTTGCGGTTGAGAAAAATGCCGAAAATACCTAGCGAAAACAGGATCGCGGCGACGGTAAGGTAGTGTCCCAGGGTTATGGTCAGCATGGCCTAGACCCCTCCTCCTATCGGCACCTTGCGGATTTCAACGGAGTCTTTGCGGGGCTGTGACACCTGTCGGGAAATGTCCTGCTTCCGCACGCCAGGCCGCGAACGGTGGGTCAGGACAATGGCCCCGATCATGGCCACCAAAAGCACCAGCCCCGCCGCCTGGAAGAGATAGAAATACTGGGTATAAAGCACATCGCCTAGGGCCCGGGTATTGGTCATCACCCCCGACGTGGCGATCAGGGTTGAGGGGGTGCCTGCTGCCGCCGCCACCTCGGGCGCGAAGGCCCAGCCTCCGGACACCAAGGCCAGCTCCACGAGCAGAATCAGGCCCACGAGGCCGCCCACAGGCAGGTATTGGAGGAAGCCCTCGCGCAGGATGACAAAATTTATGTTGAGCATCATCACCACGAACAGGAACAGCACCGCCACCGCGCCCACATAAACCACTACCAGGATCATGGCTAGGAACTCCGCCCCCAGCAGCAGGAACAGCCCCGCCGCGTTGAAAAAGGCGAGAATCAGGAACAGCACCGAATGCACGGGATTGCGGGCGGTGACCACCATCACCCCGGCAGCCAGCAGCCAGCCAGCAAACAGATAGAAGGCCAAGCCCGAGACTACGAGACCGGCTTCCGGCATGTCCCCCTCCTGGTTTTGGTTTTAACAATCATGGCGCTTCCTTGGATCCCTTCTGGCGATACCTTAACGATAGGGGGCGTCGCGTTCGATATTGGCGGCGATCTCCGCTTCCCAGCGGTCGCCATTGGCAAGCAGCTTGTCCTTGTTGTACATGAGCTCGGCCCGAGTCTCGGTAGCAAACTCGAAGTTGGGTCCCTCGACGATGGCGTCCACCGGACAGGCTTCTTGGCAGAATCCGCAATAGATGCATTTGGTCATATCCAGATCGTAGCGGGTGGTGCGGCGGCTGCCGTCGGACCGCGGCTCGGCCTCGATGGTGATGGCCTGGGCCGGACAGATGGCCTCACACAGTTTGCAGGCGATGCAGCGTTCCTCGCCTGATTCGTAGCGCCGCAGGGCGTGTTCGCCGCGAAAGCGCGGGGATAGCGGCCCCTTCTCGAAGGGGTAGTTGAGGGTCACCTTGGGCCGGAAGAAATAGACCAGGGTCAGCCACATCCCCGACAGCAGTTCGGTGAGAAGGGCCGACCGGACTGAGCGTTCGAGAAAGGTCATAAGGCGCCTCCCGCCTGGGGCAGCCAACCCGTGGCAATCAGAACCCCCGCCGTCAGCACCACCCATGCCATGGACAGGGGCAGGAACACCTTCCACCCCAGGCGCATGAGCTGATCATAGCGGTAGCGCGGGAAGGTGGCGCGCACCCACAAGAAGCCGAACAGCACGCCCGCGATCTTGATCAGGAACCACAGCGGCCCGGGAATCAGGTTAAAGGGCGCCACATCGAATGGGGGCAGCCAGCCGCCGAGGAACAGGATCGCAGTCATGGCGCTCATCAGGATCATGTTGGCGTATTCGCCAAGGAAGAAGAGCGCGAAGGTCATGGCCGAATATTCCACGTTGTATCCGGCCACCAGCTCGGCCTCGGCCTCTGGCAGGTCGAAGGGCGCGCGGTTGGTTTCGGCCAAGGCAGAGACGAAGAACACCACGAACATGGGCAAAAGCGGGATCGCGAACCATACTGTTTTCTGGGCCAGGACAATGTCCGTAAGATTGAGGGAGCCCACGCAGAGCAGCACTGTGATAATGATGAAGCCGATGGAGATCTCGTAGGAAATCATCTGTGCCGCCGAGCGCAGGGCGCCGAGAAAGGCGTATTTGGAATTGCTCGCCCAGCCGGCCATGATGATGCCGTAGACGCCCAGCGAGGAAATGGCGAAGAGGTAGAGAATACCCACATTGATGTCGGCCAGGACCAGCCCCTGGCCGAAGGGAATCACCGCCCAGGCCACCAGCCCCAGGGTAAAGGTCACCATGGGCGCTAACACGAAAACAACCGGGCTGGCGCTGCTCGGCACTATAGTTTCCTTCATCAGCAGCTTCAGCCCGTCGGCAATGGGCTGGAACAGACCGAAAGGCCCCACCACGTTGGGACCTTTTCGAAGCTGCATGGCACCAATCACCTTGCGCTCGGCATAGGTGAGATAGGCCACGCATATCAACACCGGCACCACGATGGCCACGATCTTGGCCACAATAATGATCAGCGGCAGCAGGTATTCTTGCCAGAATTCAACCATTGGTGCCCGTGACGCTGAAATGGGGAACACGGAAGGTGTCGGTGCAGCGCGCCATGGTCTCCGAGGCGCGGCTGATGGGGTCGGTCATGTAGAAATTTTCCACCGCGCTGCCAAAGGGCGATTCGTTCATATCGCCGGGAGCGCCGAAGGCAGTCCATTCCGTCTTTGCGGTGCGGTCGGCCGCGGCCACGTCCACCTCGGCGAAAACGGCGTTGGTGCGAATCATGTGCGCGCGCAGTTGTTCCAAGCTGTCATAGCCCGCTTTCTGCCCAAGGGCCTGTGACAGCGCCCGCAGAATCATCCAGTCGGTACGGGCTTGACCGGGGGGGTGCACCGCAAGGCGGGTCTGTTGGACGCGGCCCTCGGTGTTGACGTAGGTGGCGTCCTTTTCCGTATAGGCCGCGCCGGGAAGAACCACGTCCGCGGCGGATGCCCCGACATCGCCGTGATGGCCCTGGTAGATGACGAAGGCGGAACCAAGGGAGGTAGTATCAATCTCATCGGCGCCAAGCAGATAGACCACCTCTATCTTGCCGCTAGCCGCGCCGTTGAGGATGCCGGCCACATCGCACCCACCCTCGCCCGGAACGAACCCCAGGTCCAAGGCGCCCACCCGCGCGGCGGCCCCATGCAAAACGTTAAATCCGTTCCAGCCGTGGTCCACCATACCGAACCGGGTCGCCAGGTTGCGGGCAGTGGTCAAAACCACGGACCCGTCGGGACGAGCCAGCGCGCCCTGGCCAAGGATCAGCATGGGCCTCTGGGCGGCGTCCATGAGTTTTGCGAACATATGGGAACGGGAGAGAATCTGCCCCAGGGTGCGGGGTCCGGAACCAAGATATTCATAAGAATAGGTCAAATCGGCCTTAGTTCCCACAAGGGCCACGGAAAAACCGCCCATGAGAAAGCGCTTGCGCAGACGGGTGTTAATGAGTGGCGCCTCGATCCGGGGGTTGGTGCCGATCAAAAGGCACAGATCAGCGTGTTCGATGCCCGAGATGCTGGTATTGAAAAGGTAGCCCGCGCGGGCCGCGGGATCGAGCATGGCGCCGTCCTGGCGGCAGTCCATGTGGGGCGACTTGAAGGCATCCATGATGTCCTTCAATGCCTGAATGGATTCACAACAGGCCAGGTCGCCGGCGATGGCGGCGATTTTCTGGCTCTTCGCCATCTTGATGGCGCCGATGCGGGCGGCGATGGCGGCAAAGGCCTCCTCCCAGCTTGCTTCCCGCAGCCGTCCGTCCTTGCGGACGTAAGGGCGGTCGAGCCGCTGGCGTTTCAGTCCGTCATAGGAAAACCGCGTCTTGTCGGAGATCCATTCCTCGTTGATGTCCTCGTTAATGCGGGGAAGAACGCGCATGACCTCGTTGCCGCGGGAATCAACCTGGATATTGCTGCCCACCGCATCCAGAGCGTCAATGGTCTCGGTATGGCGGAGTTCCCAGGAGCGGGCACTGAAAGCATAGGGCTTCGAGGTCAGCGCCCCCACCGGACACAGGTCGATCATATTGCCCGACATCTCGGAACTTAAGGCCATTTGCAGATAGGTGCCCACTTCGGTGTTTTCGCCGCGCCCCGTGGCCCCCATTTCCTCGACGCCCGCCACCTCGGTGGAAAAGCGCACACAGCGGGTACAGTGGATACAGCGGGTCATGGCGCTGCCTACCAGAGGGCCAAAGTCCTTTTCCCGCACCGCTCTCTTATTCTCCTGGAAACGGCTTTGATCGGCGCCGTAGGCCATGGTGATGTCCTGGAGGTCACATTCGCCGCCCTGGTCGCAGATGGGACAGTCCAAGGGATGGTTGATGAGCAGGAATTCCAGGGCACTCTTACGCGCTTTTTCCACCATGGGAGAATTGGTGTGGATCACCATGTCGTCAATCACCGGCAAGGCGCAGGAGGCGACGGGCCGTGGCGAGGGTTCCATTTCCACAAGGCACATGCGGCAGTTTCCGGAAATGGACAGGCGTTCGTGGTAGCAAAAACGGGGAATCTCGATGCCCACCGCCTCGCAGGCCTGAAGCACGGTCAGCCCGGCAGCCACTTCGACTTCAATGTCATTGATGGTGATCTTCGGCATGTGAGCCCTTCCTCAGACCGCTTCGGGGATATTTTCGGCATAGCCGACGGCGGGAGTACTGGCCGGCGTGCTGATGGTGAGATTATGGACGCCGATGCGGCGCTCGAGTTCGGGCCTGAAATGACGGATCAGGCCCTGGATCGGCCACGCTGCCGCATCGCCCAGGGCGCAGATGGTATGGCCCTCGATCTGGCGGGTCACTTCCTCGATCATGTCGATATCCTCGATCCTGGCGTCTCCCTCCACCAGTTTTTCCATCATCCGCCACAGCCAGCCCGTGCCTTCGCGGCAGGGCGTGCACTGGCCGCAGGATTCGTGCTTGTAGAACTTGGACAGCCGGGCGACGGCGCGAACGATATCGGTGGACTTGTCCATGACGATCACCCCCGCGGTGCCCAAGCCAGACTGAACCTCGCGCAGAGAATCGAAATCCATGTGCACGGTGTCGCAGACGGATTTGGGGATAAGCGGGGTGGAAGAGCCGCCGGGAATCACAGCCATCAGATTGTCCCATCCGCCGCGCATGCCGCCGGCATGTTTTTCGATGAGTTCCCGCAGGGGAATGCCCATCTCCTCCTCAACGGTGCAGGGCAGGTTCACATGACCGGAAATACAGAACAGCTTGGTCCCCGTGTTCTTGGGCCGCCCCAGCGATGCGAACCAGCCGGACCCACGGCGCAGAATCTCCGGCGACACGGCGACGGTTTCCACGTTGGTCACGGTGGTGGGACAACCGTAAAGACCGACATTGGTCGGAAACGGGGGCCTCATGCGAGGCTGGCCCTTATTGCCTTCGAGACTCTCCAGCAGGGCCGTTTCCTCGCCGCAAACATAGGCGCCAGCCCCGTGGTGAAGGTAAATCTCGAAATCCCATCCCGATTTACAAGCGTTTCTGCCGATCAGGCCGGCCTTGCGGGCCTCGTCAACGGCCGTCTGAAGGCGCAGGGCCTCGGCATGGAATTCCCCCCGGATGTAGACGTAAGCGGTATTGGCGCCCATGGCGAAGCCAGCGAGCAGCGCCCCCTCCACCAGTTTGTGGGGGTCATGGCGGATGATTTCGCGGTCCTTGCAGGTGCCTGGCTCGCCCTCGTCGGCATTGACAACGAGGTAATGGGGCCGCCCGTCCGATTCCTTAGGCATGAAGGACCATTTCATGCCGGCGGGGAAGCCCGCGCCGCCGCGTCCACGCAGGCCGGATTTCTTGATCTCTTCGATAATCCAGTCCCGCCCCTGGCTGAGAAGTTCCCTGGTGCCATCCCAGTCGCCACGCTTGCGGGCGCCGCGCAGACGCCAGTCGGAAAGTCCGTAGAGATTGGTAAAGATGCGATCTGAATCGTGCAGCATCAGCTTTTTCCCCTGGCTTTTCCGGAATCGCGTGGCGGCACTTCGAGAAGCGTGGTGGGGCCGTTGAACGGGGCCGCGCCGTGACGGCTGGACTGGGAGCCGGGCTGGGGCTTGTCCCCACGCTTGAGCAGGGTAAGAATGGCCTCCACCCGGGCCGTGTCCAGATCCTCGAAATAATCGTCGTTGATCTTGAACAGGGGCGCGTTGACGCAGGCACCTAGACATTCCACCTCGCCCAGAGTGAACTCACCGTCCTCGGAAGTTTCACCCAAACCAATGCCGAGAATCTTGCGGCAGGAGGCCACGACCTCGTCGGAACCGCGCAGCCAGCACGGCGTGGTGGTGCAGATTTGTATGTGGTTTTTGCCCACTGGCGCATGGTTGTACATGGAATAAAAGGTAGCTATCTCGTAGACGCGGATCGGCGCCATGCCGAGAATCTCCGCAACCCGGTCCATGGCCACCCGCGGCAGCCAGCCCCCTGCCTGACGCTGGGCCAGGGTCAGCAACGGCATGACGGCGCTTTCCTGACGTCCAGCGGGATAGAGACCGAGGATATCCGGAATGCGCGCCATGTTTTCAGGCGAAAACCTGAAGCTTTCGGGCTGGATATTTTTCCCTGTATCCTTCCCTGCCGGATTTTCGGTTTTCCCGCTCATCGGTCGATTTCCCCGAAAACGATATCGAGACTGCCGATCAGGGCCGGCACGTCGGCCAGCATGTGTCCTCTGACCATGAAATCCAGGGCTTGGAGAAAGGCGAATCCCGGCGCTCGTATCTTGCAGCGATAGGGCTTGTTGGTGCCGTCGGCCACCAGATAAACGCCGAATTCGCCCTTTGGCGCCTCCACCGCGGTATAGGTCTCGCCTTCAGGCACGTGATAGCCCTCGGTAAAGAGCTTGAAGTGGTGAATCAGCGATTCCATGGAATTCTTCATTTCCCCGCGTGTGGGAGGTGAAATCTTGTGGTTCTGCACCATGACCGGCCCTTCGGGCATGCCCTCGAGCGCCTGGCGGATGATGGACAGGCTTTGACGCATTTCCTCGATGCGCACCAGATAGCGGTCGAAACAGTCCCCGTTTTTACCCACCGGCACGTCGAAATTCATCTCCCCGTAGGCGTCATAGGGCTGTGATCTGCGCAGGTCCCAGGGCAGGCCCGAAGCCCGCAAACAGGAACCGGAAAAACCCCAGTCCAGCGCCTGTTCCCCGGTGATGGCGGCTATATCCACGGTGCGCTGGCGGAAGATACGGTTCTCAGTGAGAAGCGTCTCGGTGTCATCGATGGCCTTGGGAAAACGCTCCACGAAGGCGAGGATGTCCTCGGCCAGCCCCGCAGGCATGTCCTGATGTACGCCGCCGGGGCGGAAATAGGCAGCGTGCATGCGCGCGCCGGACACCCTTTCGTAAAATTCCATCAGCACCTCCCGCTCCTCGAACAGCCACAGGAACGGCGTCATAGCCCCCACGTCCAAAGCGTAGGTGGAGATATTGAGCAGGTGGTTGAGAATGCGCCCGATCTCGCTGTAGAGGACGCGGATATACTGTGCCCGCGGCGGCGGCTCGATACCGAGAAGCTTTTCCACGGCCAGGGCGAAGGCGTATTCCTGGTTCATGGGAGCCACGTAATCGAGGCGGTCGAAATAGGGCACGGCCTGAAGATAGGTCTTGTGCTCGATAAGCTTCTCGGTACCCCGATGAAGCAGGCCGATATGGGGATCGGCGCGGTCGACGATCTCGCCGTCGAGCTCGAGCACCAGACGCAGCACCCCATGGGCCGCCGGATGCTGGGGCCCGAAATTCATGGAATAGTTGTGTGTCCGTTGTTCCGCCACGATCTTAGGGTTCCCCCACTTCGGTTTCTTCGCCAGCTTCGATTTTTTCATCGCCGGGGGGAAGCTGCTGAATGCCTTCCCAGGGACTGAGGAAATCGAAGCTGCGGAATTCCTGGACCAGTTTCACGGGCTTGTAGACCACGCGCTTCTGTTCGTCGTCGTAGTGCACCTCCACATGGCCGGTGAGGGGAAAGTCCTTGCGCAGGGGGTGCCCCTCGAAACCGTAATCGGTAAGGATGCGGCGCAGGTCTGGATGGCCGGAAAAGGAAATGCCGAACAGGTCCCAGACTTCCCGCTCGAACCATCCGGCCGACGAGAAGATACCCGTGGCGGAAGGAACCAGAGTGTCGGCGTTGGCCCTCACCTTGACCATGAGCCGCTGGTTCTGGGCCGGGCTGAGAAGCTGGTAGACCACTTCGAAACGGGGATCGCGCTCAGGATAATCAACCCCGCAAATATCGATCAGCACCTTGAACTGGCAAGCGCTGTCGTCGCGCAAGAAGTTCAGGACCCGGACGATGGAGTTCTGGTTAACGGTGAGGATGAGCTCCCCTTTTTCCTCGCACGAGGACAGAACATGGTCGGACATGGCCACCATTAAGTGGTCGCAAAAGTCCTGAAGCGCCTGTTTCATCATTTTATGATTGTTCTTCCCGCCGTTACGGCACACAGCCCCTGTTGTAAAAACCCTATCTAAGGATGGTCCCGGTGCGGTGAATCTTCTTCTGTAATTGCAGAATCCCGTACAAAAGGGCCTCCGCCGTGGGCGGACAGCCGGGAACATATACATCCACCGGCACGATGCGGTCACAGCCGCGAACCACAGAATAGGAATAATGGTAATAGCCGCCGCCATTGGCACAGCTGCCCATGGAAATGACCCAGCGCGGCTCCGCCATCTGGTCATAGACCTTGCGCAGAGCCGGCGCCATTTTGTTGGTCAGCGTGCCGGCCACGATCATGACATCGGACTGGCGCGGACTGGGCCTGAAGACGATACCGAAACGGTCATAATCGTACCGGCTGGCGGCGGACTGCATCATTTCTATGGCGCAGCAGGCTAAGCCGAAGGTCATGGGCCACATGGAACCGGTGCGCGCCCAGTTAACAAGATTGTCGAGCTGGGTGACGAAGAAGCCCTTCTCGGCGAGCTTCATATCCATGTCCAGCAACAGGGCGTCCTGTTGCTCACCATCGGTCATGGCGCTGGCGGAAATTACTCCCATTCCAAGGCCCCCTTTCGCCATTCATAGATAAATCCGACGGTTAGGATGATAAGGAAAAAGACCATGGACCAGAAGCCGAAAAGCCCTATATCCCCCAGCGAAACGGCCCAGGGAAACAGAAAAGCCACCTCCAGGTCGAAGACGATGAAAAGAAGAGCCACCAGATAAAAGCGCACGTCGAAGCGTCCGCGTGAATCGTCGAAAGGCTCGAACCCGCATTCATAAGGAGACAGTTTTTCGGAATCGGGCCGCTGCGGAGCCACTATCCAGGACGCCACCACCGCAATGACGGCAATGGCAAAGGCTATCAGGAAGAAAATCAGGACTGGCAGGTATTCGGTGAGAATCGCATCAAACATTCTCTTTCCCCTAACAGATGCCCCAGGAAGTCCCCAGGAGGTTGTGTGAACTCCTGAGTGAACATCCCATGTAAACCTTCGCGGAATCATTGCCGCATCGTCCGCCACGGCACAGATTTCGGGGCATTATAAAAACCGGAGCTGGCTAATGAAAGCAGGTTCACGCCCGAAACCGGGGAAAATGATGAAAAACAGAAGCCCCGGAAAATGGCGGGAGTGACGGGACTCGAACCCGCGGCCTCCGGCGTGACAGGCCGGCGCTCTAACCAGCTGAGCTACACCCCCTATGGGACGCGCCTCGCGCACCGAAAAGGAATCAAGATTCCCATATGAAGACGGCCTTTTACGCGGCGGACACGAGGGAAGGGCTTACTACTTTACCCCCCCGCGGGTGTCAAGCAACCTCTCCATGTGGGGAAAGCCGGCTGGGAAAAAGCCCCAGCGCAAGGGGGAATGGTGGGCGGTGACGGGATCGAACCGCCGACTTCCACGGTGTAAACGTGGCGCTCTCCCAGCTGAGCTAACCGCCCGGAAACAGGAACCCCCGCTCCCTACGGCACATGCTTTACAGTACCGGGGGCGAGCCCTGCAAAGAAAAGAAGAATGCCGGCCGTAAAAAACGGCCGGCATTCCGGTAGTCGCTTCGGGGATTCCCCCAAAGACCAGTAAGGACTAGTTGACAGCCTGCTTCAACGCCTTGCCAGCCTTGAACTTTGGAACACGGCAGGCGGGAATCTGGATAACGGCCCCGGTGCGGGGGTTTCTTCCCTGTGAGGCGCGGCGATTGCTGACGCTGAATGTGCCGAAGCCGACGAGCCTTACCTCGGTGCCTCCCCTCAAGGAAGAAGTAACCGATGCCAGGGTAGCATCAATGGCTTTTGCCGAATCTGCTTTGGAAAGACCGGTTCTCGAAGCAACTGACGCTATGAGATCATTTTTATTCACTTTCATGCCCCCTTCTGAATGGAACTGGATGTGAAGAGATAATATAGACTTCCGGAACTACGGAGTGGCCAACCCTAAGGATTGGTAAACCTTATGACAGGGGGAGTGTAGAGCGGGGAAATCGGCCCCGTCAATCACGGAAATGGCCTTACCTCCAGCTTTTTCATTCTCCTAATTGAAAAAACAGGAAATTTTTCTGCTAATGAGTCACCACACTTTCCTGGGAAGCATCCTTTTCGCCCTCTGGAATCTGCTCAGGATCCACCCATTCGATGGGGACCAAAGGTGATGCCAGGGCCTTTCCAAGCACTTCATCGACGGTGCCCATGGGAATGATCTCCATGCCACGCTTCACGTTGTCGGGAATTTCGGCCAGGTCCTTTTCGTTTTCCTGGGGGATGATCACGGTCTTAATTCCGCCCCGTAACGCGGCTAGCAATTTTTCCTTGAGCCCGCCAATGGGAAGAATACGGCCGCGAAGGGTAATTTCCCCGGTCAGGGCAATGTCCTTGTGCACAGCGATCCCGGTCAGGGCGGAGACGATGGAGGTGCACATAGCGACGCCCGCGGACGGCCCGTCCTTGGGCGTGGCGCCCTCGGGCACATGGACGTGGATATCGTTTTTCTCAAACACCGTGGGCTTGATACCGAAGGCCACGGCGCGCGAACGCACGTAGCTCCGCGCCGCCTGGACCGATTCTTTCATGACGTCGCCGAGCTTGCCGGTATGCGCCACATTTCCTTTTCCCGGCATGACCACGGCTTCGACGGAGAGCAACTCGCCCCCCACTTCGGTCCATGCCAGCCCCGTGGTCACGCCCACTAGGTTCTCTTCCTCCACCTCGCCATAGCGGTAACGGCGGATGCCCGCGTATTTGCCGAGATTGCGGGCGGTCACGTTGACCTTTGTCTTACCGCTCATGAGCACGTCCTTGACGGCCTTGCGCGTCAAGTTGGCAATCTCGCGTTCGAGGTTTCGAACGCCGGCCTCGCGCGTGTAATAGCGGATGATGTGGCGGATCGCGAAATCCGAAATTGACCACTCCCCCTTTTTCAGGCCGTGTCCCTTGACCTGTTTGGGAATGAGGTGACGTTTCGCGATCCCTACTTTTTCATCCTCGGTGTACCCCGACAGGTGGATGATCTCCATGCGGTCGAGCAGGGGCTGAAGCATGCGGGTGGTATTGGCGGTGGTGACGAACATGACGTCGGAGAGGTCGTAATCCACCTCGAGATAGTGGTCGTTGAAGGCCACGTTCTGTTCGGGGTCGAGCACCTCGAGCAGGGCCGAGGAAGGATCGCCACGCCAATCGGAACCCAGCTTGTCCACCTCGTCGAGGAGGAACAAGGGATTGCTGGACTTAGCCTTTTTCATGGACTGGAGAATCTTGCCCGGCAAGGACCCGATATAGGTGCGCCGGTGGCCGCGGATTTCGGATTCGTCGCGTACGCCGCCCAGGGACATGCGCACGAATTTCCGTCCTGTGGCCCTGGCGATGGATTGACCCAGAGAGGTCTTGCCCACGCCCGGCGGCCCCACCAGGCAAAGGATGGGGCCCTTGAGCTTTCTCATACGGAGCTGGACCGCCAGATATTCGATGATGCGTTCCTTGACCTTCTCCAGCCCGTAGTGATCGTCATCGAGAATCTTTACTGCTTTCTTGAGATCGCGGTTGCTTCTTGTGCGTTTGCCCCAGGGCAGGGAAAGCATCCAGTCAAGATAGTTGCGCACCACCGTGGCTTCGGCCGACATAGGGCTCATGGAGCGCAGTTTTTTGACCTCGGAAAGGGCCTTTTCCCGGGCTTCCTTGCTGAGCTTGGTGTCCTTTATCTTGTCCTCGATCTCAGAGACTTCGTCGCGGCCCTCGTCGATTTCGCCCAGTTCCTTCTGGATCGCCTTCAATTGTTCGTTGAGGTAGTACTCGCGCTGGGTCTTGTCCATCTGGCGCTTGACCCGGTTGCGGACGCGTTTTTCCACCTGGAGGACACCGATCTCGCCTTCCATGAAGGAATAGATCTTTTCTAGCCGTTCAGTGACCTTTTCGGTCTCCAGCAATTGCTGTTTTTCGGGAATCTTCAGTGTCAGGTGAGAGGCCACCGTATCCGCCAGCTTGCAGGAATCGTCAATTTGGTTGATGGAAACCATGACCTCGGGCGGGATTTTGCGGTTGAGCTTTATGTACTGTTCGAACTGGGCGACAACCGTACGTGACAGCCCCTCCACTTCCTGGTCATCATCCTGGTCATCATCCATGCGGTCGGGAATGATCTCGGCGTGGGCCTGGAAGAATTCCTGGTTGTCGGTATAGTCCGTAATGCGGGCGCGTTCGCCACCCTCCACCAGAACCTTCACCGTTCCGTCAGGTAGTTTGAGAAGCTGAAGCACCGTGCCCACCGTGCCCACGGCGTAGATATCTTCGGGTTCGGGGTCGTCTTGGGCGGCATTCTTCTGGGCGACGAGAAGGATCTGCTTGTCGTCCTGCATCACATCTTCGAGCGCGCGCACCGATTTCTCGCGCCCCACGAACAAGGGCACGATCATATGTGGAAAGACCACGATATCGCGAAGCGGTAGTACCGGATAGAGAGGGTTCATCTCGGTTTCTGCTTCGTTGTCATTTGGGAGCATGGGGTTCTTTCCTCAAATAAGCGTCACCGGCAGGGTCACCGCCAAACGGCGCGGCGGGACATTCCACAAAAGCCTTGCGCCCGAAACTGTTCATAACCTGTCCAGTAGGTGGCACCCGAAAGCGCCGGGGTCAAGAGGCCCGGAGCATTAAACAGAGCATTAACTCCGGCATGGACCCGGGACATCAGGCGCTTGATTCGATGTCCTCCTGACTTTCCGTGTAGATATAGAGGGGCTTAGCGCGCCCTTCGATCACTTCGCGGTTGACGACGATTTCCTCCACATCGGAAAGGCCGGGAAGCTCGAACATGGTGTCGAGCAGGATATGTTCCAGAATTGAACGCAGACCCCGGGCCCCGGTCTTGCGCGCCAGGGCCTTTTCGGAAATACCACGCAGGGCGTCCATGGCAAATTCAAGGTGAACTCCCTCGATGTCGAACAAGCGCTGGTATTGTTTCACCAGGGCATTCTTGGGCTTGGTGAGAATCTCTACCAGCGCGTCCTGGTCGAGATCGTTCAGAGTGGCGACCACCGGCAAACGGCCGATGAACTCGGGGATGAGGCCGAATTTCAACAGATCCTCGGGCTCCACGCCGAGCAGCACTTCGCCCGTCTGGCGATCATCGGGGCTCTGTACATCGGCGCCAAAACCGATGGAAGAGCCCTGGCCACGGGCGTTGATGATTTTTTCTAGCCCGGCGAAGGCACCGCCACAAATAAACAAGATATTGGTGGTGTCGACCTGGAGAAATTCCTGTTGCGGGTGTTTGCGTCCGCCTTGGGGCGGGACGCTAGCGACGGTTCCCTCCATGATCTTGAGAAGTGCCTGTTGCACGCCCTCGCCCGAGACATCGCGGGTAATGGAGGGGTTGTCCGACTTGCGGCTGATTTTATCCACCTCGTCGATATAGACAATGCCGCGCTGTGCCCGTTCCACATTGTAATCAGCGGTCTGGAGGAGCTTGAGGATGATGTTCTCCACGTCCTCGCCCACATAGCCGGCCTCAGTCAGGGTAGTGGCGTCGGCTATGGTAAAGGGCACGTCAATGATGCGGGCTAGGGTTTCCGCCAGCAGAGTCTTGCCGCAACCGGTAGGACCGATCAGCAGAATGTTGGATTTCGCCAGCTCCACGTCGCTGGCCTTGCTCCCCTGCGCCAGACGCTTGTAGTGATTGTGGACGGCCACCGAGAGGACGCGCTTGGCATGGTCTTGGCTGATGACATAGTCGTTGAGAACCTTGCACACCTCAGCCGGCGTGGGCACGCCGTTATCGGATTTAACCAGGGTGGATTTATGCTCTTCGCGGATGATGTCCATGCACAGCTCGACGCATTCATCACAGATAAACACCGTCGGGCCGGCAATAAGCTTGCGCACCTCGTGCTGACTCTTGCCGCAGAAAGAGCAATAGAGAGTATTCTTGGAGTCGTCGCCGCTAGACTTGTTCATGTCCTCTCCACACAGGCCGCCTTGATTTGGATTCGCCTCCGGCTCTTGACAGACATGTTACCCAGTCAGGAGGCGCTCACACAACGCCAAAAACCCAGGCAAAAACTGTCTGCCCCCCCGCCGCGCGGAAGAGAGTCAAAGGCAGCCGTCCCATGATCGTCCCTTGGGGAGCAAATTAAATCTGCACTTCGCAGCTTCAGATGCGTCCCCTGTTAGTGAAAAAAGCTTTCGTTCTTAAAGGCTTGTTCAGGAAAATTCAAGAAATGGTTAATGCCAGAGCGGGAAGATTTCCAAGTGTTACATTATTGCCGAATGATTACTTTTCTTCCACGTCGTCATTTTCCCCGTCATCGACCGGTTTGGGACGCTTATCCACCACCTCGTCGACGAGGCCGAATTTCCTGGCTTCTTCCGCCGACAAAAACTTGTCCCGGTCCATAGCCTCTTCGATGGCCTCTAGGGTCTGGCCGGTGTGGGTGGCATAGATCTGGTTGAGCCTGGCGCGCAGGGCGAGGATTTCATTGGCGTGGATTTCAATGTCGGCGGCCTGACCCTGGATCCCGCCGGAGGGCTGATGCACCATGATCCGGCTGTGCGGCAGGCAGTACCGCTTGCCCGCGGCGCCGGCCGCCAATAGTAGTGATCCCATGGACGCCGCCTGGCCGACACATACGGTGCTGACATCGGGACGGATGTATTGCATGGTGTCGTAGATGGCCAGTCCTGACGTCACCGCGCCGCCGGGGGAATTGACGTAGAAGGAGATGTCCTTTTTCGGATTTTCCGATTCCAGGTACAACAACTGGGCGCAGACCAGGCTTGCCACATCGTCGGAAACGGTGCCAGTGATAAAGATAATCCGCTCTTTGAGAAGGCGGGAATAGATGTCGTAGGCGCGCTCGCCACGGTTAGTCTGTTCCACCACCATGGGCACGAGGGTGTTCATGTAAAAATCGCCTGATTCGTTTGTTTCGTTCATGGGCTTCCTATCCCTGACGCTGATCCTGGAATATGCTCCAGGAAACTGCCCGGGTCTTGTCCGGGATTATCCGGGGGAGCGCACCGCCCTACCACAAAGAAATTGGTGGCGTGGAGGGTATGGGGGTTATTTTTTCTTGGCCGCCTTGGTTTTGGCTCCTTTGGTCGTGGCCTTCTTTTTCTTCGGTTTTGACCCGGATGAAGACTTGGCCGCCACCGATTTCCCGGGCACCTCGAGAAGTTCCTTTAAATCCACCTTGCGTTCAGTCACTTCCGCCATCTCGACAATGAAGTCAAGGACCTTTTCTTCGTAAAT
>Ga0208278_1000707_pt1 | contig 17454 bp, 17 predicted proteins | sample ETN01SmetaG_FD_185794 | JGI IMG/M metagenome (GOLD analysis project Ga0208278, IMG submission 185794) | Marine microbial and viral communities from oxygen minimum zone, Eastern Pacific Ocean - ETNP2014F12-01SV259 (SPAdes) (version 2) | ecosystem: Environmental > Aquatic > Marine > Oceanic ...
CTGGATGCAAATCACCTGCACCAGAATGACGCGGCCATACGTGGCGATTGATTCCAGACCCTGCGGCTCGGTGGGAAAAGCGATGGCGGCGCGCAGCTGATGTGCCAGCAGATACGCCAGCGAAATCGCGAGTGCATCAAGCAGCAGCAGCGACAGAGTCGCCAACGATTCGTAGTGTCTCTTATCCACCCGTTAACTCAGCCCGCGCGCTGCCGGTGAATGCCGCCGCGGTGGGCAGCAGCGGCGGCACGGGCACGCTCTTTCCCACGCGCTCGGCGACCGCTGCACGCATAGCGACGCGGTCATCCCAAAGGTATTCCTCCGCGCCAAAACACATCGATTGCTCATGTGCCTTGCCGCACGCCAGCACGACGTCACCGGGGCCGGCCAGCCCCACCGCGAAGCGAATGGCATCAGCCCGGTCCGCCAGCTGCCAGAAAGTTTCGCCTTCCACACCGCCCATCTTAGCACATCCGGCCGCAATCTCCGCCATTATATCCGCGAGCGACTCCGTGCGCGGGTCTTCCGCCGTGATGACGGCGATATCCGCCAGTTGCGCAGCCACGGATCCCATCCAGCTGCGCTTGGCCACATCACGCAGCCCGGCCGACCCGAACACCACAATTATGCGCCCGGCATTCTCTTTTCTGACGGCGCGCAACAGTTCGCGCAGTGAATTCGGCGTGTGCGCAAAATCCACCACCGCTTCGAAATCCTGACCGAGGTTGATGCGTTCCATTCTACCGGCAATAGCCCGCATTGTTGCAATTCCGGCTTTAACGGATTCAATTGCGATGCCCAATCCGTTTCGAGTCGCCACGATTGCAGCCAGGCAGTTGGCCACATTGTATTCGCCCGGGAGCGCAGTCTCAACGGAGAAGCGCTTCCCGTCCGTCTGCACATCGAAGCGGGTTCCGGCGCCCTCGCTGCGGATGTGATCCGCGTAGGTGGCGGCGGATGATTGCAGGCCATAGTCCGCATAATCCACCTGCAATCTCTCGCGGAGGTATTCGTAACTCTGGTCGTCGTCTCGGTTGAGCACTGCAAGTTTGCTCACGCCGGTTTTCGGCGCGGCGAAGGCCAGGCTATCAAAAAGCATCGCCTTTGCTTTAAGGTAGGCATCCAGCGAGCCGTGATAATCAAGATGCTCGTGCGTTATGTTGGTCACCACTGCGAGGTCGAATTCACACGCAGCTACGCGCTGCTGCGCAAGCCCATGGGAGGTGGCCTCCAGCACACAATGGGTCATGCCGGCCGCCACCATGCGCGCCAGAAAGCCTTGCACGGCGGCCGCATCCGGGGTGGTCACGTGAAATCCGGTGTCCATCACCTCCGCACCGATTTCGGTATTTACCGTGGTAATCAAGCCCGCGCGAATGCTAGCGGCCCGCAGAATGCTATGAATCAGACTGCAGGTGGTGGTCTTACCATCGGTACCAGTGACGCCAATCATCACCAGCTTGCGCGCCGGAAAGCCATGCAGAGCAGCCGCAAGCTGCCCCACCGCGGCAGCGCCATCCGACGCCTGCACATAGGGGATGGTCATCTCGGCGCACGCATCCGGAAGCTCCCCCACCGCGAGCTCACCCACGATGGCGGCCGCGCCAGCCTGCAGCGCCGCCAGGATGAAGGCGTGTCCGTCAAGTTCACGACCACGGCGCGCCACAAAAAGGGCGCCCGGCGTCACATGCCGGGAATCCTCCACAACGGCGGTGATCTCCGGGTCACCGCTATTTGGGAAAGTTGCTGCGGGCACAGCAGCGATAAGTTCGGATAGTTTCACGAGACTGACGTGGAAAGTCTTGCGGTAAACGGAGTGACAAACACCACGGTGATTATACCCCGGCCCATTAACCGAAACAGCCCCGGGGGACCACTGGGGTCTGCCCGGGGCTGCAGTTCGCAATTCTCGAGGAGGGGCTATACCAGACTTTGCTGCAAAGTCTCCAACGCGCGACGCGCCGAGCCATCCACTTCATGTTCGCCCACGCGCACCACTATGCCGCCCAGAATGGCGGGGTCCACGCGGAAAGAGACATCAGCCTCGCCGCCCAGTTTGTCTTTCAGGCCGCTTTCAATCTGTGTTTGCTCATCCGCCTTCAATGTGATTGCGCTGGTGACCACTGCAGCCTGCCCTTGCAGCTTGGCGCCCTCCAGAACTGCCACCTTTCCATCCGAGACGCCCGAGAAGAACTCGTCCACCAGCGCTCGCTGGCGGGCTTCATCAAGCCCGACGGCGACGATTTTATTTGCGGCCGCAACTGCCAGAGCGGCCACCTGTGGGCGCAAATCCAGCAGGGCGCTTTCTTTCTGCTCCTTCACGGCCTCCTGAGCCTGCTCCAGCAGCTGCGCGCGCTCCTGTTCTGCAGCCGCGCGCATATCGGCGGCCGTCTTCTCGGCGCGCTGGGTGGCATCAGCGACGATGCTCGCCCTTTCTGCTTGCGCCTCAGCGAGGATTTTCTCCGCCTCGCTCTGCGCGTTCGCGCGCGCCTCCGCAGCTTCGCGCGCATCCTCAAGGCTCTGTGCAATCTTGTCGCGCCTTTCGTCAAGCACCTTGAGAATCGGCTTGTACGCCCAGAACGACATGATCAGCATTACAATCAAGAAATTAAGTATCTGCACCACAAGATAGCTCAGGTTTATTCCAAGGTTTCCTAAGGCTTCCATCTGAATAGCCTCCTCCGCAATTCCAATTCAGCCGACGCTGTTGCGCGACTCAAGTAGCAAACAGAATGATAAACGCCACGGCGAGGGCGTAAATCGCAACGGCCTCGGCGAACGCGATGCCGATGATCATGTTTGTCTGGATCAATGGCGCCGCATCCGGATTGCGCCCCATTGCCTGCACCGCACCCCCGACCACCGACCCGATACCGATGCCGCCACCGGTCACGCCGATGGCTGCCAGTCCAGCGCCTATCAATCGGGCTGCCTCGATAATGTTGCCTTCCATTTTATGTTTCCTCCGATAATCTATTTGCGCGTCGAGCCTTAGTGAGCCTCGGCGCCATGCGCCTCAGTAGCCTGGCTCATAAACACGAGTGTGAGCATTGCGAAAATGTAGGCCTGAATCAGTCCCACGAAAATCTCAAAGAGATATAAACCCGTCGGCACGACGAACGACACCAGCGAACCGAGGATGAAGAGCAACAGCTGCCCGGCGAAGATATTGCCGAACAACCGGAATGTGAACGACAGGATTTTGGCGAACTCACTGATGAGCTCCAGCAATCCCACCGCAAAATCCATGGCGCCCCAGACCGGCACAGTGACCAGCGCCTTGAAATTGAGGAACTTGGTCACATGGCCCATTTTCTGCGCCGCGAACCCGAACACCTGCGTCATGAAAACAGAAATGAGCGCAAGCGCGAGGGTGAAATTGAGATCAGTGGCAGCCGCGCGCACGAATGGCGTCACCGTGCAGGAATGGCACAGCCCGTGGTGGTCGCTGCCCTCATCATGCGGCAGCTCGTGGCGCCCGTCCAGCCAGTACCCCAACCCCCCAAGCGGACGCGCCTCATAACCCGTGAAAGTCCCGTGCGCAGGCTCCAGTACCCCGACGCTGTCCACTCCGGGGATCAGCTCCATCCAGTTCGCGACCAGCACCATGAAGAAAATGGTGGCCATAAATGGGATGAACTTGCGCGCGTTCTTGCGTCCGGCGGTGGTCACAGCAGTGTTCCAGAGGAATTCAAACAGGGCCTCAACCGCATTGTAAAAGCCACGCGGGACCAGGTCGCCGCTGCTGGCCTTGCGCCAGATGAAAAAGCCGAGCGCGAGCACAAGAATATCGGTAAGCAGTGTGGCCAACAGGGTGTTGGTCAGCGGCTGATTCAGGATGGGCAGATTGATGGGCAGCGGTTCGCCCGGCAGGAACACATTTGGGGTCACCACCGGCAGCGGCCCAAACTGCAGGTAAGCGCCAAGGATGATACAACCCAGCACGATCCAGCGCTTGAAACCGAACCTTCTTTCAGGAGTGGCCGCTGTCGTCACGCTCGAAATCCCCTTCCCTGCTTAATTGTGACTCACCGGTCAGTCTGCGCGTGGACCGCAGGGCCAACCGAAGCGTCAGGAACAACGCAACCGGCACACTGAGCAGAAGCAATCCGATTGTGAACCACGGCCGCCCTCCGCCGACAAGACCGTCCAACCACTGCCCGGCCCACGTCGCCAGCACGATGATTACTATCGCCAGGCAACCAACCTGCCCGGTGACCGACAATAAAGTGACTTGCCATGCCTTCTGGGGGTCGCTGTTCTTCAGAACTCAACTCGCTCCCCGGGCGAAGTTTGCGGATTATATCACAAGCCAGGTCGAGCGTCAAAACCGGTCAGAACAGGCCCTGAGCAGCCCGCAATGCCCAACCAAACCACGGGGCCGAAGCCGTACCCAGCAGAATGATCCCCACCGACAAAACGGCCAGCGCGAAACCATAGGCGCGCGGCACATCAACAGCAGCCGCGCCCTCCGGCGCTGGGCTAACATACACGACTTTCAGCACCGCCAGATAATAGTACAGTCCCACGATGGCATTGAGCACACCTACGAATGCCAGCCACACTAGACCGGCATTCACCGCGGCCGCGAACACATAGAATTTCCCAAAAAAGCCCGCCAGTGGCGGCATGCCCGCCAGCGATAGAAATGCTACAAGCATGGCAAGCGCAAGGTATGGAGAGCGACGACTCATGCCCGCGTACCTCGCAATCTCATCGCTGCCGGCGCTTCGCGCCACTAAAATTACTACCCCGAAAGCGGCCAGATTTGTAACCACATACGCCATCAGATAATACACCGTGGCCGCCATGCCTAACTCCGAATATGCCACGAACGCCACCAGCGCATAACCTGCGTGTGCTATAGACGAGTAGGCCAACAAGCGCTTGATATTCGTCTGCGCAAGCGCAAGCAGGTTGCCAAGTGTCATGCTCACGGCAGCCAACGCCACCAGCATCGGCAGCCAAGCACCACTCGCCGTCAGGCCGGTGATGAACACACGCATCAGCACGGCGAATCCCGCCGTTTTCGATGCAGTGGACACAAAAGCGGTGACCGGCGTAGGTGCACCTTCATACACATCCGGCGCCCAGAAATGGAAGGGCACGGCAGCCATTTTGAACCCAACGCCGACTACAATCAGCACCGCCGTCACAACGATGGCCGCGAGCGCGACCTCGCCAGAGGCAAGCACCGTGGCGATGGCATTCAGGTTTGTCTCTCCCGTGAAGCCGTAAAGCAAACTGAGCCCGTAGAGCATCACCGCAGAGGTGGCCGCGCCAAACAGGAAATATTTCAGCCCGGCCTCGGCCGAGCGGTCATCCCTGTGCACGTAACCGGCCAACACATACCCCGCGATGCCGGCAGTCTCGACCGCGAGATAGAGCATGATGACATCCGCCGCAAGCGCCATGAAGCACATGCCAACCACCGCGCCGAGCATGATTGCGTAGTAATCCCCTTTGTGGGCGACGCCCTTCACATCTAGACTGAGCAGCGCGGTGATTGCGCCGGAAAAAATGAACACCAGACGGAAGACGAACGCGGCCATGTCGTTGCGGATCATGCCGCCCCAGATCAACTCCCCGGTCGGTTGCGAGAACAGCAGTGCGAGCGCGATGATGACGAAACTTCCGACGGCAGTGGTCAGCCCCAGCAGCCGCTTGCGGTTTTCCGCAAGGGCGACATCCATGGTCATGACCACGCCCGCAAGCGCGACCAGTGCCAGTTCCGGTAGGATGGCGATCAGGTGAGCAGGATGAAAGGCGGCGATGCTCACTCAGATGCCTCCCAGAACCGCCATCACGTTTTCCGCCCCGCTGGATATCAGCGGGGCCATCAAACCAGGGAATATGCCCAGAAGCACCAGTACGGACGCCAGCAGCACGATAGCGACCTTGTCCAGCCTGGTTGAATTAGTAATGTGACCCTCGAATTCGGCCGGCATCTGACCGAAGAAAACGCGCTGCACAACCCGCAAAATATACGAAGCGGTGATAACGATAGCAATCACCGCAATCATGACTATCCAGGTGTAATACGGCGCTATGAAATGCCCGCTAGTGACGCTGCCCGCGCTCCAGAGGCCGAGCAAAATGGGCAGCTCAGCGATGAAGCCGGAGAACCCCGGCATGCCCATAGAAACCAGACCGCCGATAATGAATGCCACAGTCACCCAAGGCAACTTGCTGGCAAAGCCGCCCAGCGAGGGGATGTCGCGCGTGTGCGCCCGGTCGTACACAATTCCGACACATGCAAAAAAGAGCGCCGTCATAACGCCGTGAGAGAACATTTGCAGGCCGGCCCCGGTGATTCCTTGTTGGTTCAACGTGGCCACACCCAGCATCACCAACCCCATGTGCGACACCGATGAAAAGCCTATCACGTATTTGAAGTCACGCTGCATCATGGCCACAAACGCGCCATAAACCACGTTGATGAGCGCGAGGAAAATAATCAAAGGAAGCCAGAAACGCGCGCCTTCCGGCAGCAGCATCACCCCGACGCGCAGCGCCGCGAAAGCGCCCAATTTCATCAGCACTCCCGCGTGAAACATCGAAACGGCAGTGGGGGCAGCCACGTGCCCGTCCGGGCTCCAGTTGTGGAAGGGAAAGATGCCCGCCAGCACGGCAAAGCCGAAAAACACAAACGGGAACCAGAACTTCTGGAAGGCAAACGAGAAGTTGGCCTCCTGCAGTGCTATCATGTCAAAAGTGCTCAGGCCGGAAAGGAAATACATCGCCAGCATCCCCACCAGCGCGAGTACCGAACCGATGAACAGATAGAGCGTCAGTTTCATCGCCGCGTATTCGCGCGTAACCTTCCAGCCCCAGATTGCAATCAGGAGGTACATTGGGAATACCGCAATTTCGTAGAAGAAGAACAGGTGAAACAGGTCCAGCGCCACAAAAACGCCGAACACTCCGGTCGCCAGGATGAACAGGAATGCGAAGAACTCCCGCGGGCGGTCATCGACACCCCACGAAATGAGTACCCCGGTGAACATCACCATTCCGGTCAGCAGCACCATCGGCAGGCTGATGCCGTCCACACCCACATAATAGGAGATGCCCAATGGCTCAACCCAAATGGCTTTCTCCACGAACTGATAGCCCGCCGCAGCCAGATCATAGTTGAAGTACGCGACCACGGAGAGACCCAGAGTGAAGCTGGCCGCCGCCAGCGCTGTCAGTCGGATTTCGCGCTTGCGTTCGGCCGGAAACAACAGCAGCAGCACACCGGTCGCAAAAGGTGTGAGAGTGATGACAGAGAGAATCGGAAAACCCATTTGCATCACCCGATCAGGGTTTTGGCAGTTTCATTAATCACGCTGGCAATCCACCACGGCCACAGGCCAATGACCAGCATGAGCACCATCAGTGGCGCGACCACCACCTTCTCGCGCATAGTCACTTCCATATCGTGGTCCGCCCACCTCTCATTGCGGGGGCCGTGCAGCACCTGCCGGATTCCCTTGAGGATGTATGCTCCGGTGAAAAACAGGCCAATCATGCTCACCGCCGTGATGGCAGAAAAAACGGGCCATGCGCCGCGCACAATGGCGAACTCGGAGACAAAACCGTTCAGGCCCGGCAGCCCCAGCGAAGCCATGGAGCTGAACACCAGTATGCCGCCATAGACCGGCGCCAGCTGCCAGATGCCACCGCCCAGCTCGTCCAGGTCGCGAGTGTGCGCGCGGTCGTACACCACCCCGACCAGAAAGAACATCGCTGCGGCGGAGAGGCCGTGGTTGAACATCTGCAGCACCACGCCAGTGGTGGCAATCGTGCCGCTAAGGCGCATGGCCGGGTCACTGCTGCCAGCCACCCACGCGGCTGCCGCAATGCCCAGTACCACAAAGCCCATGTGATTGACGGACGAATACGCCACCAGCCGCTTGAAGTCGCTCTGCCCATATGCGGAGAGCGCGCCGAGCACAATCGCGACCATCGCCAAAAATGCGAGCGCCGGAGCGGCCGCGTGCGCTTCCTGCGGGAAGAGCGGCAGCACCAGCCGAAGGAAGCCATAAGCGCCCAGCTTCAGCAGCACGCCGGCCAAAATCATCGAGCCGGCCGTGGGCGCCTCGGTGTGCGCATCCGGCAGCCAGGTGTGGAAGGGCCACAACGGCACCTTGATGGCGAACGCCACCACAAACGCCCAAAATGCGGCCGCGCGCACGCCGGCAGTCGGGAAGTTTGCGAACAATTCACCGGAAAAATTGGGCCACACTTTCAACAATGTAAGCAGATCGAAGCTGCCAGCCACCAGTCCAAGAATCTGAATGGCGAGCAACAAACCTAGCGAACCCCCGAGTGTGTACACAAAGAATTTGTACGAAGCATACTGCCGCGCCGAAACTTTCTGTCCACCGCCAAACTCGCGTTCGCCTTTCGGGCTTCCCCAGATATTAATGAGGAAATACATCGGCACCAAACCAATTTCCCAAAACAGGAAAAACACAATCAGGTCAAGCGCCATGAACACACCTAGCATGCCGGTCTCCAGCATCAGGAAGAGCAACATGTACGCTTTCACCCGCTCCTGAATGCCGAAGGATGTGAGAATGCCAAGCGGCATTAATAGCGTGGTGAGCACTATCATGGGCACGCTGATGCCGTCCACGCCGACATGATAGGATGAACGAATGGCCGTGTACCACGTGGCCTGCTCCTCAAACTGAAATCCGGCCGCGCCGGAATCGTAGCCGGCCCAGAGCACTATCGAGAGACCGAGCGGAACCATGCTGGCCAACAGCGCCACCCAGCGCACCGTCTGCTTGCGCTCGCCCGGCACCAACATCACCGCCAACATGCCCGCCAGCGGCGCGAACAATATCAGCGTCAGAAGGTGTTGTGTTATGAAATCAGCCATGCTTTATCTCCGCCCTACCTCAACACCAGAAAGAACACTCCGCCCACGGCGATGACCGCACTGAGCGTTATGAGCAAATAGTCTTGCACGCGCCCGGTCTGAATCACACGGAATGAGTTCCCCGATGCCTTCACTCCATCCCCGAGCCTGTCGGGCGGATAATTGATGCCCCATTTATCGAACCAGCGCGCGCCGGCGCCAACGCGCATTGCCGCGCCCGCGATAGCATGCAATGTACCATCAATCAGCGCGCGATCTATCCAGCGGAAGGCCACAACCTCGGAGACCCATTTGGCCGGGCGCACCAGCGCAAAATCGTACAGTTCATCAAGGAAGTATTTTCCTGACAGCATCTCGTGGATGGGCCCGAGAGAGGCGACGAGCGGGTCGGACTGCCCGGACGCCAGCGGGCGACGCCCATACAGCAGCCAGCCGCAACCCAACCCTCCCAGACCGGCGACCACCGAGAGCAGCACCGGGGTCCAGTCAAACTCAATGCCGGCAAGATGATGTGGAAGGGTGCCCACAACGAAATGCTCGAACGGATTGCTCCCGAGCAGCTCTCCCAGCAGCGGGAAGTCAGAATGCACGCCCACGAACCCGGCGAAAAGCGCGAAGAACGCCAGCACTACCAGCGGCAGCGTCATCGTCCAGGTACTCTCATGCGCGTGAGCCGCGCTCTTACTGCGCGGATAGCCCAGGAACGTCAGCGCAATCTGGCGCATGGTGTAAAAGGCGGTCAGGAACGCCGCCAGCAACAACACAACAAATACCCACCAGTGGCCGTGCGCAAAGGCATCGGCAAGTATCTCGTCCTTTGACCAGAATCCGGCGGTGATGAACGGAAAACCCGAAAGGGCGAAGCCGCCGATTAGAAATGTCCAGAAGGTTATCGGCATACGTTTCGCCAGACCGCCCATGTTCAACATGTCCTGCGGGTCCAATTTCTCATGGGTGTGATGAATGCCGTGCTCAACGCCATGGATAACAGACCCGGACCCCATGAAGAGCAACGCTTTGAAGAAAGCGTGGGTCATCAAATGGAAGGCCGCGGCCACGTAAGCGCCGATACCCAGCGCCGCCACCATATAACCCAGTTGACTGATGGTGGAATACGCCAGCACCCGCTTGACATCGTTTTGCGCCACCGCAATCGTGGCGGCAAACAGAGCGGTGAACGCGCCGATGAACGCCATCACCGTCATCGTGGGACTGCCGCCATGCGCTCCCGCGCCGGCCGAAAGCAGCGGGAACATGCGCACGATCATGTACACACCGGCGGAGACCATGGCGGCCGCATGAATCATGGCACTGACCGGCGTTGGGCCCTCCATAGCGTCCGGCAGCCAGACGTGTAGCGGGAACTGGGCGCTCTTGCCCACCGTGCCCGCGAATATCAGCAGGCCAATCAGGTGCACTGCCGCCAGCCCGCCAATCACGGATGGCGTGTGCAGCAGATGATTCATTATTTCTTCGCTGAAGAAAATCTCCCGGAAATTGAGCGTGCCGGCCTGACTGTACAGATAGGCAATACCAATGAGCATGAGCACATCCGCAATGCGCGTGGTGATGAACGCCTTTACCGCCGCGGCGCGCGGGGTAATCTGAACCGGATTCTCGTAATTGCGCCCATACCAGAAGCCTATCAGCAGATAAGAACACAAACCCATAATCTCCCAGCCGAAGAACAGCAGCAGCAGGTTGTCGGCCACGGTCAGCAGCAGCATTGCCCCGGCGAAGAGCGAAAGGAACGCAAAAAAGCGCGAGTACATTGGCTCCACGCCATGGTGGGGCGGGCTACCGGCCACATCGCGCTCGTCGCGCGGCTGGCCGTAATTAGAATAGCCAACGCTGTAAAGGATGATCAGGAAACACGCCAGCGGCACGAAAAAGAGCATGACCACGGTCAACGGGTCAGCTGCCACGCCCATGCGCAAGGCGCTATCTCCGGTGGGCAGCCAGGCCACACTTGCAGCAATAGGATGCTCTGCGAAGTGAACGGTTCCCAGCGCGCGGAACACCACCGTCCAGCTGAAAAGAAGCGACAACCCGATTGCACCTAGAGCAACTGTGTGGCTAAGCCGCTTGTCGTGGTGGGTGAAGAGAATAATGAGGAAGAAGGACAGCAGCGGCGGCAGCGGAATCAGCCAGGTCAGCAGAGTGGACAAATCCATGATCACCACTTCATCAGGTCAATTTTCTCGGCCATGACCGTGTCGCGCTGCCGATAAATCGAGATTATCAGGGCGAGACCCACGGCCGCCTCGGCGGCAGCCACAGCAAAGACAATCACAGCAAAGGCTTGCCCGGCGATGTCCATAGGATTGCCATAGCGCCAGAAGGCGACGAGATTAACAATCACGGCGTTGAGCATTAGCTCCACGCCCATCAAGATTGCAACCGCGTTTTTTCGCGCCAGCACCGCATACATCCCGAGGGCGAACAGGGCGGCCGCAAAGGTCAGATACCAGGATAGAGACAGCATTTCAATCCACCTGAACACGCGGGAGCGCGGCGTAAGTTGCCCGCGCCATCATTCCGACTGCTTCCCCGGAAGCGCTACGGCGATCGAACCAATCAGAGCGATGATGAGCAGCACCGAAGCCACCTCGAAGGGAATCACGTATTGATCCGGATTCACCAGGCTCCGACCCAGCGCAAGCACGGTATCGCCCACATCCCCGCCCGGCAACGCGGGCCATCCGGTGCGCCAGAGCAGACTGGAAATAGCCACAAAAAAAACGGCGGCCACAATCGCGCCCAGCCACCAGTTCGAGTTGCGCTGCGGCCCGACGTCCTGCATCACTCTCCGCGTCAACATCACCGCGAACACAATCAAAATCGCAATCGCGCCGATGTACAGCACTAACTGCACCGTGGCCATGAAACCGGCATCCAACAGCACGAATATCACCGCGACACCGAACAGCGTTGCCACCAACCAGAGAGCGGCATGAATCAAGTTCCGCACTGTAACCACGAGGAATGCGGCCACCAGAGTTAGTGCCGCGACGACCAGAAAGATGATCGGCGTCGCGTTCATGTAGTCCATCCTAGTACGAGTTGAGTTGCTGTCACCAAGATTGCCAAAATTGCCACTGCTCCAAGGGCCAACAACAGGATTTGCAATGCGATCAGGTTGGCTACCCTCCTGCCCCGCTCGAGTCGATGCTTACCTGCTCGACCGCCTGCAACTTTCGTGAGAACCCCGCCAGAAGGCTAATCGACACCACTGCTAGGGCCACGTTGGAAAGGAACAGCACCAGGGCCCGACCACCCGCGCTAACATCGGCGGGTACAGCTTTGCCCACCAGCGCCGTCACCACCAGCACCGCCAGCGATAGCGGCACCAGGAATTTCCAGTTCAGGGCGTTCATATGGTCAATGCGCACTCGCGGCAGCGTGACCCTGATCCACAACAACACCATGTAAACCACGTAGGTTTTCGTTAGGAAGTAAATCGCGCCCAGCAGCGGATACTGATCAACCAGCGGGCCGCGCCAACCGCCGAGGAAAACTACCGCTGCCAGCGCTGAAATAGTAAAAGCGTGCACGAACTCCGCCAGCATCCACACCCCGAACTTCATGCCGGTGTATTCCACGTGGAAGCCAGCCACAATCTCGCTTTCCGCCTCCAGCAGGTCAAACGGCGCCCGGCCCACCTCCGCTATGCTGGAGACTAAGAATACCATCATTGCCAGCGGTGCAGCGACAATGAACCACACCTGTTGCTCTGCCACGATATCGTTCATGCGCATCGAGCCGGCCAGCAGCGTCGGCACCAGCAGCGCCACAATCATCGGCACCTCGTAGGAGACCAGTTGCGAGACTGTCCTAAATGCGCCCAGCAGCGCGTATTTGTTGTTGCTCGCCCAGCCACCCATCATGATTGCCAGCGTGCCGATAGCACCCACCGCCACGCTGTAAAGTATGCCCACGTTAATATCGGTGCCTACCATGGTGGATGCAAATGGAATAACTGCCCAGATACCTACCACCGACATTACTGCCAACACCGGCCCGATATTGAAAATGACCTTGTCCGCGCCGACGGGAGTAATGTCTTCCTTTATAACCAGTTTTACAATGTCTGCAAACGATTGGAACAGGCCGAACGGACCCACCCGATTTGGCCCCAGTCGGTCCTGAAACCTCGCGGCCACTTTGCGCTCCAGCCAGATGGTGAAAATGGGGGTGAGCATGGCGAAATTCGCCAGCACGAACCCGGCCACCAGTTTTTGCAGCAGCGATACCGCGCTGGAGTGCAGGCCGATGACGCCCAGCAGCCAGCCCAGCAGATCATACAGATAGACGAGGAAATCACCAATGTTCATTTCCGGCATTTCGTGCTCCGAAGCAAATCAAGTCGCCCTTTTCACGCAACAAAAGGCTAATAGCGCGTCATTTGCGGCTGTCAGCCCGGTCAATCTCCCAGCGGTCACACCCAGTCAAGCGCCCCCTTGCGCCACGCATAGACCAAGCCGCCCGCAAGAATGAGAATGAAAAGCACCCCCTCTAGCACTGCGAAAAAGGGCAATTGCCGATAAGCCACAGCCCAGGGAAAGAGAAAAACGATCTCGACATCGAAAATGACGAAAACCAGCGAGAAGATGTAATACTGCGCCTTGAATTGAACCCACGTATCCCCAACCGTTTCCATGCCACATTCGTAAGTCTGGTGCTTGAGCGCGTGCGGTTTCCTCGGCGCGACAATGCGAGAAAGCACCAACGGAATGACAGGAAAGCCAATACCAATAATCAGGAACAGCCCAACAAACAGCCATTCATGCGCCATAACAAACCTTTCGAAAACCCACTCTCATCCTGGGGTTACGCCGCTCGGCAACGTCTCCTCCCGTGGCGTGCGTGACATGCGGCGTAAATAATAGCACGAGCGCAATGCAGTGTCAACGAAAATCAGTTACGGAAGCGGTTCAGCAAGATCCAGCAGCGCGATCGCGCCGGGCAGCCGGGCCAAATCCGGCTGCTCGGAGAATGTCCATAGATGCGTGTCGCAGCGGCAATCCGATGCGCCGAAGCGCGCCAGCGCCAGCCGCGCGCCCGGCCAGCCGCCGACAGCCTGAGCCCAGCCGCACTCCCGGCGTTCCACACCCACGCGCCAGCCCACTCGCACTACCTCGGCGACGCGCGTAAGGTAGTCGATGTGCCAGTGCATGCGTCCCTGTGCGCCGATGTGGCGACCGACGCGCGCGGATAGCCCGCCCGGCCCGAGCGCGCTGCCCAGATATACATACCATCCGGTTTCAAAGCGGCACTCCCCAAGCGCGCCAATGCGCAATTGCACGCTCTGGGGCAGGGCGAGCAGCAGCCCGTAGGTTCCAGAAGAATCGGGCAGACTGCCGCTGTGTTCGCCCGTGGGTTTGCCAGTCGCCGTCACGCGACGAAAATCACAATCTGCGCGAGGCGTAACCGATTCCGGTCAGCGCCAGCGCGCCGCCCAGCAGCTGTAACCAGGTCGGGGTTTCGCTCAGCAGCAGCCACGCGAACGCAGTTGACCCCACCGGTTCACCCACAAAAGCAAAGGCAACAAAGGCAGCCGGAAGATACCCGAGCGCCCAGTTTAAGCTGCTGTGGCCAATCAACTGAGGCACAGCTGCCAGCAGCAGGAACCACAGATAAGTAGTGCGCGGGTAGCCCCACAGCGCCAGCCCGGCCCCGAGCACGGTGGCCAACAACACCAGCGCCGCCACGCCATACACCACGAAGATATATGCTAGCAGCGGCAGGCCGGCGCGCAGCCGCCTGCCAATAATAAAATAACCGGCACCGGTGATTGCCCCCAATAGTGCCAGGCCGTCCCCGTAAAGCGCCGAACCATGCAGAAACTCGCTCGCCGCCGGACAGGTGAACTGCAGCCCGCGCAGCAGGCATGCGTCGCTGAGGGCCATCAAGCTCCCGCCTACAATCGCCAGCGCCATGCCGACCAGCAACCCCCGCCCCGGAACCTCACGCAGCAACAGCGGCGATAGCAGGCCAACAAACAGCGGTAAAGTGCCAACCAGCACCGTGGAGGAAGCTACCGTGGTGTATTCCAGCGATGTTATCCAGGGAATGAAATGAAAGCCAAGCAGCACTCCTGAAGCCAGAGCCAGGCACCACTGCTGCGGCCCCATTGCGCGCAGCTCCGCCCGCTGGCGAGACAACGTCACCGGGGCGAGCAGCAAGGCGGCCAAGCCCAGCCGATAGGTCGCAATCACGATCGAGGGCGCATCCTGCTGCGCCTGCCGAATGAACACACTGGCCGTCGAAAGCGCCAGCACGGCAATCACCATGCCCATCAGCGGATGAATAGCGGGCCGGGGCGCAGCGCTGGCAAGATGGGTGTTCGGGAGCGAACTCATGCGGCTGGCAGTATAACCCACAAGGCCCGACTTCATTGCGAACGGATTGGTGACGAAACGCCCCACATTGCTTGACAAACCACCCACATTGGGACTACAATTCACTTGTTCGTGCTCTTAGAGAGCTGCGAGCAACACTGCCCGAAATATAACTCCCAGGCCCGCATACAAGGAGAGCAAAGATGCCTCATGAACTTCCAGCGTTGCCGTATGCACACAGCGCTTTAGAACCGCACATCGATGCCCGCACGATGGAAATCCATCACGGCAAGCATCACAATGGTTATGTGAACAACCTAAACAACGCTTTGGCGGATTATGCTGACTTGCAGAGCAAGTCGGTGGAAGCGCTGCTAAAGGATCTGAGCGCCGTGCCGGCGGATATCCGCACGGCAGTGCGCAACAACGGGGGCGGCCATCTCAATCACTCGCTGTTCTGGCCCAGCATGACCCCGAACGGCGGCGGCGTGCCGGGGGGTGCCCTGGCCTCCGCAATTGATGTCACCTTCGGAGATTTTGATTCGTTCAAGGCCGAATTCTCGAAGGCAGCCAGCACGCGTTTCGGGAGCGGCTGGGCGTGGCTGAGCGTCGCCGCGGGCGGCGCGCTGGCAGTCAGCTCTAGGGCTAATCAAGACAACCCGGTCTCGGAGGGGCTAACCCCGTTGCTCGGGCTGGACGTGTGGGAACACGCGTATTACCTTAACTACCAAAACCGGCGGCCAGATTACGTGGCCGCCTGGTGGAATGTGGTAAACTGGGACGAGGTAGCGGCGCGCCTGGCAGCGGCTTAGACTTGCCCGGGCCAGCGTCGGCACCCCCAAAACAACACTGGAGGATATCCAACAATGACCTACATCATCACCGCCCTATGCCTGCGTGACAGTTCGTGCGTAGAGGTTTGCCCGGTAGAATGCATCATCCCCGGCAAACCAGGAGACGAGTGGCCCTGGTTTTACATCGATCCGGACACTTGCATCGACTGCGGAGCCTGCGTGCCCGAATGCCCCTATGAGGCCATTTTCGAGGAAGACGAGGTGCCGGCGGATTACACCGCAAAGGGCGGCGAATACATCGCCCGAATCGGCCTTGAGGGCCATTACGAGGGGGAGAACGACCAGGGCGAACCGGTACTTCTGGAATGCACCCGCCAACTGGAAGCGGGAGAAACGGTGGACCTGACCGACGACATCCAGCCCAATTACGATTATTTCACGGACGGCCCGGGTTACGACGCGCTGGACAGTTAGCCCGCAGCAGAATACAATTTCATCTGGTGACTAATCGCGGAGACAGCATGAATCTCCGCGATTAGTATTTAACCGAATAGCGCGGCGAGCGCATCCCCGGAGCGCGCAGCCACCTCCGCGTGCAGACTGTTGCCATGCGAATCCATGGTGACTACAGTCGGGAAATCTGAAACCTCGATTACCCACATAGCCTCGGGCACCCCGAAATCAAGCTTGTAAACCTCCCGCACGCGTTTGACGGATTGTGCAATCAGGGAAGCCGCCCCGCCCACAGCGTGCAGATACACCCCGGGGACAGCGCCACAGGCCGCCAGCGTCTTTTCGCCCATGCCCCCCTTGCCGATTACGCCTCTGATGTTAAAGTGCGCCATGATCTCGCCTTGATAGGGTTCCTCGCGGATGCTGGTTGTCGGTCCCGCCGCCACAAAGCGATAATCCTGCTCGGCGACTCCGGCCACCACCGGGCCACAATGATAGATGACCCCGCCATCGAGCAGCGGGAGAATGGCCGCGTAGGTTTCCAGATCATCATCCAGCGGAGCGCGCGTTTTGCGGATGAACGTATCAATCATCCATTTGTGCGCGGCGTCGCGGCCGGTCAGCATCACCCCGCTCAACCGCACCGATTCCCCGACCATCAGGCCGCGCACACTTTCCTCAGAAAGCGGGAGCCGCAAAGCTTTCAGCGCCGCCATGGGTTACTCGTAAGTGGCCTCATCGCCGTTGACAACCATGCGACGGCGGCGGAAAGCCCAACACATGTATGAGACGGTGACGAAGTAGCTGGCCGGAAGCCGGTGCATGGCAGTCATCTTTGCGTCGAGCACCGTGGTGTTTCCGCCGAAGCCCATCGGCCCAACACCCATTTGGTTTGCCTCCGCGGTGATGCGCGCCTCCATTTCGGCCAGTTCCGCGTCCGGGTTAGGTTCATCCAGCTTGCGGAAGAGCACCTCTTTGGAGGCGACAAAGGATG
>Ga0208278_1000741_pt1 | contig 17049 bp, 11 predicted proteins | sample ETN01SmetaG_FD_185794 | JGI IMG/M metagenome (GOLD analysis project Ga0208278, IMG submission 185794) | Marine microbial and viral communities from oxygen minimum zone, Eastern Pacific Ocean - ETNP2014F12-01SV259 (SPAdes) (version 2) | ecosystem: Environmental > Aquatic > Marine > Oceanic ...
CGCCGCCGTCAGCGTCGTCTTGCCGTGGTCAACATGGCCGATGGTGCCAATGTTGCAGTGGGGCTTGGTGCGTTCAAATTTTGCCTTCGCCATGGGTCTGTTCCTTCAAACAATCTCAATAAAAAACCGGGCTGCTTTTCAATTCCACCCCGAAAATTTAGCCCGACAGCCTTTCGCAGACTTCGTCCGCCACATGTTGGGGAACCTGTTCATAGTGATCGAAATGCATGGTGTACTGGGCCCGGCCCTGGCTCATGGAGCGCAGCGTATTGACGTAGCCGAACATATTGGCCAGCGGCACCTGGGCGCCGATGACGCGGGCATTGCCGCGCTGTTCCATACCGCCCACTTGGCCGCGACGGCTGTTGAGGTCGCCGATGATGTCGCCCATATAGTCTTCCGGCGTCACCACCTCGACCCGCATCATGGGCTCGAGAAGGACCGGGCCGGCCTTGGAGATGCCCTCGCGGAAGGCCGCGCGGGCGGCGATCTCGAAGGCCATGACGCTGGAATCCACGTCGTGATGCGCACCATCGGTCAGGGTCGCCTTGAAGTCGATAACCGGGAAACCGACGATCACACCGGACTCACAGGAGGATTTCAGGCCCTTTTCCACCCCGGGGATGTATTCCTTGGGCACGCGGCCGCCGACGACGGCGCTTTCAAACTGGAAGCCCTCACCGGGCTCAAGCGGCTCGAACTGCAGCTTGACCCGCGCGAACTGGCCGGAGCCGCCGGTCTGTTTCTTGTGGGTGTGATCAATTTCGAAAGATTTGGTGATGGTCTCGCGATAGGCCACCTGGGGCGCACCCACATTGGCCTCTACCTTGAACTCGCGCTTCATGCGGTCGACCAGGATTTCGAGATGAAGCTCGCCCATGCCCTTGATCACGGTCTGGGCACTTTCATGGTCCACCGAGACCTGGAAAGAGGGGTCTTCCGAAGCCAGCCGGGCCAGGGCCACGCCCATCTTTTCCTGGTCGGCCTTGGTCTTGGGTTCCACCGCCACCTCTATCACCGGATCGGGGAATTCCATGCGTTCGAGAATCACGGCCTTGTCGGGATCGCACAGGGTGTCGCCAGTGGTGGTGGCCTTGAGGCCAGCAATGGCGACGATATCGCCGGCGCGGGCCTCTTTGATGTCTTCGCGGCTATTGGAATGCATCTGCAGCATACGGCCAATGCGTTCGCGCTTGCCCTTTACCGAGTTGAGGACGCTGGCACCGGTCTCCACCACGCCCGAATAGACGCGAGCGAAGGTCAGGGACCCCACGAAGGGATCGGTCATGACCTTGAAGGCGAGGGCGGCGAAAGGTTCGTCGTCAGAGCTTTCGCGCACCATTTCCTTATCGGAATCTGGCTGGACGCCCTTGATGGCCGGCACCTCGGTGGGAGCGGGAAGGAAATCCACCACCGCGTCGAGAAGCGGCTGTACGCCCTTGTTCTTGAACGCCGAGCCACACAGAACCGGGACGAAGGTAGCGGCGATGGTGCCCTTACGGATACAGGCCTTGAGAGTCTCTAGGTCGGGTTCGGTGCCTTCAAGATAGGCCTCCATGGCCGTATCGTCCTGTTCCACCGCGTGCTCGATGAGCTTTTCACGGTATTCGGCGGCCTTTGCCGTAAGGTCTTCGGGAATCTCCGCTTCGTTGTATTTAGCGCCCAGCTCCTCATTTTCCCAGATCACCGCCTTCATGGTGAGAAGGTCAACGAGACCGGCGTATTCGGCTTCCGATCCGACGGGAAGCTGGAGAACCAGCGGCGCCGCGCCGAGGCGATCGTCGATCATATCCACGCAGCGGTAAAAATCGGCTCCGGTGCGGTCCATCTTGTTTACGAAACACATACGCGGCACGCCGTATTTGTCGGCCTGGCGCCAGACCGTTTCCGACTGCGGCTCGACGCCGGCGACGCTGTCGAACACGCAGATCGCGCCATCAAGCACACGCAGGCTGCGCTCCACCTCGATGGTAAAATCCACGTGACCCGGGGTGTCGATGATATTGATGCGGTGATCGTTCCAGAAACAGGTGGTGGCGGCCGAGGTGATGGTAATGCCGCGTTCCTGTTCCTGTTCCATCCAGTCCATGGTGGCGGCACCGTCATGGACCTCACCGATCTTGTGGGAGACCCCCGTATAGTAGAGGACCCGCTCGGTGGTGGTGGTCTTACCAGCATCGATATGCGCCATGATACCGATGTTGCGATAGCGGTCGATGGGGGTCTTGCGTGCCATTATCTCGGGTCCGTCCTTTAAAGCTTTACCAGCGATAATGGGCAAAAGCGCGGTTGGCTTCGGCCATGCGGTGGGTGTCTTCGCGCTTCTTTACAGCAGACCCGCGGTTTTCGGCGGCATCGCTGAACTCGTTGCAGAGGCGGTCCACCATGGTGGTCTCGGAGCGGTCACGAGCGCTGGCGATAAGCCAGCGGATAGCTAGGGCCTGGGCACGGTCGGTGCGGACTTCCACGGGCACCTGATAGGTGGCGCCGCCGACACGGCGGGAACGCACCTCGACGCCGGGGCGCACATTGTCCAGAGCCTCGCGAAATGTCTTCATGGGGTCGCCGCTGGAACGGTCTTCGATCTTGTCGAGCGCGCCGTAGACGATGCTTTCGGCAATGGATTTCTTGCCGTCCACCATGAGGCAGGTGATGAACTTAGCCAGCACCCGGTCGCCATATTTGGCATCGGGCATAACCTCGCGTTTTTCGGCTGCGTGACGTCGTGACATGGGAGACCTGCTTTGCCGGCTATTTCGGGCGCTTGGCGCCGTATTTGGAACGGCGCTGGCGGCGATCGCGGACACCTTCGGTATCGAGCACGCCGCGAATCACGTGATAGCGCACGCCGGGAAGGTCCTTGACTCGGCCGCCGCGGATCATCACCACTGAATGTTCCTGAAGGTTATGGCCTTCGCCGGGAATATAGCTCGTAACCTCAAAACCGTTAGTGAGGCGTACGCGGGCCACCTTGCGCAGGGCCGAGTTCGGCTTCTTCGGCGTGGTGGTGTAGACGCGCACGCAGACCCCGCGCTTCTGCGGACATGATTCAAGCGCCGGCACCTTGTCGCGGGTGAAGGGCGGCTTGCGGGGCTTGCTCACTAATTGGTTAACCGTAGGCATACTTAAACCCCTTCCTATCCTTTACCGACTGACCTTAAAAAACCACAAGCGGATCAAGCACATAACCACCAGAGGAAAGCCGAGCCTCCGGCGAATGCTTGTCCGCCGTTACGGTGCGATCAGGGCCACAAATTATGTTTTCGTATCTCAGCGGAGATGCGTCTAGACCGTGCGGCCCACCACCACCCCCAAAAAGGTTGGCGCATACTAGTGACGCCCTTAGATGCAGTCAAGCAAAAGAAGGGCCATTTTTTGCACCTGCGAAATCACTCCGAAGCCGCAGTATTCCAGTGCAAACGAGGGGGTATGAACGGCCTCCGCCGGGACCCTTCCGGGGCCTTTGCAAGGGCGCCACCCGGGGCGGAAAGAACCAACCTCAGCCGGCGTCGGCAGCGGGGGGTAGTTCCTCCACTTTTTCCGTCCCGGACGCGGCCTCGGCGGCAGCTTCACGGGCGGCTTCCTCGGCTTCGAGCTGTTTTTTCCGCTCTTCCTCAATCACCTGGTCGCGATCCAACGCGACCTGCCGGAACCTGTTCATGACCGAACCGGTTCCAGCGGGAATGAGACGGCCGACGATGACGTTTTCCTTCAGCCCATCGAGATTGTCCACCTTGCCCGACACCGCGGCCTCGGTCAGCACGCGGGTGGTTTCCTGGAAGGAAGCCGCGGAAATGAAGGACGAAGTCTGGAGTGAAGCCTTGGTGATCCCCAGCAGCACCGGCTTGGTGGTTGCGGGTTTCAGTTTGTCTGCTACGGCCTTGGCGTTGATGACCTCGTATTCCTCACGATCCACCTGTTCGCCCACAAGAAAAGTGGTTTCACCGGGGTCAATGATTTCCACCTTCTGCATCATCTGGCGCACGATCACTTCGATATGCTTGTCGTTTATTTTCACGCCCTGGAGACGGTAGACGTCCTGGATCTCGTTGACGAGGTAAGAGGCCAGGGCCTCGACGCCAAGCACATGAAGGATGTCGTGGGGCACGGGATTGCCGTCCATGAGCGGATCGCCCACCTCTACGTAATCACCCTCCTGAACGCTGAGATGCTTGCTCTTGGGCAGCATGTATTCCACCGGTTCCTTGCCTTCCTCGGTGGGGACGACGACGATCCGGCGCTTCATCTTGTAGTCCTTGCCGAATTCCACACGCCCGGCGATTTCGGTGATGATGGAGAAGTCCTTTGGCTTGCGCGCCTCAAACAGTTCCGCCACCCGCGGCAGACCGCCGGTAATATCGCGGGTCTTAGTGGATTCCTTCGGAATACGGGCGAGAACGTCGCCGGCCTTCACATGGTCGCCGTCCTCGACGCTGAGGATAGCATCCTCGGAAAGGAAGTAGCGGGCCTCAAGCTCGTTATCCAGCATCACCACCTTGTTCTTCTTGTCGCGCAGGGTGATACGGGGCTTCAAATCACCGCCGCGGGGCTGTTGTTTCCAGTCGAGAACCACCTTGTTGGAAATGCCCGTGGTCTCGTCCAGGACCTCGCGCATGGAAATACCCTCCACTAGGTCGACGAAGTTCACGTTGCCTTCCTTTTCGGTGAGAATGGGCAGGGTATAGGGATCCCACTCGACGATGGTGGTGCCTTTTTTGACCTTGACCCCGTGCTTGACCAGAAGCTTTGCGCCGTAGGGAAGGCGATGATGGGCGCGTTCCTTGCCTCCAACCTCCAGGGCCAGTTGCATGTTGCGGCCCATGACCACCTGCAGGCCATTGCTGTCCTTCACCAGACTCTTGTTTTTCAGCACCACCTTGGCGTCAAAGCTGGCTTCGATGCTGGACTGTTCCGAGCCGCGTTGGACCGCGCCACCGATATGGAAGGTGCGCATGGTGAGCTGGGTGCCGGGCTCGCCGATGGACTGGGCGGCAATCACGCCCACCGCTTCACCCACATTGACCGGCGTGCCACGGGCCAGATCACGGCCGTAGCAGCGGCCGCAGACTCCGCCCCGTGAGTTACAGGTCAGGACCGAACGGATCTTTACTTCCTCGATTCCCGATTGTTCGATCGCGACCAGCGCCAACTCTTCGATCAATTCACCACCCTTGACATAGACTTCGTCGGTGGCGGGGTCGACAATATTTTCGACAGCGGTGCGGCCGAGAATGCGTTCTTCCAGCGTCTCGATGACGTCACCGCCCTCCACCACCGCACGCACGGTGAAGCCTTCCTTGCAGCCGCAATTCTCCTCGACGATGATACAGTCTTGGGCCACGTCCACGAGACGGCGGGTGAGATAGCCCGAATTTGCCGTCTTCAGCGCCGTATCGGCAAGGCCTTTGCGCGCGCCGTGAGTGGAGTTGAAGTATTCGAGGACGGTCAGGCCTTCCTTGAAATTGGAAATGATTGGAGTCTCGATAATCTCGCCCGAGGGTTTGGCCATGAGACCGCGCATACCCGCGAGCTGTTTGATCTGGGCCGCCGAGCCACGGGCACCGGAATGGGCCATCATGTAGACCGAATTCACCTCGCCGTCCTGGATGCTTTTTTCCTGCGGGGTCATGACCCGCATCATCTGGTCGGCCACCTTGTCGGTGCATTGGGACCAGGCATCCACCACCTTGTTGTATTTCTCGCCCTGGGTGATGAGACCGTCGAGATACTGTTGTTCATAGCCGCGCACAAGCTCCTCGGTCTCGGTGACCAGCTTACCCTTGGAATCGGGGATCATGAGGTCGTCCTTGCCGAAGGAAATGCCGGCCTTACAGGCATGGTGGAATCCCAGTGACATGAGCCGGTCGGCGAAAATCACCGTCTCTTTCTGGCCACAGTGGCGATAGACGATATCGATAGCATTGCCGGTTTCCTTCTTGGTCATCAAGGTATTGACGATATCGAATCCAAATTTTGGATGACGCGGCAGAATTTCCGAAATCAGCATGCGTCCGGGCGTGGTCTCTACCCGTGTGCGTAGGGGATTGCCTTCGCCATCTACGGTGTCATAGCGACAGGAAATCTTGCTGTGAAGTGTTACTGCACCGCTTTCCAGTGCATGCTGGACCTCGCCCACATTGCCGAAGGCCATGCCTTCGCCGGCGGCACCATCGCGCTCTATGGTGAGATAGTATAGGCCGAGCACTATGTCCTGGGACGGCACGATGATGGGTTTGCCGTTCGACGGGCTGAGGATGTTGTTGGTGGACATCATCAGCACCCGGGCTTCGAGCTGGGCCTCCAGAGACAGGGGCACGTGAACCGCCATTTGGTCGCCGTCGAAGTCTGCGTTGAAGGCGGCGCAGACCAGTGGGTGAAGCTGGATCGCCTTGCCTTCGATGAGCACCGGTTCGAAGGCCTGGATTCCCAGGCGGTGCAGGGTCGGCGCCCGGTTCAACAGCACCGGATGTTCGCGGATCACCTGTTCGAGGATGTCCCAGACCTCCGGGCGCTCTTTTTCCACCATTCGCTTGGCTGCCTTGATGGTGGTGGCATAGCCCTTGCGCTCGAGAATTGAATAGATGAAGGGCTTGAACAGTTCCAGCGCCATTTTCTTGGGCAGGCCGCACTGGTGTAGCAGCAGTTCCGGACCGACCACGATCACCGAACGCCCGGAATAGTCCACGCGCTTGCCCAGAAGGTTCTGACGGAAACGGCCCTGTTTGCCTTTCAGCATGTCCGAGAGTGACTTCAGCGGGCGTTTGTTGGCGCCTGTGATGACACGGCCCCGCCGTCCGTTGTCGAACAGCGCGTCAACGGCCTCTTGCAGCATACGTTTCTCGTTACGCACGATGATGTCGGGGGCCCGCAGTTCCACCAGACGCTTCAAGCGGTTGTTGCGGTTGATGACGCGGCGGTAGAGGTCATTGAGATCGGAGGTGGCAAAACGGCCTCCGTCAAGCGGCACCAGAGGACGCAGCTCGGGCGGGATCACTGGAATAACCTCGAGAATCATCCATTCTGGACGGGCATTGGACTCATTGAAGGCGGCCACCAGCTTGAGCCGCTTCACCAGCTTTTTACGGCGCGCCTCGGAGCCGGTTTCACGAAGTTCCTCGCGGATATTCTCAAGCTCTTCTTCGAGGTCGATGGCGCTAAGCATGTGGCGAATGGCCTCGGCGCCGATCATGGCGGTGAAGCTCTCGTCGCCGAATTCCTCGAGCGCGTTATGATACTGTTCCTCGTTCAAAAGGTCACGGATGTTGAGTTCCGTCAGACCAGGCTCCACCACCACGTAGTTTTCGAAATAGAGGATGCGCTCGAGATCACGCAGGGTCATGTCGAGAAGCAGGCCGATACGGCTAGGCAGCGATTTCAGGAACCAGATATGGGCCACCGGCGAGGCCAGTTCGATATGGCCCATGCGCTCGCGGCGCACGTTCTGCAAAGTCACTTCGACGCCGCATTTCTCACAGGTAATGCCCTTGTATTTCATGCGCTTGTATTTACCGCACAGGCATTCGTAGTCTTTGATAGGACCGAAAATACGGGCGCAGAACAGGCCGTTGCGCTCTGGCTTGAAGGTGCGATAGTTGATGGTCTCAGGCTTCTTGATCTCGCCAAAAGACCAGGAACGGATCCGTTCCGGACTAGCGATGGAAATCCGAATCTGGTCGAAGCTGGCGGGACCGGTCTGTCCCAGAAACCTCATCAATTCGCTCATGCGTGTTCTCCTGCTTTCAATCTTTTACCGCGCCTTACACGCGAGGTCTTTTTTCGTCCTGGCGCGAGGGGTATACCGCGCCTCATTTTCAAACGCCTATGTTGCACGGTCCTTTAGCTCCACGTTGAGGCCAAGGGAACGCAGTTCCATGACCAGAACGTTGAAGGATTCGGGAATCCCCGCCTCGAAATTGTCATCGCCCCGGACAATGGTTTCATAGGCCTTAGTGCGGCCCGAAACATCATCCGATTTCACCGTCAGCATTTCCTGCAGGGTGTAGGCGGCGCCGTAGGCCTCCAGCGCCCACACCTCCATCTCGCCAAAGCGCTGGCCGCCGAGCTGCGCCTTGCCGCCCAGGGGCTGTTGGGTCACAAGGCTGTAAGGGCCAATGGAGCGGGCGTGGATCTTGTCATCGACGAGATGGTGCAGTTTCAGCATATAGATATAGCCCACAGTCACCGAACGGTGAAACGCTTCGCCGGTCTGGCCGTCGATCAGCGTCACCTGGCCGGAGCTGTCGAGCCCCGCCTTGTCAAGCATCTCGATGATGTCGGCCTCGTGCGCCCCGTCGAAAACCGGCGAGGCGAAGGGAACGCCATTGGTCAGATTGCTGGCGAGTTCCACAACATCGGCATTGTTCATGCCGGCGATACTGTCATTGTAGGAATCGCCGTCATAGACGGTTTTCAGGGACTTCTTCAGGTCATCGGGCTTGTTCTCGCCACGTTCCACCTTGTCGAGCACATCCTTGATCTGGCGCCCGAGACCGGCGGAAGCCCAGCCCAGGTGAGTCTCGAGAATCTGTCCTACATTCATGCGCGAAGGTACGCCCAGGGGATTAAGCACGATATCTACCGGGGTCCCGTCCTCGAGATAGGGCATGTCCTCAATGGGCACGATCTTTGAGATCACGCCCTTGTTACCGTGGCGTCCGGCCATCTTGTCGCCAGGCTGAATCTTACGCTTCACCGCCACGAACACCTTGACCATCTTCATCACGCCCGGCGGCAGGTCGTCGCCCGCCTGGACCTTGTCCACCTTGTTTTCGAAACGCTTTTCGAGGAAATCCAGGCTTTCGTCGAACTGTTTGCGCAGTTCCTCCACCGCTGCCATGACCTTGTCGTTCTTGACGTCGATCTTGCGCCAAAGGCCGGGAGCGGTATCATCGAGAAGCTTGTCGCTGATCTTGGCGCCGGATTTCACTCCCTTGGGGCCGCTGGCTACCGTCTGGCCGATGATCAGCTCTTTCAGGCGGTTGCGGAAGCTGCGTTCGAGGATGCCTTTCTCGTCGTCGCGGTCCTTGGCGAGGCGTTCGATCTCGGCCCGTTCGATGGCCAGTGAGCGCTCGTCCTTTTCCACGCCACGGCGCGAGAAAACCCGCACCTCCACCACCGTTCCTGCGACGCCTGGAGGCAGACGCAGCGAAGTGTCGCGCACATCGGACGCCTTGTCGCCGAAAATGGCGCGCAGCAGTTTTTCCTCTGGCGTCATGGGCGATTCACCCTTGGGTGTCACCTTGCCCACGAGGATATCGCTGGGATGCACTTCGGCGCCGATATAAACGATTCCCGCCTCGTCGAGGCTGCGCATAGCTTCCTCGCCCACATTGGGAATATCGCGGGTGATTTCCTCCTGGCCCAGCTTGGTGTCGCGGGCCATGACCTCGAACTCCTCGATATGGATCGAGGTGAAAGCGTCATCGCGGACAATGCGTTCGGAAATGAGGATCGAATCCTCGAAGTTGTAGCCATTCCATGGAACGAATGCTACCAGCACGTTACGTCCCAGGGAGAGCTCACCGAGATTGGTGGACGGGCCGTCGGCGACCACGTCACCGGCCTTTATCACGTCGCCCTTTCGCACCAGCGGACGCTGGGTAATGCTGGTGTTCTGGTTGGAACGTTGGAACTTGCTCAGGGTGTAGATATCCACCCCCGACTGGGAATGGGAAGTCTCTTTTCCGGTGACGCGGATGACGATGCGGTTGGCGTCCACCTGGTCCACCACGCCGGAACGCTGCGCCGCGATGGCGACGCCCGAATCGCGGGCTACTATCTCTTCCATACCGGTGCCCACCAGCGGCGATTCGCTACACAGCAGCGGCACCGCCTGGCGCATCATGTTGGAGCCCATCAGCGCCCGGTTGGCATCGTCGTTCTCTAGGAAGGGGATGAGAGACGCGGCCACGGAGACGAGCTGTTTGGGCGAGACATCCATGTAATCGATGTCTTTAGGGCTGACCATGACGAAATCACCCTTGGAGCGGCAGCTGATGAGGTCGGAGACGAATTTGCCCTTGGCGTCAAGCTCAGCATTGGCCTGGGCCAGGGTATAGCGGCCTTCCTCCATCGCCGAGAGGTAATGGACCTCATTCGTGACCTTGCCTTTTTCCACCTTGCGGTAGGGGGTCTCGATAAACCCGTACTGGTTGACCCGGGCATAGGTGGCGAGCGAATTGATGAGTCCGATATTGGGTCCTTCGGGGGTCTCGATAGGACAGATGCGCCCGTAATGGGTGGGATGCACGTCGCGCACCTCGAACCCGGCGCGTTCGCGCGTCAGACCGCCCGGCCCCAGCGCCGAAAGGCGGCGCTTGTGGGTGATTTCCGACAGCGGATTGGTCTGGTCCATGAACTGCGAGAGCTGGGACGAACCGAAGAACTCGCGCACCGCCGCCGCTGCCGGCTTGGCATTTATCAGGTCATGGGGCATGACGGTATCGATGTCCACCGAGCTCATCCGTTCGCGGATGGCCCTCTCCATGCGCAGCAGGCCGATGCGGTACTGGTTCTCCATAAGCTCGCCCACCGAGCGCACCCGGCGGTTGCCGAGATGGTCGATATCGTCGATTTCACCGTGTCCGTCCTTGAGGTCGACGAGAATACGAACGATTTCCAGGATGTCCTGTTTGCGAAGAACACGAACTGTGTCCTCGCATTCCTGTTCAAGGCGGGCATTCATCTTGACCCGGCCCACCGCCGAGAGGTCGTAGCGCTCGGAATTGAAGAAGAGGCTGTTAAACAGGGTTTCGGCGGTTTCCAGAGTCGGCGGCTCACCCGGGCGCATGACCCTGTAGATATCGATGAGGGCGTTCTCGCGGTTGAAATTCTTGTCCGCCGCCAGGGTGTTGCGGATATAGGGACCTATCCGCACGTGATCGATATTGAGTGTGGTGATCTCGGTGATGCCAAGCTCTTCGAGGAGGGCGAGGGATTCCTCCGTGATTTCGTCACCCGCCTCGACATAAATTTCGCCGGTCTTCTCGCTGATGAGGTCGTTTGCGAAGTAATGTCCCACCAGGTCCTCGTCTGGAATCAGAAGCTCTTTGAGGCCGGCCTCGATAAGCTTTCGGGCGAGCCGGGGCGTGATCTTGGTTCCGGCCTCCACCACCGTTTTCTCGGTTTTGGCGTTGAGCAGGTCGGTGGGCACCTTGACGCCGTGAAGCTGTTCGGAAGCGAAGGGAGTCTTCCACCCCTTTTTGTTCTTGGTGCGGGTAAAGGTCACCGTTCCGTAGTAGTGGTTGAGGATCGCCTCTTTGGACATGCCGAAGGCGTCCGTGGGGGGAAGTTCCTTACCTGCGCGGGTGGCCTTTTCGCGCCGGGACTCGGTATCGTCGTTGTCGAGTGCCATCAGCAGCGTGGTCACGGGGAGCTTGCGGCGGCGGTCAATACGCACATGGACAAGGTCCTTGGCGTCGAATTCAAAATCGAGCCAAGAGCCGCGATAGGGAATGACCCGGGCGGCGAAAAGAAACTTGCCAGAAGTGTGGGTCTTGCCCTTGTCGTGATCGAAAAACACGCCGGGGCTGCGGTGCATCTGGGACACGATCACCCGCGAGGTGCCGTTGATAATGAAGGTGCCGCGGTCGGTCATGAGCGGCATATCGCCCATATAGACGTCTTGTTCCTTGATATCGCGGATGGAGCGTGAACCTGTTTCCTCATCCACGTCCCAGACCACGAGGCGCAGGGTCACCTTGAGCAAGGCGGCGTAGGTGGCGCCGCGTTGCTGGCATTCCTCCACGTCGTATTTCGGCTCCTCAAAATCATATTTGACAAATTCTAGCTCGGCGTGGTCGGAAAAGTCCCGGATCGGGAACACCGACTTGAACACCGCCTGTAAGCCGCTGTCAGGGCGGTCCTCGGCGGCCACATCCCGCTGTAGGAACTGTTCATAGGATTGACGCTGAACCTCGATCAGGTTCGGCATCGGTGCCACTTCGTGAATGCGGCCAAATCCCCTGCGAATTCGCTTCCTGCCCGTAAACGACAATGTCATTCTTTAGTACCTCGCCACCTTGCGTTGATGTCCCGGCGTGGCCTCCGTCACAATGACGGAAAACTCCCCGCCGAAAAAACTTACCCGCCGCCAGATTTCCCGCCCCGATGGGACACGAAAAAGCGGCAGGGAAACCGGAACTCCGGACACGCCGTCCGTTACCAGTCTCCCTGTCAAAGCCTGATTATTTGAGTTCGACGGTTGCGCCGGCTTCTTCAAGCTGTTTCTTGAGCTTCTCCGCGTCTTCCTTGTTGACACCCTCCTTCACGGGCTTGGGCGCGCCTTCCACAAGGTCCTTGGCCTCTTTCAGCCCAAGGCCGGTGATAACGCGGACCTCCTTGATCACATTGATTTTTTTGTCGCCTATCGCCGCCAGAACAACTGTGACTTCGTCACTTTCCTCGGCGGCGGCGCCACCCTCGGCGGCCGGAGCAGCGGCAACGGCAGCTACGGGAGCCGCAGCCGAAACACCCCATTTTTCTTCCAGCAGGGTGCTGAGTTCCGCCGCTTCGATGACGGTAAGCGATGAGAGTTCATCAACGAGTTTATCCAGTTTTGCCACGATCTTTCTCCTTGGCTTGAACGGTCGTTATCGAAAAAAACGCACTCAGGCGGCGTCACCCTTTGCGGCATAGGCACCCATCACACGGGCAACCTGCCCCGCGGGAGCCTGAAGAATTCCGGCGATTCTGGTGGCCGGGGTATTCAGCATGCCGACGATCCTGGCCCGTGCCCCATCTAGCGAAGGCAGGGTCGCCAACGCCTTGATGCTGTCCACATCGAGCTCTTTATCGTCAAGCACCCCCCCGAGAATGGTCAGCTTGCCGTTTTCCTTGGCGAATTCCACCACCACTCTGGCCGCGGCCACCGGATCTTCCGATACGGCAATGGCGGTGGGACCAACGAAATGAGAAGCCAGACCCTCGAAGCGGGTTCCTTCCAGGGCGCGACGCGCGAGCCGATTCTTAGTCACCTTGAAACGGGCTTCCGCCGCACGCATCCGGTTTCGAAGATCGGATGATTCGGCCACCGTCAGGCCATTCTGATGGGTTACCACCAGAAGCTGGCTGTCGGTGAAAGCCTGGTTCAGATCGGCGACCACTTTCTCTTTCTGAGATCGGTCCACTTGTCGTCTCCGATAAACTTAGGCCCGGCAGACACCCCCATAGGGGTACTTTCCGGTCCGATTTGCACAACGGGACCCACGACCACAACGGCCCCGGTTCCCACTCGCCTGCCCCAGAAGTTCAAGCCTTCTTCCCGTTCCCCCGGGGGATTCCCGGAACAACGGGCAAGCGGTTGATCTGCTGTCTCATGCCGGCGGCGCTTGCCTTTAGGCGGCCTGGAAAATCCCCCAGGAAAAATCCCCAAGGAATGATCCGAGGCCACACCCGCAATCTCGGACAGGTTGGAGGTCCGGTTTCCCGGCCTCCGCACCGCCGCCGCCCCGGCCCGCAAAGGCCAAAACGGCGGTGGATTATGGTGCTCTCTTTTCCGGCAGCGGCCCTATGCCGCGCTCAGGGAAGAGAGATCAAGGCGTATCCCCGGCCCCATGGTGGAGCAGATGGAAACCTTGCGCATATAAGTTCCTTTTATGCCCGACGGCTTGGCCTTGGTGATAGCGTCCATGAAGGCGCGCAGATTTTCCACAAGGTCACCTTCGGAAAAACTGGCCTTGCCGATTCCAGCGTGGATCACTCCGGCCTTTTCGGCGCGGAATTCCACCTGGCCGCCCTTGGCCGCCTCTATTGCGGGCGCCACGTCAGGCGTCACTGTGCCGAGCTTGGGATTGGGCATCAGCCCACGCGGTCCCAGAACCTTACCCAGCTTGCCCACCACGGCCATCATGTCGGGGGTGGCGATACAGCGGTCGAATTCGATCTCGCCCTTTTCTATCTTTTCCGCCAGGTCCTCGGCGCCCACAACATCGGCGCCAGCGGCCTGTGCCTCCTTGGCCTTGTCGCCCTTGGCGAAGACGGCCACACGCAGGGTCTTGCCGGTGCCCTTGGGCAGTTGCATCATGCCGCGCACCATCTGATCGGAATGGCGGACATCAATGCCGAGACAGACCGCTACTTCGACGCTTTCATCGAACTTGGCCGTCGCCCCCTGTTTTACTAGCTTCACCGCCTCGTCGATGGGATAGGTCTTGTCCACATCCACGTTCTCACGGGCCTTGCGCATTCTTTTTCCTTCTTTTGCCATCATCCTACTCCATCACCTCGATACCCATGGAACGGGCGGACCCCGCCACGATGCGGCAGGCGGCCTCGATATCGTTGGCGTTGAGGTCCTCCATTTTCTTCTCGGCGATCTCGCGCACCTGGGCCATGGTGACGCTGCCCACGACCTCTTCACGGCCGGTAAGTCCCGAGCCCTTGTCCACCCTCGCCGCCTTTTTCAGGAAGTAGGAGGCGGGCGGCGACTTGGAGATGAAGGAGAAGCTGCGATCGCTGTAGACCGTAATGGCCACGGGGATCGGCATGCCCTGTTCCATGTTCTGGGTATGGGCGTTGAACGCCTTGCAGAACTCCATGATGTTGACGCCGCGCTGGCCCAGGGCCGGCCCCACGGGGGGGGACGGATTTGCCTGTCCGGCGGGTATCTGTAACTTGATGTAACCGTCTATTTTCTTAGCCATTTTTCCCTCAACTGCTCTTTCACGCGCTTCCCCGGGAGCGCGGTGCGGCCATGGCAGGCCTCCCGCGCCTTTCACCCGCCGGCGGACCCCCACCGGGAGTGGAAACGTCATGGGTGTCTACACTTTCTCCACCTGTCCGTATTCCAGTTCCACCGGCGTGGAACGCCCAAATATGGAAACCGAAACCTTCAATCTTGTCTTTTCTTCGTCTACGTCCTCCACCATCCCGTTAAAGGAGGTGAAAGGGCCGTCGCACACACGCACCTGTTCGCCTACCTCGAAAGTCACCGACGGCTTGGGCCGCTCGATGCCTTCCTGAACCTGATGCAGGATGCGGTTGACCTCGGCCTCCGAGACCGGGGTGGCGCCACCATGGCTGCCCCCCAGGAAGCTCGTCACCTTGGGCGTGTTGTTCACCAGATGCCAAGCCTCGTCGGTCATATCCATCTTCACCAGCACATATCCGGGAAAGAACTTGCGCTCGGAACTGACGCGCGAACCACGGCGCATCTCCACCACCTCTTCGGTGGGCACTAGAACTTCCTCAAACTTATCTTCCAGGCCCTTTTGCCGGGCCTGTTCCTTGATCGATTCGGCCACCTTGCATTCAAACCCGGAATAGACATGAATAATATACCACTTGTGGGACATAGAACTCAGCTTCCCAATCCGAGAAGGAGGCGCACACCAAAGGACATCAGGCGGTCCACGAAAAAGAAAAACACCGCCGCCATGAACACGAAGATGAACACCATCACCGTGGCGACGAGGGTTTCTTTGCGACTTGCCCAGGTCACCTTGGAGGCCTCCTGGCGCACCTCGCGGACAAACTGTGACGGATTTACCTTTGCTTTTTCTGCCTTATCCATAGTCACGACAAATGCCAAACTTTATTCCGCCCCCGCCCCCCGCGCGGACAAACTCTGTAAAAACCGCGCCCAACCAAACCGGCGCGAAACAAACTGGCAGGAGTGGAGGGGATCGAACCCCCAACCTCCGGTTTTGGAGACCGGCGCTCTACCAGTTGAGCTACACTCCTCCGGCGCCCGTGGAACGCTTCCTTCACTTTCGAACCCGCGGAAACACCCGGGGAGACCCTGCGAAACCTTCAGAACGGATAACGGGCGGGAAGCATCTGCCTCCAGTATTTACAAAAAACGCAAATTTCAGTGCACCACAAGGATACACTTTGCAAAATTTGCAACTCTCCTTACTCGATGATATCGGCGACGACGCCGGCACCCACGGTGCGGCCACCCTCGCGGATGGCGAAACGCAGGCCCTTATCCATGGCGATGGGAACGATGAGATCCACCACCATGGTCACATTGTCGCCGGGCATGATCATTTCGGTGCCCTCAGGCAATTCGATGGTCCCCGTCACGTCCGTGGTTCGGAAGTAGAACTGGGGACGGTAATTGCCGAAGAACGGCGTGTGGCGTCCGCCCTCGTCCTTGTTCAGGATATAGGCTTCGGCCTTAAACTTGGTGTGCGGCGTGATCGAGCCCGGAGCCGCCAGAACCTGGCCGCGCTCCACCTCTTCACGCTTGGTGCCGCGCAGCAGGGCGCCGATATTGTCACCGGCCTCGCCCTGGTCGAGAAGCTTGCGGAACATCTCCACCCCCGTCACAACCGTCTTCTCGGTGTCCTTCAGGCCGACGATCTCGATCTCGTCGTTGACGTTGATGACGCCGCACTCCACGCGCCCGGTCACCACCGTGCCGCGTCCGGAGATCGAGAATACATCCTCAATCGGCATCAGGAAGGGCTGGTCCTTGGGACGGTCGGGCTGGGGAATATAGTCGTCCACCGCGGCCATCAGCTCGATGATGGAATCGGCGCCAGTGGCCTTGTCCCCGCCTTCCAGGGCGGCCAGCGCCGAGCCCTTGACGATGGGAATGTCGTCGCCGGGAAAATCATAGGAACTCAGCAGTTCGCGCAGTTCGAGCTCCACTAGCTCCAACAGTTCCGGATCATCCACCTGGTCGACCTTGTTCATATAAACCACGATCGCCGGAACACCCACCTGGCGCGCCAACAAAATATGCTCGCGGGTCTGCGGCATGGGACCGTCGGCCGCAGAAACAACCAGGATCCCCCCGTCCATCTGGGCCGCGCCGGTGATCATGTTCTTCACATAATCGGCGTGGCCGGGACAATCCACATGGGCGTAGTGGCGGTTCTCCGTCTCATACTCCACATGGGCCGTGGCGATGGTGATGCCGCGCTCCTTTTCTTCCGGAGCCTTGTCAATCTGGTCAAAGGCCGTGAATTCAGCCCCGCCAGTCTCCGCGAGCACCTTCGTGATCGCCGCCGTCAGCGTCGTCTTGCCGTGGTCAACATGGCCGATGGTGCCAATGTTGCAGTGGGGCTTGGTGCGTTCAAATTTTGCCTTCGCCATGGGTCT
>Ga0208278_1000744_pt1 | contig 17033 bp, 15 predicted proteins | sample ETN01SmetaG_FD_185794 | JGI IMG/M metagenome (GOLD analysis project Ga0208278, IMG submission 185794) | Marine microbial and viral communities from oxygen minimum zone, Eastern Pacific Ocean - ETNP2014F12-01SV259 (SPAdes) (version 2) | ecosystem: Environmental > Aquatic > Marine > Oceanic ...
CTGTAGCAACGTCGGCAATACCCGGCCAACAGCTCAATACCAGAAACTACGTGAGATTTTTGCTTAACGGCAATTCGGTGAGGGTGTATCCAACATCACCGTACCTACCGGGATGGAGTTTTACCTCAATGGTCAATTCTCTCAGGCCAGTGATCACCCCAACCAGAGACCCTAGATGACGTTTGATACTAATCATTCACCCCCCAAGAAGTGGCAAGAAAAAAAGCATGCCCCATCAAATATCAAGCTTATCAATTAGACTAGCCTGTAGTTAGAAGCCAATGCTGCTATATAGTTGTTGTTCTACGTCGAGATAAGATCAACAACTGATTGGACTTCGGGGTACTCCCCTTGATTATCGGTGCCACTGCTTTTGAATAATTCGAAAAAGTGGCGGCCCAGCGACAACAATCAGCGTTATTCTGAGGATGTGCATGATCGCGATGAGTGCTGTGTCAGCATCCATCGAGATCGCGATTAGGCTCATTTCCGCTAGTCCACCTGGCGCCAAGGCAAGCAGTAACGTTTCCTCCTTTATGTCAAGAATCGGTGCCGAAAGCCGAGCTAACCCAGCCGCGACTACAAGCATAACGCCCGTTACTACACTGGCCGAGATCGCAGGGCGTAGCATACTAACTAGACGCATACCACGGAACTGCGCACCGATAGCTGAGCCAATCACGACCTGAGCCACCATAACCAGCAGAGTTGGCAAAGGTGTTTCGACTAGTCCAGACGCATAGGCGAATCCCGCAAGAATCATTGGACCCAAAATCTGACTAAATGACAGATTAAATCGATTTGCTAACCAATAACCAGCGATACCACAGGTCAGAAGAATGGCTATTTCCCTGTTATCTGGATACACGCCTGAGGAGTCAAACATTAGGCGAGCATCAGCGACATCGACGCTACCAATCGCAGCAAGATAAACTGGCACTACCAATACAACCAAGAAAACACGAGTCGCGTGTGCGATAGGAATCTGTTGGTTGTTTCCACCGGCCTGCTCACCAGCAATAGCCATTACACCTAAACCACCCGGCGTACTCGAGAAAAACGCAGTGGTTCTATCCATACCGGCAATCCGCCGAAAAATAACAAAGGAAGAGACCGTAGTGGCCATAACGTAGCCGAGCATTATTAGTGCGATATTGCCCCAGGTAGTCAGCTGCTTAATTACCTCCATCGTAAAGAAGCTGCCGAGGAGAATACCCAGCACAGCGACCATAATGTTTCGTAAGGGCATGTACCGTCGAACCGGTACACCCAAAAAAGCACTGACTGATACGAAGATCATGCTACCTAGCATCCATGGCAATGGCATATGCCAACGAAAAAAGACATACCCGCCGGCCGCGCCAATGCCTAGGCTGAGAAAAATCTCTTTTACCGATTGAGATCCAAGTAACATAAGAAAGTGGGAGCTCCCCCTGATGCTAGTCCCGTTAAGGGGGTCATAGTGTTTGGCAACGCGTGCATCTTAACCGGTTACAAATCTGGGGAAAATGAAAAGTTCGAAAAGAGTCGAGCTCGTGAAAACTCCTATACAGAGTCGGCCTAACCTCGCTTGGACTACGCCGCACGGCTAGTGACTTTTGTTTCTACCCGAGCGAGTTTTAAAACGCCACTGTGGTTCGTTCGCCACTGATCACCGTATTATCAAATCTTGGCAACGTGCATACTATTCGACGACTGGAGGAACCACTGCTACCTGCTTTCTGTGTTCGGTGTGGGCAAGCAGATCCCAACCCTGGCAGAGCGTCAGCTATGAACGCTTTGTCGAAAGTTGCAAGCCAAGCGCGCTGAACAGTACCGCACCGCCCAGCAGCGTCACCCAGGTGGGAACTTCACCGATGCCGATCCACGCCCAGACCGGCCCAAACAGTGGCTCACCCAGAGCAAATACCGTCAACTGCACCGCGGGGACTGTTTGCGCTGCGAGAGCAAACAACACGCTGCCTATTCCCAATTGCACAACACCTAATAAAGTGCACCACAGTACCTCGACTGGCGGAATCAACAAACCTACGCCAGTGGCAAAACTCATTAATACTCCTACCGACGCCCCGATTACCCCACCATAGAGCACCGCTGGGGTCATATCGATGCCTTTTCCCACACGCAAGGTAACTGTGTAAGCGCCGAAGAAAAAAATACCCAACACGGCAACTGCTACGCCAACTGTATCGCCCAGTTGGAGTCTTCCCCCAACCATTATGCTGATACCGACAAAACCGAGCAGGATGCTGATCCAGATACGAGTGCTTACTAACTCACCGAGAAATATTCTTCCGAGCAACGCCGCAAATATTGGCGCAGCAGCCATGACAAAAACCGCTACCGCGACCGTTGTGTACTTCAGCGCTACGATATTACAGATCATTGCCCCACTGAGCAGAGCCCCGGCGAATAATGTCTTGAGCCCTCCAGAGCGAATAATTCCAGGTGCCGACCAACGATATCGGAACAGGATGACCAGTGAGACAAAAAGTGCCAGCGAGCCGCACCGGTAAAAGTTTATTTGCCATTCCGTCGCATGCTCAAGCGACTTAACGATCACACCGGCAAAACTCCAGAAAATCGGCGCGACAACGGCAAAAATGTAATGATGATTCATTTACTCGATCAACCGAAGCCCCAATAGTTATTGTAAAATATTCTACTCTTGAAAACGCAATGGAGAGGGAACAATGACACTGGGAATGATATTCCGTATCAGTGGGATTATTCTGTTTATTAACGGGTTGTCGATGTTCTTTACGCCCGGTATGGCAATTGAGATGTATGGAATGACGATAGCCGAGGACATGATCGTTCTTGTCCGGGGATTGGGATTGTCATTTGCCGGTACTGGAATCCTGGTATTCATGCTGCCATCATGGATTGACAGCAAGCTCGCTGCGGCGGGAATCCTGGCCGGACTGACACAACTCGCCTGGTTCTGCCATCTCGGCTACGATCTGTATACCGACAACATCTCCGGCACACCTGCCATTATCAACCTGTTGCTGACGGCAATTTTCGCGATCTTGTTCTTTGTAATGAGCGCCAAACATTCCAAATAGCAGTGCTGCAGTAGGTTTTGTTAGCTCAGACCCCGCTACGGCGGGGTCTTTTTTTGCCAGAAATATTTGGCTAAGCGGCCAAGATCTGATAATACAGCCAGCCGTATCTAAATAATTAGAGAAATGAAACTAATGCCCCGGGGAAACCTCGAAACCCCGGCACCATGGTCAATAATTGTGCGCCTGCAAACGCCATTAAAGCAGTATTTCAGTTTAGTTATGAATTCCGTCTGCGACTAAGCCACGGTCTTGCAATCTCAATCGCCAGTGATTACTGACGTTACTGCTAGGAACAAGAGGTGTTACTTTCCTGACGTTATCTCAGTAGTGCTTCTTTGTGATATGAGCCAAGGCTTGACAGCCGATCAGCGGCAACCCGAAAGAACCATTATGCAAAGGCTATGGCGCCCTTGCCGGCCTTCTTGACACCATACATTGCCTTATCAGCAGCCTTAACAAGCTCCTCGGCAGTCAAGCCACTGTCTGGATAGAGCGCGATACCGACACTCGCGCTGATGTTCACCTCGCCTTCAGCCGTTTCGATTCCCCGGCTTACATTCTCAAGAACTAAGCTGCCAATTGACTTTGCACTCTGCTTACCCTGCTCTTCAGCGATGACCAGGAACTCGTCACCGCCCAGTCGGGCAACCATATCATTCTCTTGCACGCTATTGGTCAAGCGATTTGCGATCTCCTTCAACACAAGATCACCTATGTTATGACCAAAGGTGTCGTTAACATCTTTGAACCCATCTAAATCGATGAAAAAAACACCCACTTGAGTTTCAGTCTGGTCAGCCCGAGCTATTGCCTTACCAAGCCTGCCTTGGAGCACGCGACGGGCGGGAAGACCTGTCAACTGGTCGTGATCGGCAAGATGCTGAATTGCCGCCTCAGCATTTTTCAACCGCGTGATGTCAACAAACGCGAAAAGCAACAAACTCTCCTCTTCGACCGGAATTTCCGACATCGAGGCTAGCCCCCACATAATCTCTCCGTCAAAGCGACGCAGTCGCAATTCGAAATTTCTCACCTCATCCTCAACCGAGAACTTAACCATCAGATTCTCGCGTTCCTGCGAGTCGACAAAAAATTTCTCCCAAGACTGTCCGAGAACCTGGTCGCCATCGGCGCCGAGAAGTTCACGAAAAAACTGGTTGGAATAGACAGTTCTGCCACTTTCAACCTCTATTACTAAAATTCCGACAGGGACTGTATCGTTGAAGGCTTTCAGTCGCTCATCTTCCTGGATGAGGCGCTCGAAAGATGAATCGATCAATTTTTCCACGGTCGTCCTCGAGAAATCGACTAAAGACACAACTATTTTAATGGAAAAAATAATGTATTTCCGTACAGAAACAATGGTTTAGGTAAAGACAACTGAGAACGCTACAACAAAATCACATCGCGTGAAGTAGGGATATTATTTTTTTGGCGCGCCCGGAGAGATTCGAACTCCCGACCTCGTGGTTCGTAGCCACGCACTCTATCCAACTGAGCTACGGGCGCGTTCTAGAAAAAGAGCGCGGATTTTAGCATGTCGGTATCACACTCCGACCGGCCCCGGAGCTGCCGCTGCCCCTGCACCAAAAGCTCAAATCCGTAAGTGCAGAAGAGATAAAGGACCCCAATGGGGTCCTTTGTTATCTGGCGGAGAGGGAGGGATTCGAACCCTCGATGGAGCTATCAACCCCATACTCCCTTAGCAGGGGAGCGCCTTCAGCCGCTCGGCCACCTCTCCTTCCCGCAGAAGTACAATTATAACAATTGCTTACAAACTTCTAAATACCTGGGCCAAAATCCCGCTCGTTTTGACTGGGTCAACAACTGTATATTTTGTTAATCGTCCTTTTTCGGCATTACATTTAATGCCATCAATTCAGGCGGTTACGAAATCCCCCACTACCTTCTGTTGTATTGGCATAACTGTGTCAATCGACCGGTATCGAGCATATCTGCATTTCGAGCCGTAGGCCGCTCAGCCGGCAGGATGGGGCTGACTCGCCCGCTTGGCGAGTAACTTTTGAGAGAGTAATGGCCCGCGTCCAGGCACGCTCCAGGGGCACACTTCGATACAGATGCCACAGCCGTGGGTTTTAGTGAAATATGGAATGCACTTGTCGAAATCGACATACCATTTCTTGACCCCTCGCACCATTTGCTTATATTGAGAGATAGCTCCTGGCGGACAGTCGAGTTCACACCGTCTACACTGTAGACAAAGATCGTCCACACCGATGTCTACCGGTTGATCGCAGGCCAGCGGCAGATCGGTGAGCACGGCGGCCAGACGAATATTCGAGCCAAATGGCTCACTAATCATCGAGCCGTGCTTGCCCAGCTGACCAATACCTGCATCGATCGCAAGTGGAATTTGGAGGATATCGGTGCTGTTTGGATTACCGTAGGCTCGCGCCGTCCATCCCATCTGTCGAATCTGCTGAGCCAACCGAATAGCGGTCAAGGACAGCTCCCGATATGCCCGCATGACCTCCACTGCCGCCCGGAGATGCGGCACATGCTGCATTTCTGTGCGGTTCATCGATAAACCGAGGCAGATAGCGTAATTGAAGGAAACCGAGCACCCAGCATAGACAGCGTCATCGGTCAGTTGAGTGATGCCCACCAATTCAGCACCCAGACCTTGGGCCATCGCCTTTATCTTTTGCGCCATCGCTTTGGTATCGCCCACCGGCTGCCTGCGAGCCGCCACCGGACCGTCCCGGTTGCGCAATTGCCAGACATTTCTGATCACATGGCGCAACACCTGCCACGAATTAATCAGACCAAAGAAATCATCGAGCGCCTGCCATTCAAGTCGGATATCACCGGTGCTGTGAAAAACATGTCGTGCCGCCTTTCGTTGTGGGTCACCAAGGCCATTGATCTCATTGCCGGAGCGCGGCGGCACCCGATAACCAAAAGCATACTCTGGAGGCGGCACCGCACCAGGCCGCACGCGGCTATCACTCATCGGAGCCTCTTCTTGGTTTCGGCCGGTTCCTCATCCACCCAATAGATCTCTCCCCGGGCTTGGCACTCCCGGTAGCCCTTGCGAATGCGCCCCCCTACAGTCCAGTAATAAAAAATCATTTTTGCAAGGCTGATAAGAACGGCCAGGTCACGCCGTAACCTAGCCCACCCACTGAGCATTGCCGATGTCTCGCTTTCGGTGGTTCGCATTTTTTGCTGCTTACATTCCCGCCGCCAGAAAACAGCGGGCATATTTCTCAATATTGCAGATATCTCAATTATTGATCCAAAAATTTCGGCCCCGGAAAGACCAACAACACCGCCATCTGTGGGGCATTGTAAGGTAAGCAAAAAAGGAAGGCGCCCTGGCACGGCCGCTGCACCTTTGAAATCGGAGCCGCTATTCGCGGTCACTGTCGGCGGAATTCTCTCCCGGTTCTTCCAAAACTTCCTGATCCGGATCGTACCCCTGCTGGATACGCTCAAAAATTTCTTCGCGATGTACCGGAACATCCTTTGGCGCATTAACACCGATCCGTACCTGGTTACCTCTGATACCCAGCACGGTAACCTGGATCTCATTACCGATATTGAGGGTCTCCCCTACCCGGCGAGTCAGTATCAGCATCCGGCTGCCCTCCTTGCCCGGGAAGCTCCTGCTGCGGCAGGGAACTCGGCCAGTTCCATTGACCTGCGCGGCGATCCCGGTTGGCACACGCGATTAATTCTACACCAGGCACCCGGCCGGCACGGTCGTCTTCAGGGTTATTCGACGCTGGTCAATTGCTCTTCGATGGGCTCACCATCGAGCCCAAATGCCTTATGCAGAGTGCGCACCGCCAACTCCAAGTACTTGTCAGACACGCCAATGGAGATCTTAATCTCAGAGGTAGAGATAAGTTCGATATTAATACCCTCTTTAGCCAGCGCCTCGAACATTGTCGCGGCAATACCTGAATGTGAGCGCATGCCAACACCGACCACGGCGATCTTGGCCAGCGTATCATCACCAGCCACCTCCCTGGCGCCAAGTTCTTTAGCAGTCTGCTGAAGCAGTGCTATCGCCTGTGGGTACTCGTCGCGGTTGACGGTGAAGGTGACATCGGTATTTCCATCCTGGCCCACGTTCTGAATGATCATGTCGATGTTCAGATGGGCCTTCGATATCGGTCCGAATATACGTGAGGCGACACCGGGCTGATCCGGCACACCCCGTATTGTGACCTTGGCCTCGTCGCGGTTGTAGGCAATTCCAGCGATCAGTGGCTGTTCCATCTCGTTTTCCTCGTGTGTAATCAAGGTGCCAGGGCCCTCCTCGAACGACGACAGCACGCGCAGTGGTACCCGGTACTTGCCGGCAAATTCCACCGAGCGGGTCTGCAGCACCTTGGCACCCTGACTGGCAAGTTCCAACATCTCCTCGACCGTAATCTGATCGAGGCGGCGCGCTTCGGGAACGATCCGTGGATCGGCGGTATAGACTCCATCAACGTCGGTGTAGATACGGCACTCGTCGGCCTGAAGCGCCGCCGCCATTGCCACGGCAGTGGTGTCCGATCCACCCCGGCCCAGGGTAGTGATGTTGCCCTTACCGTCCACACCCTGGAATCCGGCCACTACCACCACGTGACCCGCTTGCAGGTCATCACGAACCCGGGCCGCATCAATGTCGACGATGCGGGCTTTGCCGTGGATGTTGTCGGTCAGAATGCGTACCTGGGCGCCAGTATAGGAGCGAGCGTCAATGCCACGCTTATGCAAAGCCATAGACAAAAGTGCAATGGAGACCTGCTCGCCGGTAGAAACCAGTACGTCTACCTCACGAGCCGCTGCATCGGCATCGATTTCAGCTGCCAGCCCCAGCAATCGGTTGGTCTCACCAGCCATGGCTGAGACCACGACCACGAGATCCTCGCCTCTGCCCCGCGAAGCCACCACGCGATCGGCCACGGCGTCAATGCGCTCGACCGTACCGACCGAGGTACCGCCGTATTTCTCAACAATAAGTGGCATGTTGCTGTTTGTTGTGCATGTGGGGTCGCGAATTAAAGCGCTTCTGCGCCCATGGGTAAAGCCCTGCAAGAAGTCCGCCACATACTGGCCAGTAAATACCGCCGGCCACCGGAGTACCCTAGCGGTGGGTGCTGAACAGTTCAGCGCGCGCTTATCCAGTCGTCCACCGTCGCCAGCGCTGCGTCCAGAGCAGCGATGTCGGCACCGCCCCCCTGGGCCATGTCGGCCCGGCCGCCGCCCTTGCCGCCCACCCGGCCAGCCAGTTCCGACACCAGTTGCCCGGCATGGAAGCGGTCCGCCAGGTCCCGGGTCACTCCGACCAGCAGCGTGGCTTTACCCTCGTGCGCACCGCCGATCACCACCACGGCTGAGCCGAGGCGATCGCGCAGGCGGTCCATCATGGCCCGCAAACTCTTGATGTCGACATTGTCGTAACGCTTCACCAGCACCGGGGTATCGTTGATCTTGCGCACATCGTCGAGGGGATCGTCACCCGAGCCACCCGCCGCAATACTCCCCTGCAGTTGCTCAACCTTGCGTTCCAGTTCGCGCACCCGGCCAACGAGGGCTTGGGCGCGTTCCTCTAAGTCAGTCCGACCGGTCTTAAACATCGCTGCCAGCCGGTCCAGGCTACGGCCATCAACGACTGCTTGCTGACCCGCTACCTCGCCGGTCACAGCCTCCAGCCGGCGCACACCGGCCGCAATACCGGACTCCGAAAGTATTCGAAACGTACCAATATCGCCGCTGTGGCCAACGTGGGTACCGCCACAGAGCTCGAGTGAGACGTCGCCCATACTCACCACCCGGACCTCATCATCGTAGCGCTCACCGAATAGCGCCATTGCGCCCTGCGCCTGGGCTTCTTCTATTCCCATGAGGCGGGTGCGCACTTCGAGGTTGGCACGAATCTGCCTGTTGACGATACTTTCGACCGCGTCTACCTGCTCAGCAGCCATCGCTTCGCCGTGGGAAAAATCAAAGCGCAGACGGTCAGGTGCTACCAAAGAACCCTTTTGCTGTACGTGCTCACCGAGCATCTGGCGCAGTGCTGCATGTAGCAGGTGTGTGGCCGAGTGGTTGGCGGCCGTCGCAGCACGGCCATCGACATTGACCTCGGCGGTCACCGCTGTTCCCGGAACCAACTCGCCCTCGATCATCCGGCCCCGGTGGGCGATAACCTTATGGGCAAGGTAATGCACCTCTGCCACCTCGAACTTGCCGTTGTCCCAGTACAGGTATCCCTGGTCACCAACCTGGCCACCGCTCTCAGCATAAAACGGTGTGGCCTCCAGCACCACCACGCCTTCTGCACCAGCTGCCAGCGTCTCGACTGCCTCACCCTCCCGGGCTAGCGCCAATACTGCGCTTTGCCCAGCCAGTTCCCCATAGCCAGTAAAAACCGTGCTCTCATCTACATCGACCGCAATCGTGCCCTCGGCCTCGAACTGGCTAGCCGCACGAGCCCGATCCCGCTGCTCTGCCATGGCCTGCTCAAAGCCGGGCGTGTCGACGGTAAGGCCCCGTTCGCGGGCGTAGTCCGCGGTCAAATCTGCCGGAAAACCGAAAGTGTCGTACAGACGAAAGACCAAGTCCCCGGGAATAATCGTGGCACCGAGGTTTTCGATCTCCTGCTCGAGAATACGCATTCCCTGTCCCAGGGTTTGTATAAAGCGCTCCCCCTCCTGCGCCAGTGCGTGCTCTACCTGCGCCTGGGCGGCAACGAGCTCGGGATAGGCCTGACCCATCTGCGCGATCAGCGGCGCAACCAGTTTGTGCATAAACGGCTCGGTCGCACCAAGCTGATAACCATGACGGATGGCGCGACGAATGATCCGCCGCAGGACATAGCCACGACCCTCGTTCGACGGTGTCACCCCATCAGTGATCAGGAATGCGCTAGAGCGAATGTGGTCGGCAATCACGCGCAGCGAACTGTTATCCCGCTCACCGCTGCCGGTCACTTCCATGGCCGCATCGATCAGCGCAACGAACAGGTCGGTCTCGTAATTGCTGTGCACGCCCTGCAGCACCGCTGCCAGGCGTTCCAGGCCCAAGCCGGTATCCACCGATGGCCTGGGCAACGGGGTATCAACGCCATCTGCACCGCGATTGAACTGCATGAATACCAGGTTCCAGATCTCAACGTAGCGGTCACCGTCAGCCTCAGGGGTGCCCGGCGGGCCACCGGCCACGTCCGGGCCGTGATCGTAGAAGATCTCGCTGCACGGGCCGCACGGCCCGGTATCGCCCATGGCCCAGAAATTGTCGCTGCCATCAATACGGGCGAAACGTTCTTTGGGCACGCCAATTTGCTGCAACCAGATGTCGGCAGCCTCGTCGTCGTCCTTGAACACCGTTACCCAGAGTTTATCCTCGGGCAGACCATAGCCCGAGGTGAGAAGGTCCCAGGCAAACTCGATCGCCTGCTCCTTAAAATAATCACCAAAACTGAAATTGCCCAGCATCTCGAAGAAGGTATGATGGCGGGCGGTATAACCAACGTTTTCCAGGTCATTGTGCTTGCCACCGGCGCGCACGCAGCGCTGAGCTGTGACCGCTCTCTGGTAGGGCCGCTTATCCTGCCCCAGGAACACATCTTTGAACTGAACCATACCTGCGTTGGTAAAAAGCAAGGTGGGGTCGTTGTGTGGCACCAGCGGGCTGGTCGGAACTACCTTATGGCCGTTGCGCGCAAAATAATCCAGAAACTGCTGCCTGATATCCTGGGTCTTCATTGACCGTTCTCTTGTTATTGGCTCTATCGCTCTGTCCGCCCGCAGCAAGACGCTGCAGGGCGCAAGTTTAACCGGCCTTGTGCCAGTCGCCGATTACCCGGCGAATTGCATCTGCACCAAACCCGCGGCGCTGCAAATAACTGGCCCGCCGAGCCCAATCGCTGAAATCACACGAAGGGGCACTGCCGAAGTGGCGCTGGTACTGGGCCCTCAGCACACCGTCCCACTGGATGTCGGCGGCTGCCAGGGCAGTTTCAATGATCTCGGCGGCCACGCCGCGCGTCTGCAGTTCCCGGCGCACGTAAACGGGCCCGTAACCCGAAGCCGAACGGCTCGCCACCATGAACTCGGCGTAGCGGGCGTCAGACAGACGATTATCATCTTCCAGTTCGTCCAGCAGTAACTCGACCAGCCCCGGGGCATAACCCCGGGCAGAGAGTTTTTGCCCGAGCTCGGCCCGACTGTGCTCGCGCCGAGCCAGCATCCGCAGGGCCGAGTCGCGGGCCCGCTGCTGCGGCTCCGCCTGTGGGCGTGCCATCAGGCTTTGGCGCTTTCCGCCTCGGCTACGGGCGCCTCATCGGTGACGATCGGGTCAGGCTTGGCCGTGTCGATGCCCATCTTCTGGCGCACTGCACTCTCAATAGCATCGGCAATATCGGCGTTCTCGCGCAGGAAATCGCGCACGTTGTCGCGACCCTGGCCGATCCGATCGCCGTTGTATGAGTACCAGGCCCCTGATTTTTCCACCAGGCCGAGTTCTACACCCATGTCGATGAGTTCGCCTTCCTTGGAGATGCCCTCGTTGTAGAGAATGTCAAATTCGCACTTTCGAAAAGGCGGGGCAATCTTGTTCTTGACCACTTTTACCCGGGTTTGGTTGCCCAAAACCTCCTCACCTTTTTTGACCGCACCGATGCGGCGGATATCAAGCCGCACCGAGGAGTAGAACTTGAGTGCATTACCGCCGGTAGTCGTTTCGGGATTACCAAACATAACGCCGATCTTAATGCGAATCTGGTTGATAAAAATTACCATCGTGTTGGAGCGCTTTATGTTGGCGGTGAGCTTGCGCAGCGCCTGCGACATCAGCCGGGCGTGTAGTCCAACGTGCGAGTCTCCCATCTCACCTTCGATTTCGGCTTTCGGGGTCAACGCCGCGACCGAGTCGATGACGATGATATCTACCGCGGCTGAGCGCACCAGCATGTCGGCAATCTCAAGAGCTTGCTCACCGGTATCTGGCTGAGAAATCAGCAACTCGTCCACGTTGACGCCCAGACGCCCCGCGTAACTCGGGTCCAGCGCGTGCTCTGCATCGATGAAAGCGCAGGTGCCGCCGGCTTTCTGGGCCTGCGCCACTACTGAAAGAGTCAAGGTAGTCTTACCCGAGGATTCCGGGCCGTAGACCTCGACCACCCGCCCGCGGGGCAGACCGCCGACGCCGAGTGCGATATCCAGCCCCAACGATCCGGTCGATACCGTCTCAATATCCCTTCCAACCTCGGAATCTCCAAGCCGCATGACAGATCCCTTGCCGAACTGCCGCTCAATCTGCCCGAGGGCAGCATCCAGTGCTTTTTGCTTATTGCCGTCCATGTAACGCTCCTTGAAACTAAGGATTAACCGAGGACGCCCGCCTCTGCGCTGGCCTTCCTGGCTTGCCCAGCCGCGCGCGCCGCATAGTCCCGCTGGGGCCGAAATAATACGGTCGGGCGGGAAAAATCGTGGTATCTGCCATTATTTCACAATAGACCTGGCCGGCACAGTGAACTTCTCCACAATATCAGGTGCTCAAGCGACCGCTGCGGCTCGCTCGTGCAAACCCTCGAGGGCGGCCGCCACGGACTGATGACGAACGGCTGCGCGGTCGCCGGCAAAATTAAACCTCTGCCCACCCGGCGCCCGACCCGGCACTTGCCAAGCAATAAAAACCGTGCCAACCGGTTTTTCAGCACTGCCGCCATCCGGCCCTGCTATGCCGGTGATGGCAAGGCCCGCTTCTGCGCCCGTGCGCGCAAGCGCACCGCGCACCATCGCCTCTGCCACCTCCAGGCTGACGGCACCATGGCGTTCGATTAACCGCACTGGCACTCCAACCAGCGCCTGCTTGGAGTGATTACTGTAGGTCACGAAACCGCACTCAAACCAGGCCGAACTCCCAGCCACAGCGGTGAGACTTTGTGCTACAAAACCGCCCGTACACGACTCCACCGTCACCAGGTGCCAACCGCGCCCGGCCAACAACTCGCCAATTTGTCCGGCGCGTTTTGTCAATTCCTGAAGGTTATTCATTGCGCTGCTTAAAGTGCCTCATTGTGGTTGCCCCAGAGGCTCACTGGGTGAGTTCGAAAAACGCCTAGGCAAGTCAGGGGATACCGTTTTTTCTTCATTCCAGTATCATAAACTGCGACTCCTGTCGTTCAACCCCGTAATATCCCCGAGATGCGCCAGACCTTGCTCACAGCGACTTTGTTCGTCATCCTGACTGGCGTAACAACAGCTCAGGCCAGCGATTTCGAGCGTGAGCAGCGCCTGATCGAGGAAGTCGAAGCCAACCTTTTCTCCGGGGAACTGGTCAGGCTGGAGGCAGCGGGAGTCGGGTTCGCTGCCGTGGAGATGGCATCTGAGACCGATAGCACCCGTGGTGCTGTGATCCTGCTGCACGGGCGGGGCTTGCACGCGGACTGGCCGGAGAACATCGGCCCGCTGCGCGTGGGCCTGTCCGAAGCCGGCTGGCTAACTCTGTCGCTACAGATGCCGGTGCTGGAGAAATCGGCCAAATACTTCGACTACGTGCCTATCCTGCCCGAGGCATTGCCCCGCATCGATGCCGGAATCGCCCATGTCGCCGGCCAGGGCATCTCACCAGTGATCCTGCTGGCGCACAGTTGTGGTGCACACATGGCCTTGCGCTGGCTGGAGGAGCACACCGACACCGGGATTGATGCCTTCATCGGCATTGGCATGGGCGCAACCGACTACCAACAGCCCATGCAGCACCCCTTTCCCTTTACCCGCCTCAAGATCCCGATACTCGATCTTTATGGCGAAGATGACTACCCGGCGGTGCGGCGCATGGCTCCCGAGCGGCTGACGCTTATCGAGGAAGGTGGCAACCGCGCATCCAGCCAGAGGATCGCACCCGGGGCCGGCCACTACTTCACCGGGCAGGCTGACTTGCTACTGCAAGAGGTAGGCGCCTGGCTGGGCAGCCTCGGCTATTGACTGCTAGTCCCCGTAACCACGCGGGAAGTAGTGGCGGCCAGCACGAAACGATTGCGCATCGACCCAGTGCCTGAAACCGTTTAGCTTGGTTGTGCCGCCAGCCGGCTGGATATCATCGGGTACCGTGTAGGCAGCCAGGGCCCGGCGCGCCTCTGATAACACCTCGTTGCGGTAGAAATCCCGCAGAGACGCAAGGCTCACGTTGCGGATAGCCTCGGCCAACTGCTGACGGCTGTCAAAACCGAATTCCTGCTGGTCGATCTCCCGCCAGTAGCGCGCACTGCGATCGCCCAGTTGCTTGTCCGCGGCGAGTAGGTGACTTATGAGCGCCTGCCGGTGTTGGCCATAGACATCAACCGGCAGAGTATCCAGGGTTCGGGCATATTCTTCCAGAAAACGAACCACAGCCTTATGTATCTGGGGCACGCTGCGCTCGGGTGACTGCACGAACAGAATCAACCCCGGTACCCGCAGCACCGGCATGGCCCCGGCAAAGACAACGTAACCCATCTGCTGCCGGGTGCGTAAATCCTGATAAAACGGCGACTCCAGTAACTGACCCAAGAGCATATACTGCGCCCGCTCCTCCAACGAGCGGTCCAGCCCTTGCAGATACAGCGCAAACGCCGTATCCGGGTGTTGCGAAGCGCTGGCAAAGGCTCCCGCCTCGCCTGGCAGCAGGCGTGCCACTTGCCCGTGGGGCACGGAAACAGGGCTGAGAGATGCCGCCATAGTGCCCGCCACAACACTGGCTAGTGCTAAGGCCTCATCGCGATGGTAATTACCGTGGGCCAGCGCCTCAACATTCATTTGTGCGAGCAGCCGCGGGGCGAAAGCGATGAGTTGCGCCCGGTCGGTAGCCTCGGCCGCGTTGATGAGCGCCATCGGCCACCACGCCGGGTCCAACAACAGGCGGCGCAAGTCGCCCAGGGTCCGACTTGACGGGTCCTGCCGGGTCTCGTTACGCAGGACGCGCAGCAACTGCTCCCGGACCCGGTCAAAGCGCGCGGCGGTGATCTGCGGCTGGACCACGGCCTGCATGATTCGCGCCAGTAACCGTTGCTGCTTATCAGTGTACCCCTGCAGGCGTAACGTGAAACCGCGCAGATGGTGATAAAGCTCGAAATGCAGCCCTGCAAGCAGTGCCGGGTAGGAGAACGCATTAAGTTGCTCACTGACGAGCGCCACATACAGGCGGGTCAGCACCGAGTGCGCAAGCGAATTGTTGGCCAGCGGCGAGCGAAAGGTGACGAAGAAGTTACCGCGCGGCGCGGCAAAGGATATGTCGGGCGCAAACCACAGGCGCAAACCATCTCTGACCGCGATTGGCGACGGCTGCGGAACCTGCCCCGGAACCATCCTGAGGTCCAGGTCGACGGCGATAAACGGATTAGGCCCGGGCAGCACCAGCGCCGCCTCTAGCCCGGCATCCTGCCAGGCACTGACCTGTTCTGCCGGCAATTTCTCCAGCGCGTAGCGGGCAGCATAATTGGGCTCGGTCTGGTCGACCGCAAGTTCTGGACCCACCAACACCAGATGTAGATTACCCGGTACCAACTGCGCCAGGTAGTCGCGGATAAGCGTCTCGTCATAGTGGTCGAAGCGATACGGCGCCCACAGCACGTCGTCGGCCGGGTAGTCGTGCAAGCGTGCGGCCAGGGTCCGCACCAGGGCAGCCGGCTCGGTCTTTTCCTGGTACTCGAAATCGATGCGTGCCAGCTGAGCCTGCTCGTCGAAGATCCACCGCTGCAGGCCTTGCTCGCGAACCAGTGTCACGGCTGCAAACAGCAACTGGCCGATGTCCCGGTAATGTGTCAACCCCGCGGCGGTCAGCGTGATAGTGACTTCCAAGGTACTCTGACGCTCGCCGACGATTCCTTTGCCCACAGAGAGTCCCTCTGCCCAACCTTTGCTTTTTAGCAGTGCGAGCAGCGAGCCCTGCTCCTCATGGCCGAGCAGGTGGCTGATGTAGGTGAGTGGTTTTGCCGGATAATGTGCCAGTGTGGCTGGCACAGGAAAGACGAACATCGCCAGGCGCAACTCCTTGATTGGCACGACCCGCTGCACCAACGGCAGTGCACCCGGCGCATACATGGCGGGTTCGGGCGGCCGTTCCCGGGCGGGCCCTGGGGGCACCGCCGCAAAATGCGTGCGTACCCACGCCTCCAGGGTATCGAGTGGTTCCCGACCCAACACTGCCAAAGTCATGTTGCCAGCACGGTAATACTCGACAAAGAACTGCAACAGATCCTCGCGCACCGGGTCGTCGTCGCGATCTGCCAGGGTCGCGGCGCTACCCACGGCAAAGCCACCATCAGGAAAAGCCGGCTCCAGGGCCTGGCCACGAGCGGCCCAGATCCGGCGCCAGTCACTTTGCAACTTGGAGGAATACTCCGAGTGGACCACCGCCCGTTCGCGGTTAACAAACTCGGTGTTCAGCAACGGTGCCGTAAAAAACTGCGCAAACCGATCCAACGCCGGTTCAAGGTAATCGGCCGTAATATCGAAATAGTAATTGGTGTGGCGCGGCGCGGTATAGGCGTTGTCACTGCCACCATGACGGCTGATAAAGGACTGGTACTCGCCCGCCTCGGGATAACCTGCAGTGCCGAGAAATAACATATGCTCGAGCAGGTGGGCCAGCCCTTCGCGGTCATCCGGGTCGGCCCCACTACCGATTTTGACATCGATCGCGGCGGCCGCTTTGTCGGCAGAGGGATCCTGTACCAACAACACCTGCAGCCCGTTATCAAGGACAACGGCTCGATATGCCCGGGTGTCGGTGCTGGGAGCATGAACGACAGCGGCTGCCGACTGCAGCCACAGTGCTGCCAGCAACCAGAGCGCCAGCCAGGGCCAGCAGCGCACCGCCAACGGGAAATAGTGGTCGCTTTTCTTCATGGCAGGCCTAGCCTAGCAGGTTGTAAACCCGACATGGGTGACTATCTGGTAAGCATGATTCGCGGCAATAACAGGCTGTCTAGCTACCAGAGAGCGCGAATTCGGAATCTACCTG
>Ga0208278_1000753_pt1 | contig 16930 bp, 16 predicted proteins | sample ETN01SmetaG_FD_185794 | JGI IMG/M metagenome (GOLD analysis project Ga0208278, IMG submission 185794) | Marine microbial and viral communities from oxygen minimum zone, Eastern Pacific Ocean - ETNP2014F12-01SV259 (SPAdes) (version 2) | ecosystem: Environmental > Aquatic > Marine > Oceanic ...
GTGAAGGAAACACCTGTTCAGGATCCTTATGTTGTGGAGCGTAATTCATATAACCGGCAAATCAGCAAATTACTGATTGATGTAACCTATGCACTTCAAATTTTCCGTACAGGAATGTTTGTGCAGCTTGAAGTCAGCATAGATCCATCAGGTACAGTTGTGAATCATAAAGTTATTAAAAGCAGCGGATCGCATGATTTTGATGATACAGCAATTATGTCTTTGGAGGAAATTCAGTTTGCTCCACTTCCGGAAGCTATGCTGAAATACGGTAATTATGTTGTGATTCTACAAATTCAGAATTCCAGATAATTTTTCAAAAGCAGTCACAGAGCAACAAACATTAACTAAACATGTTTTCAGGTTTTCCACATACTCTACGGCACTACGGTTTTGATACAGATGTACGTGTCCTGATGGAACTGTACCGTACCATGGAAATTGGGTTGATCACCAATCTCGGTTCCCTTTTTGACATTGGACAGCATTTGATTTGTAAATCACGGCGGGAAATTGCACCCTACACACTTGCGTTCTGGGACCATTTTTTAGGAATCGATTCAACCAACTATAACAGCATTGATGATGCGATCCGCAACTCTTCCGCATTTGAACATTGGCTCAGTCAAAAACTGGAAACCGGAAAAATCGCCGGTGAGTTTGATTATGAAAAACTGATAGACGAATTTTTGAATGAAACACTGCAATCGGATTTGCAGGCTAATATTCAACAAGAACTGGATGCGCGAAAACATCTTGATGAGGACAATCAGGATTTGAGCGACCGCGTCAATAACGCACCTCCGGGACCAGCGCAAACCAGTGACAAGATGGTGGATTATTCAAAAATTTCGCTTGAAGAGTTGATGGAACGGATGAAGCGCGTGATGGAGCAGCAAAAAACAGCTCACAGCGGCGGCGGACACTGGATCGGCAGTCATGGTTTTTCGCCTTACGGACATTCCGGACAAGGTCTAAATGGAATCCGGGTTGGTGGCCCGGCTCATGCGGGAACGGCGCGTAAGGTACTTGGTGATCCTTCATTTTATCCGATTGATCTGGATGCACCGATTACCGATAACAATATGGATGCGGCACTGCAGGCACTCAGGAACATTGAGGATATGCATCCGGACAGGAAACTGAATGTGAAGCGTACCGTAGAGGAAACCGGACGCAATGCGGGAATTGTAATTCCACATTTTTTGAGGGAACAGCAGGACCGTACACAGGTTTTGCTGTTACTCGACAACGGTGGAAATTCAATGTGGGTTCATGCCCAAAAAGTTCAAACACTTTTTGCAAAAATCAAACGCCGTTTTCCGCAGGACTTAAAAACTTTTTATTTTCACAATGCAGTTTACGATCAGGTTTATGAAGACGAAGCCCGGCGCAAACCGGTAACTCTCCGGAGAATAATGGAGAACAGTCCGGACTACCGCGTTTTCATCGTTGGTGACGCGTACATGGCGCCGCATGAATTGCTGTCACCTTTTGGCTCAATTGAATTTCGGGAAGAATCGTCCACGCCAAGTCTGACAAATTTGAAAACCCTGCACGAGCATTTCCCCTATGTTGTCTGGATAAATCCTACTCCAAAACAGTACTGGAACCGCACGGTCGCACCTTATGTTCAAAAAGTTTTTAAAATGGAACCGCTCACGATAAACGGAATCCTTGAGGCCGCGAAATACATGAACGGTATCAAACATTTTTAGGATAACATCACAATTATTAAGGAGATCCTAATGAAATTGAATTTCATCTTCCTTTTGACGGTTGCGTTGACATTTTGGACATCCGTCCTGCAGGCTGGAGCCGGAGATGGATTGGGGTTGTTTCTGGATTTTGGACAACTAAAAGCGGTTAATAATGACACTGAGACAGAATATCAGACTTCCAAAATAGGCGGCGTCCAATATGACTATCAGTTCCCTTTGGGTGATTCTTTTTCTTTCTCACTTTTCGGCACAGAATTCAGCGGAAAAGGCGCATTGCCGGACAACACAAAATATGAATATTACAAGGTAGGTATCCTTGGCGCAGAATTACGGGCATGGATGGGGCCTTTATTTATTGGAATACATGGAGGACAATATTATCTGACATGGATTGAATCGTTGAGTTCTTATTCCGGAATTAAATGGAGCGGCGGAAGCGGATGGGGTTTAGGACTTGAAGGTGAATCCGGCTGGTCGCTTTCATGGTACAGTGAAAAAAGTGAAAAAGTCATTTTCGACGATCTTCCGGATCAACGTGTAGAAGGTCAGCGAATACTCCTCGGCTACCGTTGGCGTTAATCCAGTTCCGGAAAATTTTTCAGGGGCACGGATTGGGAATACGGTTATGAATTTCGTCAATTGCATCCAGTACTTCTGCGGAAAGTTCCAACTCCGCGCTCTCCAGATTTGATTCCAACTGTTTGACTGAGGTGGCTCCAAGCAGCACACTTGCCGTGAACGGCCGTGTCCGAACGAAAGCTAAGGCCATTTGCGCTGGATCCAAAGCGTTTTCTTGGGCAAGCAACACATACTCACGAGTAGCCTTAAGCGCGTTTTTTGTCTGGTATCGTTGAAAACGGGAAAACAAGGTTAAACGAGCGCGAGCCGGTTTTAGTCCGTCGAGATATTTTCCGCTCAGCATGCCAAAAGCCAGCGGAGAATACGCCAGTAAACCTACAGATTCCTGATATGTAATTTCCGCCAATCCGGATTCAAAGCTACGGTTAAGTAAATTATAAGGATTCTGAATACTGACAACTCTTTCCCAACCGTTATTTTCCGCCAGACTCAGGTAACACATGACACCCCACGGGGTTTCATTGGAAATTCCGAAAGCCCTAATTTTTCCTGCTTTGCGTAGTTTTTCCAGTGTTTCCAGAGTTTCCGAAATTTCCGCATTTTCCGGGTCTTCATCCTGCGGAGAAGTGAATCCCCGTTGGCCGAAAATATTTACATTCCTGTCAGGCCAGTGAATTTGATAAAGATCAATCGTATCTGTTCCGAGTCGGCTTAAACTTCCTTCAAGAGCTTTGTTAATATTTTCACTGCTGAGATGATTTTTTCCGTCCCGAATGTAACCACCCATGGCACGTGATGTCACAGTGGGTCCAACAATTTTTGTTGCCAGAACGAGGCCTTCTCGGCATTTCCGCTGTTTCATCCACTTGCCGATCATTTGTTCGGATTTAGTGAAAGTTTTTTCCTGTGGAGGTACCGGATACATTTCAGCAGTGTCAAACAGAGTAACTCCTGCCGCCAGTGCGCAATCCATTTGCGCAAATGCTTCCTCTTCAGTATTCTGTTCTCCAAATGTCATTGTGCCCAGACCGATGCAACTGACTTCAATTCCGGATTTTCCTAAAGAGTTTTTTTTCATATTCTATTACAAATTTGCGTCTGTGCGAGAGTCATGAGGATTATTTTGCACGTTTTGCAAATGGAGATTTTGGATATTTTTTTATCAATTCCCTCCACAACACTTTTTGTTTTTTCTGCTGCCCCAGCTTGCCTATCGCATCGCCTAAAAAATATAGTGCTTGAGGTATGTGTCTGCTTTTTGGATATTCACGAAGAAACGTACCGTAATGAGATGCGGCTTGTTTGGCGTGTCCCTGTGCTAAGAAACTGTGTGCGACGGCCAAAAGGATTTCGGCTTTGAGCAGGGTTGGTTTTTTCTGCATTAATATTTCCTGCAGATGCTCCACTGCCTGATCTGGATTTCCTGCTTGCAGTGAAATAAGTCCCTGCAGAAGCTGTTTTTGATCTTTGGGAAATTCAACTTCAGGCGTCTCATGAACTTTTGGAGTTGTTTCCTTTTTGGCGGATTTTGCAGAACTTTTCTGTAGCTCGGATAATTGTTTTTCCAGCACAGTTGTTTTTTTGCGTAATTCAACAAAACCGTTCTGCAGAGATTCCAGCAAATCCCGCGGCGGAATCGCCTGTTCGAGTTCACTGTTACGCTGCATTTGATCTGCGGTCAATGCCTGCAGATTCTGCAGTAATTCCTGCTGTTCTACGACTGTTTTTTGTAAAGCGGTAATTTCTTCAGATTTTTTTTGCGCAATCGTCTTTTTGGGCGTAGAGGTGGAACAGCCACTAAAAACAAAAAGTAAGACCGGCAAAACTAGATAAAAGATCTTTGTTCCTGTCATCTTCATAAAAGGGGGCATTGCAATACTTTTGTTGAATCTTTGTAGATATTTTGACATAAAAAGGAAGTTATTTCAAAGCGGGGCTAAGATTTGCAGAAAGACTGAGTCGGAAAACTATTTACTCCAGACCGGATTAGTCTCGGCAATATTGTTGGCATTTGTGGTAACACGAATGGAGCGGCCTCCAAAAGCAGAAATATAATAAAGTTTGGATACATTTTTCTTTTTCGCAGAGAAAACAATTTGTTTCCCGTTCGGAGACCAATCGGGTTTTTCAGAATCATAACGCCCAAATGTGAGTTGAAGATGCCGGCGGGTGAGCAGTGTATATTTAAAAAGCTGAAAAACTCCTTTTAACTGCCTTTCATAAACCAGTTGCGATCCATCCGGAGACCATTTTGGAGAACTGTTGTAACTACCTCTGAAGGTCACACGTTCCGTTTTATGAGAAAGTATATTATGCACATAAATTTGCGGGCGTCGCGGACGTGCGCTGTCGGAAACAAACGCTATTTTCTGTCCGTCTGGAGACATTTGCGGTGAAGTTTCCAGACTTTTCCAGGCAAAAATCCTTTCCAACTTCGCGTCTGCCAAATTATAGCTGAAGATGTCGGAGTTGCCCTTCTTCATGAGTGTCAGCAAAATTGACTTCCCATCCTTACGCCAGCTTGCACCAAGAGGTTGAAATCCGGAAGGAAAGGCGAGGATTTTTGCACGTAGACGTATCGACGGCTGAATGGTCAACTGCACGCTGGAACGGGTAAAAGTCGTGTAGAGAATATTTTTATTATCAAAAGACCAACTTGCAAGATTGTTGGAACCAAGATTATATGAAAATCTTTTTTGCACAGTTCCATCATAACTGCTGAGCATGATGTTTTTTCTCTGGTTTGTTTTTTGCGCTGTGTAAGCAATTTTGCTGCCAGAAACACCTTTGAAATTCAGCGTTTTTTCCACAAACCAATCTGCCAGTAAAAGTCCTGTTTGCCGCAAATTCTCTGCTTCTTCCAACGGGAGTAACTTTTGCGCTACTGGCGATTCCTCACCCTGCCTCCAGAGAGTAAATTCCAGTTTATCCGGATTCTTTTTTAAAAGCAGTTCCAGCCGAAATACTACTTCTTCGGATTGCGCAAACTCTGCCTTTGTTCCATTAATTATTTGGAAATATTGTACTTTTCTCAGATTATCTTTAAATACTTTTTGAACAGCCGCCGCTTCCGTGCCAGTTCCTTCAATCAGGCCAACTTTAACAGGAACAAACTTTGGGTTAGTGATTTCAAAATAATCAATAGCATGTGCGGAACCTCCGGATACGGACATAATTAGTCCTAACAGCAGAAAAACAAAACCCGCCTTGATACGTAATATTGTTGCTTGATCACCGTTTTTGGGCTTCACTAACATCTCATAATTGGAAGTTCGCCGGCGTGAACCGGACACCGAATTTGTATGAATCTTCAGGATAGGACTCTGGCAAGGATGGGAGAAATTGCAAGTTTTTCAACAGATTTTTCACAGTTTTATTAAGTGTGGAATTTGCGGATTCTTCCATCGACCAACTTAACAGTCGACCGTTTTTTGTGATTTCAAACTGAATCTCGGCAGTGAATTGACTTTCAATCAAATGTATCGGCACTTCCCAGCGTTCAGAGAGTAAACCTTTAAGCTGCTGATGATATTCTTTTAATTCAACTGCGTTTAAATTGAGACTCTTCTTTTCCGGCAAAGCATTTTGCAAGGTAACAGGAGTCAAGAACGTCAATATATTACCGACTTGCCCGGAAAGCGGTTTTCTTGAAACTTCGGAAATTTTGAGACGCCCCGGAAATTTTTCAACCTGTGTCAGAATACTCTTGAGCGAGATTTGTGCTGATTTCTTTTTGATTTTAGTTATCACGGGCGCTTTTTTCGGCTGCCCTGACAAAACTATATCCGGATATATCAACATTCCGTTGGAAGCTTTTCTGCCGTACTGTTGAGTTGTTAAACCTGGCACACCGGAAGACGCGGTTTCGTTTGCGAAAAATGGCGACCACTCATCCCACTGCCAGCCATTCTTGCTGATTATACCGGGATACCAGTAGATCAGCGCACTCAGCAAAAAAACGTGCAGTGCTGTTGAAAACAGGATCCCACCTGAAAAACGCCATTTCAACGCCATAAGCCAAGCCAATTTTTATTCACCGCTGCGGAACCAGGAGAGACGCGAAGAAAGATTGTGAAAAAAATAATTCTTCTCCATGAAAACTAATTTTGCCTGCCTGGAGGATTCACGAATGATAACCTCATCACCTGTTTCAAGCGGAATTTTTTCTTTACCATCAGCAGACAGATAAATTTCTTTTTCATGAGTTTCCTCCGAAATTTGAAGTCTGATTAATGATTCTCCGGTGACAACCAAATGTCGGGAACGGAAATCGTACTCGTTCAAACCGGTGATAATCATGCAGCGCAGTTCCGGCATAACAATCGGCGAACCCGCGGCCAGTAAATATGCTGTACTACCGGTGGCCGTTCCAACTATTACGCCGTCTCCGCGCACCCTGCGAATGTGTTGCTCGTTGATGTTCAACTCAACCGCAATCAGTCTGGTCGCTCCACGCACAACAACTTCATTCACCGCAAAATCCTTTCCTTGCGGGTGAACGCACTCAAGTACTGAGCGTTCGCTGATTATATATTTCCCCTCAAGAACACTCTGCAGCATATCGGTCAATTCTTCTCTGTCTCCGGCGGTCAGGAAACCGACATTTCCAAAGTTGACTGCCAAAACAGGACACTGCGGAAAAAGACTTAAAGCAGCAAGTACAGTACCGTCACCGCCGAATGAGAGTACCAAATCCAGATCCTCATTTCTGCCCGCGTTCTCTTCGAGTGGTGAAATTTCGATACCGTGAGGAACAAACCACTCCTGCACCAACTCCGTCACAGGCTGTTCATATTGCGGGGAAAAAATCCCTACTTTACGCAGCTGAATTTTATTTTCGCTCACCACTCTTTCATAGAAAAATTTATCAAGTCTTTACAGCATCTTCGGGTACTTTTAGCTTTGTTGTCAAGTGAAAAAACCTGCTCAGTTGACTCTGACGCAAATTGACTGCTGTTAATTATAAATCAATTTGGCTGATAACTGTATATTTCTCAGTCTCAAACTTGCGTTTCCACAGAAAATGTGGGAGCATCTATAGGTTAAAATCATTAACTTAAAAAACAAACAACTGTGAACACATTTTTAAGAAATATTGGAATCTGGCTCGTTATCGGCTTGGTGATGCTGATGCTTTTCAATCTGCTTGGGCCAAAAGAATCGAACGAAAGAAAAATTTCATTTTCGGAATTTATTTCTCAAATCGAATCCGGCTCGGTACTTGAGGTTTCAATCCGCGGAAGTCAAATTCACGGGGTTAGTGACACAAACGGTTCTTTCCAAACACAGGCTCCAAACTATCCCGCGTTATTTGAAATTTTAGACCGTCATCAGGTACGTGTACGTGTGGAACCTACAGATCAAACCAATTTATTTATGGCGATTCTTAACAGTTGGCTTCCGATGATTCTCATCATTGGAATCTGGTTGTTCTTTATGCGGCAGGTTCAGGGCGGCGGAAACAAAGCGATGGGTTTTGGAAAAATTCGCTCACGCATTACCAACACTGAAGATAATCCAATCAAGTTTGAAGACGTTCAGGGAATTGATGAGTCACGTGAAGAATTGGAGGAAATTGTAGATTTCCTCAAAGATCCGGGAAAATTCGAAAGACTCGGCGGTGAAATTCCAAGAGGCGTTTTGCTGATGGGAGAACCAGGAACCGGAAAAACTTTACTGGCCAAAGCAATAGCTGGAGAAGCCGCAGTACCGTTTTTCAGTATCAGCGGATCTGATTTTGTGGAAATGTTCGTGGGTGTTGGCGCAAGCCGAGTCAGGGACATGTTTGCGCAGGGGAAAAAACACGCACCTTGTATAATTTTCATTGACGAAATAGATGCGGTTGGACGCAGCCGCGGAGCAGGACTCGGCGGTGGCAACGATGAACGCGAACAGACGCTAAATCAGTTGCTGGTTGAGATGGATGGTTTTGAAGTCAATGAAGGTATCATTGTAATCGCGGCGACTAACCGACCGGACGTGCTGGATCCCGCTTTGCTGCGTCCCGGACGTTTTGACCGTCACGTAGTAGTTCCGACTCCGGATATTAACGGACGTGAAAATATTTTAAAAACGCACAGCAAAAATATTGAACTGCATAAAGAAGTAAATTTGAATACAATCGCCCGTGGAACTCCAGGCTTTACCGGCGCGGATTTGGCAAATCTCGTTAATGAAGCGGCGCTATGGGCAGCACGTCAGGATAAAGATGCGGTAGAGAATGAAGACTTTGAATATGCAAGAGACAAAGTCATGATGGGTGCTGAACGGCGCAGTCTGCTGATAACTGATGAAGAAAAAGAAACTACTGCTTATCATGAAGTTGGGCACGCGCTTGTAGCGGCCAGTATTGAAGAAGTAGATCCTGTGCACAAGGTGAGCATTATTCCGCGTGGACGTGCTTTGGGTGTTACAATGCTGCTTCCGGAAGAAGATCGACACAGTCACAATAAACGCGCATTGCTCGGTCAAATTGCGATGATGATGGGCGGACGTGCGGCAGAGCATCTTGTTTTCAAACGCTTCACCACAGGTGCCAGTGATGACTTGAAAAGAGCTACTGAATTAGCGCGTAAAATGGTTTGCCAGTGGGGAATGAGCGAAAAACTTGGACCGCTGACATACGCGGAAGACGCGGGGCATGTTTTTCTGGGTCGTGATTTACAACAGCACAAGGAATTCAGCAATGAATCAATGAAGATGATAGATGAAGAAGTGCTTGAGATTCTAAATTCATCCTATGACCGCGCGAACAAAGTTTTAAAAACTTATCGTAAAGCTCTTAAATCACTTGCTGAAACACTGCTGGAAAAAGAAACTATCGATGGCGACCATGTACTCCAGGCAATGCAGCAGTTTGCACCTAAAACTAAAAGACAGACTCCGCAGAAAAAAAGTTCAAAGACTTAAAATTGCTTTTGAGCATTTTTAGAATTACTTAATAACCTGGGACATCTTTGAAATAATTACAAAGTAGTTGGTTATTTAAAGAAACCAAAGAATCAAAAAAATAACGTCCCAGGTTAACTGTGTTAATCAGAAAACTTAGAACCGCTTTCCCTTCCGGAGACTTTAGTGGAAACACTTTTATCAATTTTTAGCGGCAACTTTTCCCTTCGCTGGCAAGATCTGTTTGATATAGTCCTCCTCTCTCTTATTTTTTACCGAATCCTGCTTCTTATTCGAGGTACCCGCACGATTCCCATGTTAATGGGATTTGTTTTGTTGCTGGCTCTTTATCTTGTTTCGCTGATTTTGAATCTGGAAGCAACTCAGTTGCTGCTTGATAATTTAGGGCAATCGCTGGTGCTGGTGCTGGTTGTGCTTTTTCAAACTGATATCCGCAATGCGTTGGCGCAAATCGGAGTTTTCACTCTTTTCCGTGAAAGTAATCAGCAAAAAAAAGATGTAGTAGACAATATCCTGCAGGCCTGTCTGGTGATGACACAGCAGAGGATTGGAGCTCTCATTGTCTTTGAGCAGGAAGTCGGATTGAAAAATTACAGCGACCGCGGCACACAGCTTAACGCGACAGTCAGCGAACCGCTTTTGCTGAGCATTTTCCATCCAACCTCACCGCTGCACGACGGCGCAGTGATTATCAACACTAAAGGGGATTTGCTGGCGGCGCAGTGTATTTTACCAGTGTCGATGAACAGTCGTCTCAGTTCTTTCCTTGGCACGAGACACCGCGCGGCAATTGGTTTAACAGAAGAAACCGATGCGGCAGTCCTGATAGTTTCTGAGGAACGCAAAGAAATAAGTCTCAGTTACCGTGGACAGTTGATTCGCGGTGCAAATGAGGATATACGTAAAGCTCTGATGGAAGTACTTTCCGGAAACATTCCGGCTGCAATTCAGGACAAGGAAACAAAAGATGCTGCCAGAAAGGCCGCGACTGAGGCTGCAGCAAAAATTACTGGTACATCCGATTCAACCGAAAGTTCAGAAATTCAGGATAACCCCAGCCAGTCACCTGATATCCAGACAGAGAAAAACTAATGCGGATAAATGCTTCATACAAAGTACTTGCGGTAGTTTTAGCTGTCTTCGTCTGGTTTCTCGCACGGAAATCCGGCGAACCGATACAGATGAGTTTTTACGCACCTGTTGTTTTTAAAAATGTATCCCCTGAATTCCAAGTCACGTCTGATCCACCGCAGGTCAACATTGTGGTACACACCAACAGCAGGGATTCGTTTAATCCTCAGGAGATTCAGGCGGTGCTTGATCTGGACAAAGCACAGGAAGGAATACTTTCTTATGTGCTGACCGAGAATCACATTTTATCACCGGTTAAAGTTGAGATAACACGCATTCATCCTTCACAAATCACGGTTAGAATTGAGGAACTGATTGAAAAATCTTTTTCGATCAAACCACGTTACCAGGGGACACCCAAAAAAGGTTATTTACTGGGTGACATAAAAATAATTCCGGACACTCTTACCATGCGTGGTCCGCGCTCCGTTTTGGAAAAAATGGAACATATTTCCGCACATGAAATTGAACTGGAAGGTTTAAATGAAAGTACCACTATGCGTGTTGATTTGGATTTGCCTGGAGGAAACGTACAGATTATCAATCAAAACGTTGATTTTTACACTGCGGAAGTAACTATCAACAGTCTTCCGATTAAGAAACGGTTTGACAATGTTCCGGTTTATTTACGAAACATGGATTATGTAAGTGTGATAAATCCTAATACTTTTAATGTTTTTGTTGAAGGCCCGGAATACTTGATACAGGAATTAGATCGGGATAAGCTTTATGGAGAAATTGATCTTTCGACATATGAACCTGGAAACTATCCAAAGGTGACACCTAAAGTAGTAACTCCAGAAGGAATTACCGTACTGCAGCAGTGGCCCATCGTTTCTGTCTGGGTTAAGAATGAAAAAAACTAGAATAAAATAATAACAAAAATAATGATATCATTACACATCAACATCGATCACGTAGCAACAGTAAGACAGGCGCGTCAAATAAATGAACCTGATCCTGTAACAGCGGCAGGTCTAGTAGAACTGGCGGGCGCTGACGGAATCACAATACATCTGCGTGAAGATAGAAGACACATTATTGACCGTGACGTGCGGATTTTGCGGGAAACTGTACAGACCAGGCTCAATCTGGAAATGGCCGCAACAGCAGAAATGTTCCGCATCGCTCTGGAAACGCGTCCGGACATTGTGACTCTTGTGCCGGAAAAACGTGAAGAAGTGACAACCGAAGGTGGGCTTGATGTAGCAGGCGCTCCTGAATCAATGCACAAAGGAATCGCACAACTCCGTGAAGCCGGAATCAGAGTGAGTTTATTCATCGATCCGGAAGCAGAGCAAATCGAGGCCACTCAAAAAGCAGGTGCGGAAGATGTTGAACTGCACACCGGATGTTACGCAAATGCGGAAAGAGGAATTCAGCAGGACAAAGAATATGAGCGGCTCGTTTCCGCTGCAGAATTCGCGAATGAGCAAAATTTACAGGTCAATGCAGGACACGGGCTGAATTACATCAACACTCAGCGGATTTGTGGATTACCGCATTTGCGTGAATTAAACATCGGTCACAGTGTCGTAAGCAGGGCAATCTTTGTCGGCCTTACTCAAGCAGTTCAGGAAATGAGAGAAATCATAATTCTTAATTCATAATAATTTTATGTCAAAAGAAATAATTATAAATCACACTTCGCACGAGACACGTGTCGCCGTGATGGAAGGAGGAGTCCTTTCCGAACTGCATCACGAACGGGAAAAAATGAAACGTGTTGTGGACAATATTTACAAGGGCAAAGTTCTGAATGTTCTGCCGGGAATGGAGTCCGCATTTGTTGACATTGGCGCGGAAAGGGCGGCATTTTTACATATAGATGACATTCTTCCGGAACATGAAATCCTTGGAGAAACATCAAAGAATAACGGCGACAAACAGCAAATAGGCCAGCTGATTCAGGAAGGTCAGGATGTGCTGGTGCAGGTTTCAAAAGGGCCCATCGGCACCAAAGGTGCGCGCATAACGAATCATGTATCCATCCCCGGAAGAAACCTGGTTTACCTGCCGACAACCCAAACCCTTGGAGTTTCACGTCAAATCAGTATCGACAAAGAACGTGACCGACTCAAGGAAATTGTCAATCGACTGCGTCCGGAAAATTCGGGATTCATCATCAGAACGGTTGCAGAAGGCCACACAGAAGAAGATTTGCATTCCGATATTAACTACCTTGTTTCTATTTGGGAAGATGTGCTGGAAAAATATAAAACCCTCCCCGCGCCTTCGCTTTTACATTCGGATCTTAATGTAATTTTCCGCACAATCCGTGATCTCTTTTCCACGGATATCCGTAAACTGGTTGTGGATGACAAAGACCAATTTCAAAAGGTTCGTCAATTTGTACGTTCCTACCTGCCGCGTTATGGATCTGTGCTGGAAAATTATTCAAAAGCCGAACCTGTTTTTGATCATTACGGAATTGAAAATGAAATTGACCGCGCGCTTGGAAACAAAGTCTGGCTGCGTTCCGGAGGACACCTTGTCATTGATCAGACAGAAGCCCTGACTGCGGTTGATGTGAACACAGGCCGTTTTGTAGGTAAGGAAAGTCACGAAAAAACTATTCTGCGTACCAACATTGAAGCAGCAGAGGAACTGGTTTACCAACTGCAGTTACGCAATATCGGCGGGATTATCATTATCGATTTCATCGACATGGAAACGCAGCAACACCGGCAAATGGTTTATCAGACGCTCAAGGATCAACTGCGTTCTGATAAAGCACGGAGCAAGATTTTGCAGATAAGCGAGATGGGGCTCGTCGAAATGACTCGTAAACGTGACCGAGAAAATCTGAGCCGCTACCTGTGTGACCCTTGTCCATATTGTGACGGCAACGGTCATATAAAATCCGCGTCAACAGTCAGTTACGAAGCATTTCGTGAAATTCGGCGCAGCTGCCGCAGAAATACAAAAGGTTCCATCGCAATATTCTTGCACTCTGATGTTTTTAACTACATACAGCAAACTGAGCAGGAAGCAATTGAAAAACTGGAGGTGGAAATGGGCAGAGCCATTACTTTTAAGATATCAGACGAAATGCACCATGAACAATTTGAACTTTACGAATACTGATCTTACCATGGAACTTGCGGAAAAAAATTTAAAGCAGCACATTGCGGAAAACGTTTATCCGGGACGCGGAATTGTGCTTGGCCGTAACGAAGAAAATTCGTGGATCGTGATTTACTGGATTATGGGACGCAGTTCCAACAGCAGGAACCGGATTTTTACGCACGAAAACGGAATTTTGCGTACCGAAGCCGCTGATCCTACACTGCTTGAAGATCCGAGCTTGATTATTTACAATGTAATGCGTGATGTTGATAGGCGGATTGTGGTCACAAACGGTAGTCACACCGACACAATTTGTGACGGTTTAGTGCAGGGTAATAGTTTTTACACATCTCTGCATTCCGAAAAACATGAACCGGATGCGCCGAATTATACAACGCGTATTTCCGGAATAATTGAGCAGTCCGATTCCAGTATGGCTTTGTCCAGAATAAGCAAAAGCGATTTTTCCGCAGAGCATTCAGCACATTTTTATTATCGCTATACCGACATTCCAGCGGGTTACGGATATTGTGTGACGACCTACATGGGGGACGGCAATCCACTGCCTGCTTTTGCGGGAGATCCAATTTTGCTGCCTCTGGAAGGCGATGCCGAAAAAATCGCTGATAATTATTGGCAGAAACTTAATCCGGACAACCGAATTTCTCTGTTCGTTCGTGAACTAAATAATTCAGGCGAAGATGGATTAAAAATCATAAATCGTTTTCAAATGGCGAAGCAATAAAGGAGGATCATTAAATGGAAATGGAAGACGAAAAAAATGCTGAAGCAAATTCCGCAGATGGTGATGATTTGACTGAAGATGAAAATTTGAGCGGAGACCAATACGAAATTACTGTTGGAGATATTGATTCAGGTGAATTGGATTTTGATATAGTGGATTTTGACGTAGTGGACGATGAAGAAGATGAAATAGGAAATGAGCAAGTGGCAGGAGAGGCCACAGAAAGAGATTTAGGGGATCTCGACTTTGATGTTGTTACTGATGAAGATTATGATGAGGAGGAGAGTCCTGATTTTGAAAATAGGGACGAAGTGCTTGATAATCTGCCGCCTTTGGATGAAAGTGATTTAGAGGATATCGATCTTGTGGAACCGCTGGATGATGCCGCTGATTTCGATGTAACAACTCAGCAGGACGATTTTTTTGACAAATTTCATGATCATGACCTGAGTCCGTTTAGTTTTGCGGGAAAACAGCTGGTGATCTTTGACACGGCAAAAGAACAGGCGGAACTGTTGAAAAAATACCTCAGCGAACGTGCCGGAATGGAAGTTGAGAGTGTCGGTAAAAAAGAAAATCTCTGGCGTTTCCTGAAAATAGATCCTCTTGACTTGATAATTCTTGAAACTGGAACTGAAGGAAATTCGGACGCGATGGAGCTTATGCAGCAAACTAAGAATCAATTTCCGGAGGTCCATTTTATCTGTATTTCCGGACCTGTGAGTCTGGAGAGAAGACTGCAGTTCCTGAATGCGGGTGCTCTCGATTATTTGACCCGCCCATTACATTTATCCACAATTGCGCAGAGTATTTTAGTTCAGTTTAGCCGTACCGATATTTATGATATTGATGATGATGTTGGAGATCTTGACACTGAGTCACATGACATTCCGGAAGAAGCGCCAATCATCGATGAAACTGAACCGAAACCTGGGAATAATTCAGGCAGTTCTGCCAAGCAGTCGGATAACGACCTGAACTTTGCTGATGAAATTGATTTGATAGATGAAGATTTTTAATCTTTGTTTATGAAGGAACCCTGCATCCCACTTCCTCCAATAGATTATCCTGACGGTGTAACCACGATTGATGTCGCTTATGTCCGCTCAGGTTTTGCCGCGAGCCATTTAATCGTTGAAAATGGATACGCGGCTTTTATCGACACCGGCACCTCACTTTCCGTCCCATTACTCCTCAAAGTTCTTGCAGAAAAAGGTATTTCGCGTGAAAAAGTAACACACGTAATGCCGACCCACGTTCATTTGGACCATGCTGGAGGAGCCGGAGCCCTGATGCAGGAATTCCCTAATGCATTTTTGGTAGCACATCCACGAGGTGCACGCCACATGATTGATCCCACAAAACTGATTTCGGGAACAGTCGCGGTTTACGGCGAGGAGAAAACTCAAAAACTCTATGGAACAATCGCCCCTGTTCCGGAAGAGCGAGTTTTGATTGCGGAAGACGAAAGCCGCATAGATTTTCATGGACGCTCACTGCTTTTTCTTGATGCACCGGGACATGCTCGTCACCATTACTGCGTAATTGACGAGAGTACAAACAGTGTTTTTTCTGGAGATAATTTCGGAATTTCCTACAGAGAATTTGATAATGAAAACGGTGCCTTCATCTTTCCAACTACAACTCCTGTCCAGTTTGATCCGGAAGCTATGCGGAAAACTCTGGATCGTCTGCTGAGTTACAATCCGCAAGCCGTCTATCTGACACATTTCGGACGCGTTACAAATGTTGAAAAGCTGGGCAGTGATTTGCGTAACTGCCTGGATCAACTCACAGAAATGGCTTTGGTTTTAAAACAGGAAGGTAAGGCGCAACAGGATAGCCTGGCATCCGGTGTTCAACAGATACTCAGAGACAGACTCCGAAAACACAACTGCCAACTTCCGGAAAGCCGACAGGATGAATTACTGGCTTTCGATTATCAGTTGAACGCGCAAGGGATCAAAGTTTGGCTCGATAGACTTGACTGATAGACGCGGTTATAATTTAATTTCCTCAACAATCGACCGTACAATTGGAACCTGGACATAACCGCTTTCAACGCTCCAGAAATAGTAATATCCACTTGTGCCGCCCTGTTCATCTTTGTGGGTGGTTACTTTACCGTCGCGCACTGTCCAGCTTTTGACGATAGCTCCGCTATCAGCAACATAAGAAACACGCAGATCCTTTCCCAATAAATTATCGGCCTGCTTGAATATTTTGTTTCGCGATTCTTCTGTACAGCCTCCCAATAAAAGCAGAAAAAGTAGAAAAATATAAAATGTTTTTTGCATGGATCCTCTATATTGTTTGCTAAAGTAGTTTTCAACAATAATATCATACCGTATTTTTAAATAAAATCACGCCAAAATAGCCCCTAGCAAATTCAACAAAGATTTGATCCCCTCTAATAAATCCTGTTTATCCTGTAATCCAGTCAAAATGTTTTTCGTTCTTTTCCATGATTCCATAGCAAAAATACTTGACATTATCTTGTATTAAGTTACCATGTTCAGAATTTGAACATATAGTAGGTTGTGCAATTTTTCACACAAATTGAGGATCTTGTAATAATGACTCCGGAAGAATTACGTACACTGACGCTTTTTAATACTGTTGAGAACAGCCCTGAGATTAATCAGCGGCAGTTGGCTCAAGAGCTGGATGTCTCTTTGGGCTTGACAAATACCTATTTTCAAAGAGTACTCAAAAAAGGATGGGTAAGAGCTAAACAAGTCAAACCACGTCGCTGGCTTTACTTCCTTACACCTCA
>Ga0208278_1000757_pt1 | contig 16878 bp, 16 predicted proteins | sample ETN01SmetaG_FD_185794 | JGI IMG/M metagenome (GOLD analysis project Ga0208278, IMG submission 185794) | Marine microbial and viral communities from oxygen minimum zone, Eastern Pacific Ocean - ETNP2014F12-01SV259 (SPAdes) (version 2) | ecosystem: Environmental > Aquatic > Marine > Oceanic ...
GGAACGGGGTCATCCGGAAGCTTGATAATTCGCTCAAACCCGGCCTGCTCCGCGCCAAGCACCATGCGCCGGGCAAGGGGAAGGCCGAGCAGTTCGGTTTCGGGTCCAACCGGGCCGCCGTTGCTTGGCGGCAGCACGATGAGAAGGCTGGAAATGGCGTTGATGCCCTCCGGTGCGTTTTCCGTCTCGTCATTATGGGAAGGAAATAAATTCACACCGTTTCCCTCCTACGAATTGCCATATCGCGGCCCCAGCTGGGCGGGTTCGGAAACGGAGCGCTGGCCCCCTTTGGAAAGGCATATTTTTTCATGGGTTTCAGCTTCCTGAAGGGCTTCTGGCGTATCCACGTCGAGCCAGAATTTGCCGGTTACCTCAGCGGTTTTGGCGCGGCCCTGGCATGCGAGATGGCGAAGGCCATCGGAGAGGCCGTGCAAGCCATCGGCGGCGGCCAGTTCCAGGCCCTCGAAAAGACCTGAAGTGCAGAGCATTATGCCGGTATCGGCCGCGTCCCAGGCATCAAGGTTCTTGCCGATCTCCTGGATTTGGCCATCCTCAAGCCGGACCCGGGTGACGTCGTCGAGATCGAAAATGCTGTCCTTGTCACGGTCCACGGCGAGACACATTTCCCCTGGCTCCGGGACATGTCGGGTCAGGGTCTCCGCGATTTCCGGGTCGAACATATGATCGGTCATGGTCAGAAAAAAAGGTGCATCGCCCACATGTTCCCTTGCCGCCAGCGCGCTGGCACCGTTTCCAAACCGCCAGTCCGTAGCGGTAACGGCATCAACAGTCACGTCATGACCGCGCGCAATAAGGTCGAAGTGGGCCGTGATGGCGTCCGCCTCGTGACCGGTTACAACGATAAAATTCGTGATCCCCGCGCCGTCGCGTAACGCCAGCACTGTGTGCTCGGCCAGCGTTTTTCCGCCCACCCGGACCAGCGGCTTCGGAGTGCCGGTTTCCGATGTTAGCCGCGACCCAGGCCCGGCCGCCAGAATGATGGCCCTGTCGGGTTCGGTTATGGGCATAAACTGCTCCTTCCGGCTGTTTAATGCCTTTATGGCAGGTCGTGATCAGCCGCGGATTGCGGCAATACTTATCCTTGTCGGAGATAAAAATCTAGGGTGACGATATATTCATCCCGTAACCAAAGTGTGTTTTTGTTGGGGCGCGTCGCTCTCAGTTACGGTAGTGGAGGTCGTTTTCCAAAGACCAGGACGTCTGGGGGGTATTGAGGAGCATGCGATAGACCTGGAGGTTGCCGAGAACGCGCTGGATATAGGTGCGGGTTTCGTAAAAGGGGATGCGTTCAATCCAGTCCAGGGTATCCACTTCCGACGAGCGCGGGTCGCCGTTGCTGCGCAGCCATCTTTTCACCCGTTTGGGTCCGGCGTTATAGGCGGCCAGCGCCAGAACGTAAGAGTTGCCGTACTTGTCGAGAAGGCCGGAAATATAGGCTCGGCCCAGCATCAGATTGTATCTTGGGTCCGTTATCAGGCGGGTTTTTGAATAGGGTAGATTGAGCCGCCGCGCCATGTTTTTCGCCGTGGCTGGCATGATCTGCATCAGTCCGCGTGCCCCGGCGTGGCTTTCGGCGAAGCTGTCGAAGCTGCTTTCCTGGCGCATCAGGGCCAGCAGCAACGGCGTTTTGGGATGCTCCCTGTCAAACTGGGCGGGGATGGGGTAGCCCCGGGACACAAGATAGACGCCGTTGCGGATGGCCTGGCGGGCGATCTTGACGCCCACGTCGGGACGGCCGTTGTCATGGGCGAGATCGGCCACCAGGGCGCGCTCTCCCGGCGTCGATACGAGGTCGTTGAGATGTATGACGAAGGGTTCGATCCGTTTGTATTCGCCGATTTCCCCCAGAAGGCGAACGATGCGCACCAAGTCGCGGGTGTTAAACTGTTCCCTCTTACGGGTCGCGGGCAGGGGGTCGGGGGGCAGGGAAGGCGGGACTCTATTCTTGAAGCGGGCGGCGGCAAGCTGGCCGTGAAAGGTGGTGGGGAATTCCGCCGCCTTGGCGTACCAGCTCTGGGCCAGTTCGCTGCGGCCCAGTATTTGCGCCGCCCGTGCCGCGTAATAGGCCGCCCGTGAGCGGCTGACGGGGTAGTGCATATTGCCATAAAGCCTGGTGAAGTGGTTGAGGGCGGCCTCGCCATCGTGAAGGAAGCGCAGGGCGATCCATCCCGAAAGCCATTCCGCCTCGGCGAAGCTGGTGCCCTCGACCTGTTTGTGGGAACTGGCGAGTTGGTAGGCAGCGGAGGTGTCCCCCTTGGCTAACGCCTGTCTTGTGACGGCCGCACGCTCCGTCCACCACAGTTCGGGATGTGTCAGATCGAAAGGCGGAGCGGCGAGAATCTCCCTGGCGTCGTCCCTTTCGTGCCGCCGCCGCCAGTGCAGGCGTTCGTACAGGAATCCCGGATCGCCCAGAAGATAGGCTGGCACATGGCGTATGGCCCAGTCGACGCCGCCACGGTTCAGTCGCAGCCGCAGCCTGGCCTCGGCGAGGGCCTGGTGGTCCTTGTCGACGCGGCGTATGGTGCGGCGCGCGGTCTTGAGTTTACCTTCCCACAGCAGGCGGTCGAGGCGGGCCCAGTTGTCCTCGCGGGTCCAGCGCTTGTGATGGCGGGCAATGAAGGTACGTTCCTGGCGGTAGTCGAAATTACCCGTAATCCAGGCGCGGCGGATGACAGCGGTTCCTTCCGTCCCCCAGCCTTGGCGGAGCAGGGCCTCGCCATAGCGCACCAGCCCCTTGGTAGTGATCGGCGGATGGGCGGCGAACCAGGCCAGCACCAGTGTGTCGGAGGTGGCGTCGGTCATGGCTTCCTCGGCGCGGCTGGTGAGAGTGCGCAGCTTAGGCCAGTCGGGATGGGTCTCGATGAAAGTGGTGATTTTCTCGAAACCGTGCGCTCCCTCACGCCTGAGGTCGAACCACTGGACCAGGGACCCCAACAGCGGATCACCCGACTGCGCGGCCTTGCGGTGTGCCGCCTTCCAGCGCTCGCCGTTGATATCCTTGAAGATGGCCCGCGCGGTTTTGAGAGTTTCGGGACTGAAGGTTTTGAGGCTGGGCGTCGGTTTGAGTGCCGGGACCGGGGAGGCGGTTCCAGCCGACGAGTCGTTTTGCGCCATGGCCGCAACGAAGGGAAACACGACCACCAAAAAAAGGGCCGCGCAAACACCGATCGGGCCTTTTCCCCTTATGGTTTCCCTCGTGATCTTCCGTACGATCCCCCACACGATCTTCGGGCTCCCCGTCATTGGCGCCCCGTTCGCCGGTGTTCTCGTATGTGCCGCGGCGGGGTCGTTGGCGTCCTATTTTACCCCCGATCGGGCGTAATCTGTATCCCTTTCCTTGGCGAAAGCCACCCCTCCGGCGCTTGTGGCGGCGGGAATGTAGGTCTATGTTCCCGCCAAACACTGTTTTAGCGTGGCGGAACGGACACTATTTAACGCTGCGGGGCCAGTCTTGCGTCGGTCCCGCATACAACCAGAGTAAGGCTTATGTTCAAGGGCTCCATGACCGCCTTGATTACTCCGTTCACCGACGGCAAGGTGGACGAGAAGGCGTTCAGGGCGCTGGTCGAGAGACAGTTGGCGGAAGGCACGCACGCCGTGGTGCCCTGTGGCACCACCGGCGAGTCGCCGACCCTGACCCATGCCGAACACATGGCCGTAACGGAGATATGCATCAACACCGTCAAGGGCCGGGTGCCGGTCATCGCCGGGGCCGGCTCCAACGCCACCGACGAGGCCATCGCGCTGGTACGCCATGCGGCGGAGGCCGGAGCCGACGCCACTCTGGTGGTGACGCCCTATTACAACAAGCCGACTCAGGCCGGGCTCTATGCCCATTTCAAGGCGGTCCATGACGCCTGCGAGCTGCCCCTATTCATCTATAACATTCCCGGCCGCAGCGTGGTCGATATATCAGTGGAGACCATGGCGCGGCTGGCCCAGCTGCCCTACATCGTTGGTGTCAAGGACGCCACTGCCGATCTCGACCGGCCGCGGCAGACCCGTGATGCCATCGGCGGGGAGTTCATCCAGCTTTCGGGTGAGGATGCCACTGTGGTTCCCTTCCTCGAAGCAGGCGGGGTAGGCTGTATTTCGGTGACGGCCAACATCGCGCCGCGCGCCTGCGCCGAGTTGCACGAGGCCTGGATGAAGAGTGATCAGGAAACGGTGAATGGGATCGAGGAGCGCTTGATGCCGGTCCATGACGCCCTGTTCTGTGAATCGAGCCCGGGACCGGTGAAATACGCTGCCGCCTTGATGGGCCTGTGTTCCGACGAGATGCGCCTGCCCCTGTGCGAAATCGCCGAGGAGTCCAAGCAGATAGTTCGCGCGGCTCTGGTCTCGGCGGGCCTGTTGCCTTAAGGCGGAGGGCGGGTTCCCATGGCCAAGGAGGCTGAGACGGGATACCGCGTCGTCGCCAAAAACCGCAAGGCGCGGCACAATTATCTTATCGAGGATCATCTCGAGGCCGGCATTATGCTCACCGGCTCGGAGGTCAAGTCGCTGCGCGCCGGGCGCGTCTCCATAGGCGAATCTTATGGTGCCGAGAAGGGCGGTAATATCTTTCTCATCAATGCCCATATCCCCCCATACAACCCCGCGGGAAAGCATAACCATGACCCCAAGCGGTCGCGCCAGCTGTTGCTGCACCGGCGCCAGGTGGACAGGCTGATCGGGGCCATAACCCGCGAGGGCATGACCCTGGTGCCGCTCTCGCTGTATTTCAACGAGCGTGGCATCGCTAAGGTTAATTTGGGTATCGCCAGGGGAAAGAAAAAGCATGACAAGCGTGCGGCCTCTAAGGAGAAGGACTGGAAACGGGACAAGGCCCGCCTCCTCCGCGACAAGGGGTAGGATTCTGAGGTAGTTCAAGCTGGAGTAAGGTAACCATAGAGGCACGGAGACACAGAGGAGGTCACAGAGGAAAATTATTCTTTCTTTTCTGAGCCTCTGCACCTACGTGGCTTAACAATCTCTTCCCGGAGTTCCTCATACTCCGTGTTCATGAGCACACCCTACTCCCCCTCTAAAATCACCCTCTTTTTCAGGGTCGACGTACTCTGGCCCGTTTCAGGGCTGACGTGCCCTAACCCTACCCCCTCCAATATCTCCCTGATCTCCGTCAACACATTGAAGAACATGGCTTCGGTCAAGCGGTGGGTCTGGGTGTTGTAGCGCGAGCAGTGGTAGCTGTCGGCCAGCACCAGATCGCCCGAAGGCCCCGGCAGGTGGTGGAGCGCACCATGGGCGAATGGGTGGTCTTTGAGCTTGAGGGCGAAGCTGCGCAGCACCGCGTCATGGGCCACTTTGCCTAAGGCCAGCAGCACGCGCAGGTTGGGCATAGCGGCAATCTCAGCACTGAGAAACCGCCGGCAGGCGGCGGCCTCAGAGCCGGTAGGTTTGTTTTCCGGGGGCACGCAGCGCACGGCGTTGGTGATGCGGCAGTCATGCAAGTGCAGCCCGTCATCGGCCCGCGCCGCGTAACGCCCTTCCGAAAATCCGAATTTGCCCAGACCGCCATACAAGAGATTGCCGGCGAAGTCGCCGCTAAAGGGCCGCCCGGTACGGTTGGCGCCTTTCAGCCCTGGTGCCAGCCCCACCACCAGCAGGCGGGCGTGGATGTCGCCGAAGGAGGCCACCGGGGCGTTATGCCATCCGGGATGGACTTTGCGGTTGGCGAGCCGGAATTCTGCGAGCCGGGGACATAGAGGGCAGTCGGGCTCTGGAATTGATTCCGGAGCCTTGCTGGAGGGAGAATCTGTCATGAGGGCGGGCCCGGCCTTAGGTCGATGTCACCAGTTCGTCTTCCTCCATACCCTCTTCCTCCATACCCTCGTCGAAGTCTTCTGGAGGGGGTATGTTCTCGCTGCCGTGATCTCGGCCGATATGGTCTTTCAGGTCGACGATGTCCACGAACTGGTCGGACTGGCGGCGCAGTTCATCGGCGCACATGGGCGGCGAGGACTTTACCGTGCTGATGACGGTGACGCGGGCACCCTTGTTCTGGACCGCCTCTACCAGGCGGCGGAAGTCGCCGTCCCCCGAAAACAGGACCATATGGTCGAGCTTGTCGGCCATCTCCATCATGTCGATGGCAATTTCGATATCCATATTACCCTTGATCTTGCGGCGTCCGGCAGAATCAGTGAATTCCTTGGTGGGCTTGGTGATCATGGTGTAGCCATTGTAATCGAGCCAGTCCACCAACGGCCGGATCGGTGAGTATTCCTGGTCGTCGATTAGCGCGGTGTAGTAATAGGCGCGGATGAAATTGCTTTGCTCACTGAAGAATTTGAGCAGGCGCTTGTAGTCGATGTCGAAGCCTATGGATTTTGCCGCTGCGTAGAGGTTTGAGCCGTCTATGAAAAGAGCGATTCGTTCGTTGGAATAAAAATACATGAGGTCTATCCTTGATAAAAATACCGCGTGCCCGAAAAAATAAGGAAACCCAGGCGCGCCTTTGAAAAATTAGGGGTTCACAGGGCCGTGGGCGATTCTATAAATGCCGGCCATTCCCCTTTATGCCTAATGAATGTTAAGTGGGTGCAGAAATGTGGCGCCGCAAGGACTTATCCTAAAATTATTTGGACACCTTATCGGGAACCGCGACTGTGATTTTCATCGGCATCGGCTCCAACCTGCCCAGCGACATGTACGGCGCGCCCCAGGCTAATTGCGAGGGGGCGGTCGGGATTCTTGAGGAAAGAGGACTCGCCGTCACCGGGCGTGGGCGATGGTACGAAAGCGCGCCGGTGCCGGTCTCCGACCAGCCCTGGTTCGTCAACGGCGTGGTCACGGTGGTCACCGACTTATCACCGCAGGCGTTACTGGATCTGCTTCATGATGTGGAATACGCCTTCGGCCGCGTGCGGCGGGCGCGCAACGAGGCGCGTATCCTCGATCTCGACCTTATCGCCTATGACGAACTCGTGATCGAAGACAGGCAGGGGGCAGTGGTGCCCCATCCCCGGCTGCACCAGCGGGCGTTCGTTCTGTTGCCCATGCGGGAGCTGGCGCCGGACTGGGTTCATCCGGTCTTGAAGACGTCCATCGGTGAGCTGGTGTCGGCCTTAGCCGGAGACCAGGAAATCCGCCCTGTAACGTGAGCTTCAACATAGGCTCCGGCATAATGACGGGCGAAGCCGCCAATGGCCTTGCTTAGTGGGCCGCCGGTACATATATTCCCGGTAAATACAGTTTCGGAACAAATAGTGAAAAAACAACGCATGAGCCCACTTCGGAGACATTTATGGCACGCGTAACCATTGAAGACTGCATTACCAAAATTCCCAACCGCTTTGATCTTGTCATGATGGCGGCGCGCCGCGCGCGCGACATTTCCGCCGGAGCCGAGTTGACCCTGGAGCGCGACAGGGACAAGAATCCAGTGGTGGCTCTGCGTGAAATTGCCGACGAGACGGTTCCCCTGGAAGGGCTGGAGGAAACTATCATCCAGACTCTCCAGAAATTCGTCGAATCGGAAGAACCCGAGGAAGAGGCCGTAGAACTCAGTCTTCCGGAAGTCTCGGATGAAGCTTCGGAAGGGAAAACTTCAGAGGAAGCGGGAGCCACGGAGGCTGTTGGGGCCGCAGAGACCGCAGGCGACGTGGCTCAGGAAGATGCCGAAGTCGCCGAAGACGTGCTCACCGTTCACGAAGAGAGCGAAAAGGACAAGGCTGAGGCGATAGATGGTGATGCGCCGGAGGAAGCAAAAGACGAGTCCTGAGCGAGATCTGGTATCTGTTTATTCGACGGTGTGAAAAAGAAGTTAAACCACGGGAACAAGTGAACCAAAGAGACGCAGAGGCTTAGAGAAGAATTAATTTTCTTGGTGATTTTAATTTCTCCTTTTTTCTACCTCTGTGTCTCCGTGACTCTGTGGTGCTTCTTAACCCTCTCCCCCTCTCCTGAAGCGTGCTACGCTTAATACTGTCTGCTACTGTCTGCCTATATTAGGGAGGGTGTGTCGCGGCTATGCGGAGGTAGGACGGGATGGTCCGTCAGTTTGAACTGATAGAACGCGTCAAGGCCTACGATCCCAACGTGGACGAGGAAGCCATCGACCGCGCTTATGTGTTCGCCATGAAGGCCCATGGCACCCAGCTTCGCGCCTCCGGTGATCCCTATTATTCCCATCCCATAGAGGTGGCCGGCATTCTCGCCGAGATGAAGATGGATGCCGCCTCCATCATTACCGCGCTGCTCCACGACGTGGTGGAAGACACGGTCAACACCCAGGACGATATCAAAAAGATATTCGGTAATGAAATCGCCCGTCTCGTGAACGGCGTCACCAAGCTCACCCAGATCGAGCTTCAGTCCGATCACACCAAGCAGGCGGAAAATTTCCGCAAGCTGGTTCTCGCCATGTCCGACGATATCCGGGTTCTGTTAGTGAAGCTGGCCGACCGCCTTCATAACATGCGCACCCTGGACCATATTAAGGACCCGGAAAAACGCCTGCATATCGCCAACGAGACCATGGATATCTTCGCGCCGCTGGCTGAGCGCATGGGCATGCATGAAATTCGCGACGAGCTTTATGATCTCGCCTTTAAGGAGATCAACCCCGACGCCCGCCAGTCTATCCTGTCGCGCCTGAGTTTCCTGCGCGACGAAGGCGCCGGGATGGTCAAGAAGATCATCCGCGAACTGGGTAAGACCCTGAAAGCGGCCGGTCTCGAGGCCAGGGTCAACGGACGCGAGAAGAAACCCCATTCGATCTGGCGTAAGATGCGGAGCAAGGCGATGGAGCTTGAACAGCTCTCCGATATTATCGCCTTCCGCGTGGTGGTGGACACGGCCGAGGAGTGCTATCAGGCCCTGGGCGTTCTCCACGGCGCTTATCCGGTGGTTCCCGGCACCTTCAAGGATTATATCAGCACGCCCAAGCCCAACCAGTACCGTTCCCTGCACACGACCCTGATCGGCCCGAAGAAACAGCGCATTGAGGTTCAGATTCGCACCGAGAAAATGGACGAGGTGGCGGAGCTCGGCGTCGCCGCCCACTGGAGCTATAAACAGGATATTCCGAGCCGCGAGGGACGGCAGTACCGCTGGCTGCGGGAGCTTCTCGACATTCTTGAAAACGCGGCCGGGCCCGAGGAATTCCTGGAACACACCAAGCTCGAAATGTTCCACGACCAGGTCTTCTGTTTCACTCCCAAGGGAGAACTGATCGCCCTGCCGCGCGGTGCCACGCCACTGGATTTCGCTTATGCGGTGCATACCGAGGTGGGGAACACCTGCGTCGGCGCTAGGATCAATGGCGTGATGATGCCCCTGAAGACGGAACTGGCCAACGGCGACCAGGTGGAAATCGTGCGTTCGAAGAAGCCCAGCCTGTCGGCGGACTGGGAAGGTATCGTCGTCACCGGCAAGGCCCAGTCCTGTATCCGCCGCTTCATCCATTCCAAGGAACGCCAGGAGTTTCTCGATCTCGGCCGCAACATCCTGAAGAAAGCTTTCGACAAAGAAGACCTTCCCTGCACCAAACGGGCTCTGGGCAAGGTTTTGAAACATTTCAACTATGAGACGGTGGACAATCTCTATATCGCCGTCGGCCATGGCGACCACACCGCCCAGGAGGTCATCCGCAACCTCTATCCCGATCATCAGATCCTAGCCGACGACGAAGGCAAGGTGGTTTCGCTGACCAAGGCCATCGGACGGCGCATGCGGAGGAAGAAGAAGGGGTTTGCGGTCCCCATCAAGGGGCTGACCCCGGGCATGGCGGTGCATTTCGGCGGCTGTTGCCACCCCATTCCCGGAGATCGTATCGTCGGTATCGTCACCTCGGGCAAGGGTGTGGCCATTCATACCATTGATTGCGAAACGTTAGAGAAGCTGGACCAAGAAAGCGAGCGCTGGCTCGACGTGACCTGGGATCAGGGGCGAGCCGCAGAAAAATCCCATATGGCCCGGATTTACGTGGTCCTGGCGAACGAGGCAGGAAGCTTGGGCAACCTTTCCACTACCATCGGCAAAAATGTGAGTAACATCACCAATTTGAAAATCACCAACCGTTCCTCGGATTTTTTCGAGATCATGGTTGATCTCGAGGTCAAAGACGTGAAGCATCTCGCCAATATTATCGCCGCCTTGCGGGCGACCCCGGCCATCAACTCGGTGGAGCGCGCCCGCGGATGAGGGGGCTCTTTGGGATACCCCTGCCGCGTCCCGGTGTCCGGCGGTCCAATGTCCGGTGGCCGGGGACGAAGCGGGCCGCAGGTCCCGCCTGAAGGAATACGCCATGTTCCAGCGCCGGCAAAAACGTCATGTGGCCCATCACTTCCGGGAGTTCCTGTGGCCCCGCGCGGGCTGGCGCCGGGTCAGCATCTATATGGCGCACCGGGTCAAGAGAATGCCTGACACGCCCTACAGCATCGCCGCCGGGTTCGCCTGCGGCGCGGCTATGTCGTTCACGCCCTTCGTGGGGTTTCATTTTGTAATGGCGGCGCTGATGGCCTGGATCATCCGCGCCAATATCCTGACCTCGGCCATCGGCACCGCGGTGGGGAATCCCTGGACTTTTCCCTTTATCTGGGCCGGCATCTACAATCTCGGCTCCCGGGTAATGGGCAGGGAGGTAACGGACATGCCAGTGCTGAAACTCTCCATGACCAACATTTTCGATAACTTCTGGGGTGTGTTCCTGCCCATGATGATCGCGGGCGTTCCCGTGGCCGTGCTAGTCTGGGTGCTGTTCTTCTTTCCCCTGCGCCGCGCGGTGGCGGGTTACCAGGCCCATCGCCTCCATAAAATCGAAAAGAGCCGCCAGGACTCCGAGCCATGACCGCCACCCAAGATCGGAAACTGCGTCTCGGTGTCAATATCGATCATGTGGCGACCCTGCGTAATGCCCGGGGCGGCGTTCATCCTTCCTCATTGCGGGCAGCGCGGATGGCGGCCGGGGCCGGGGCCGACGGCATTACCGCCCATCTCCGCGAGGACCGCCGCCATATCCGCGACGGCGATATAGCCCGTCTCAAACAGGAAATTTCCCTGCCCCTTAATCTTGAAATGGCGGCCACCGACGAGATGGTGGCTATCGCCCTTACCCATCTCCCCCATGCCTGTTGCCTGGTTCCGGAAAAGCGCGAGGAGTTAACCACCGAGGGGGGCCTCGACGCTAGCGGTCATGTGGCCCATCTGGCTCCGCGCATCGCCACCTTGGTTGAAGCGGGAATCCGGGTCTCCCTGTTCATCGATCCCGATCCTGACCAGCTACGCACTGCCCGCCAGATGGGCGCGCCGGTGGTGGAACTGCATACCGGGGCCTATTGCGTCGCCGCGGATGACCAAAGAGAAGGGGAATTGCGACGCATCGTCGAGGCCGCGGCAGTGGCCGCTGAGCTGGGGCTGGAATGCCATGCCGGGCACGGTCTTTGCTTCGAGACGGTAGCGCCGGTGGCGGCTATACCCAATGTAGTGGAACTCAATATCGGCCATTTCCTGGTTGGCGAGGCTGTGTTCACCGGGCTTGAGAGCGCCATCGCTGAGATGCGGCGGCGCATGGATGCAGCCCGCGCCGGAATCGAGCCATGAGGATCTCCGCATGAGGATGGCGGCATGATTTTAGGCCTGGGCAACGATCTGGTTGATATCCGGCGCATCGAACGCACGCTGGTACGTTTCGGCGCGCGTTTCTTGGAACGGGTCTTCACCAGGGTCGAGCGCGAGAAGTCGGAGCGGCGCAAGAACCGCGCCGCCAGCTATGCCAAGCGCTTCGCCGCCAAGGAGGCCTGCGCCAAGGCGCTGGGCACGGGGTTCCGGCAGGGGGTGTTCTGGCGCGATCTCGGCGTGATCAACCTTGACTCGGGCAAGCCGGGAATGGCCTTGACCGGGGGCGCGGCGCAGCGTTTGGAAAGCATGACGCCACCGGGCATGGAGGCCATGATCGAACTCACCATCAGCGATGAATCCCCACTGGCCGAGGCTATCGTTATCATCTCTGCGGTACCCAAGAATATGCCAGGCAACAGGGAGAACGCCAGCTGAGGGCTACCCCGAGAAAACGGCTTGACAGAGTCCGCGTGGAAGTGGCTACATCACCACGAATTTAGGCTCTTGGTTTAAGGTAAAAATCTTTATAAAACATATAATTAAATGGATTTATTTATGCGGGACGAGAAAGAAGGGGAGTTTTTGGAAACGGTCCGGATCATCTTCTACGCCATTCTTCTTTCCATCGTCTTCCGTGCCTTCGCCTACGAGCCTTTCAACATTCCCTCCAGTTCCATGGTGCCGACCCTGCTGGTGGGGGATTACCTGTTTGTCTCCAAACTCTCTTACGGCTACAGCCGCTACTCCCTTCCTTTTGGCTTGCCGCTGATCCCGGGGCGCATATTCTTTACTCCGCCCGAGCGCGGCGACGTGGCCGTGTTCAAATTGCCGCGCGACAACGATACCGACTATATCAAACGCATCATCGGCCTGCCCGGCGATCGTATCCAAATTACGGAGGGGCACCTCCATATCAATGGCGAGGTGGTGGAACGAAAGCTCATCGGCGAATACATGATCCGCAACAAGCGGGGAGATTTCGTGAGCACGTTACTTTATCTCGAGACCCTGCCGGGTGGGCGCAGCCACAGGATAATCGAGATTTCCGATGAGATGATCCTGGACAATACGGACGAATACCTGGTCCCCGAAGGCCATTATTTTGCCATGGGGGACAACCGTGACAATTCCCTGGACAGCCGCGTTCTCACCGGAGTCGGGTTCGTTCCCGAGGTCAATCTGGTGGGCCGCGCCGAAAGACTGTTTTTTTCCCAGGACGGAAGTGCGAAAATCTGGCAGTTCTGGAAATGGCTGTTCGCCGTTCGTTACAGCAGGCTGTTCCAGGAAATTACCTGAGCTGGATTATCTAATCTGGGAAGTATCGCCGATGGCGGCCGACCCCGTTCTTTCAGAACTCGAAGACATCATCGGATACCGTTTCGCCGATCCGGACCTGCTTGACGTGGCGATGACTCATGCCAGTTTCAGCTGTGGAAACGGCGGCAATAACGGCGGTGATGACTACGAACGGCTGGAGTTTCTGGGTGACCGGGTGTTGTCGCTGGTGGTGGCGGATCTTCTCATGGCTCGTTTTGCCGAGGCCCTGGAGGGTGATCTGGCCTTCCGCCACGTGGCACTTGTGCGTCGCGAGACCCTCGCCGAAATTGCCGCCAAGATCGGCCTGGGGCGTTTTTTAAAACTGTCACGAGGCGAGGAGGAGAGCGGCGGCCGCGACAATCCGGCCATTCTCGGTGATGCCCTGGAGGCGGTGATCGCAGCGCTCTTCCTCGATGGCGGGCTGGAGGCGGCGGGGAAATTCATCGCCGAACACTGGACCGAACCCATGCTCGCGGTCACGGCTCCGCCCAAGGACGCCAAAACACTGCTTCAGGAATGGGCCCTGGGCGCAGGAAAGGGATTGCCCGCCTATGGCGTTCTTGACTGCGCGGGGCCGGACCACAAGCCGGTCTTCACGGTGGAAGTGAACGTGGCTGGGCTTGACCCGGCGCTGGGCGAGGGGGCTTCGAAACGCAACGCCGAACAGGTCGCGGCCGCGACCCTGCTGGAACGGATCAGGGCGGAAGCTGAGGATGAGAGCGATGGCGGATGAAGAAAGCGCCATCAGTACCGAACCCGATGGCGAAATCCGCTGTGGCTACGTGGCGTTGCTGGGCGCTCCCAATGTGGGCAAATCCACGCTGCTCAACAGGCTGGTGGGGGCCAAGGTCTCCATCGTCACGCCCAAAGTCCAGACCACCCGCAACCGTGTGCTGGGCATCGCGGTGACCAGCGGAGACCAGATCGTCTATGTAGATACGCCGGGCATCTTTACGCCTCAAAAGCGTCTCGACCGGGCCATGGTGGCCGCGGCCTGGGGCGGGGCGGCGGACGCCGACGTGGTGGTAGTGTTGGCCGACGCCAAGCGCGGTCTCGACGCCGATAGCGGGCGCATCGTGGCGGGGCTAGCTAAGGCCGGAAGGCGCGCCCTGCTGGCGCTCAACAAGATCGATCTGGTGCGACGGGAAACCCTGTTGCAGCTCAGCGAGAGGTTCAACAAGGAAGGCGCATTCGAAGAAACCTTCATGATTTCGGCGCTGGGAGGCGATGGCGTGGACACCCTGTTGGAGGCCATCCGCGCGCGCCTGCCCGCCGGCCCGTGGCTGTTTCCCGAGGACCAGCTCACTGATATGCCGCAGCGGCTGATGGCCGCCGAAGTCACCCGTGAGAAGGCCTTTCTCCAGCTTCACCAAGAGCTCCCCTACGCCATCGACGTGGAGACCGACAGCTGGAGTGAACAGGATAACGGCGAGGTGCGGGTGGAGCAGACCGTCTATGTGCGCCGCGACAGCCAGAAGGCCATCGTTTTGGGGAAGGGGGGCAGCCGCATCAAGGCCATTGGCTCGGCCGCGCGGGCCGATCTGGAAGAGATGTTCGGGCATAAGCTGCATCTTTTTTTGCATGTGAAGGTAAGGGAGAACTGGCCTGAGAACCGCGCCCATTACCGCGAACGGGGCCTCGATTTCGATGCTTAAGAAGGGCCAGGGAGGGGCCATGGTACGTTGGCCCCAAGAAAAGGTCGGGATGCCGGCCGGTGTTTGCCAATGTCTGATGACTTCCTGATAAAAGAGCGCGGCTAGATGGAATGGCAGGACGAAGGTATCGTGCTGTCGAGCCGCCGCCACGGCGAATCGGCGGCCATCGTCAGTTTGCTCACCCGCGGCCACGGCCGCCATGCGGGGCTGGTGCGGGGCGGCATGGGGCGGCGTCTGCGCGGGATCTATCAGAACGGGAATCTGGTTTCCGCCGCCTGGCGGGCGCGGTTGGAGGAGCATCTGGGCAGTTTTGTCTGCGAGCTGGTGACCAACCATGCCGCCCACCTCCTCGACGATCCGGCGCGGCTGGCGGGGTTGTCCTCGGCCTGCGCGCTGATGGAAACTGCATTGCCCGAACGCGAGCCCCATGAGGATATTTTCGAGGACTTCCTCACCCTTCTTTCCGGACGCGAAGGAGAGGGTTGGGCGGAAACCTATGTGCGCTGGGAGATGAGCCTGCTCGCCAATCTTGGTTTTGGGCTCGATCTTTCCCAGTGCGCCGCCACCGGGGTGACGCAAGACCTGGCCTTCGTCTCGCCCAAGAGCGGGCGCGCGGTCTCGGCCGCCGCCGGGGTATCCTACCGCGACAAATTGCTGACCCTGCCGGAATTTCTCACCGGTTCCGAGACTCATTCCGATTCTGGACCGCCTTCCTTCATGGACGTGGAACAGGGGCTGGCGCTGACCGGGTTCTTTTTGCGGCGCCACGTGTTTGCCCCCCATCACCGGGACGAGCCCCCGGCGCGCGTACGATTTGTTGACCGTTTGCGGGGAATGTCTGCATTATCTGGTATGTCCGGGGATCTGGAAGGCATGGGAGAAAAATGATCAAGAGCGCCACAGCTAACCCCAGAGCCAAGGTCAGCGAGACGCCACTGGCCGAGGCCCTGGGCGAGCGCTATCTCGCCTATGCCCTGTCCACCATCACCTCGCGCTCCCTTCCCGATGTGCGCGACGGGTTGAAACCGGTGCACCGGCGCCTGCTTTACGCCATGCGCCAGCTGCGGCTCGACCCCGACCACGGATTCAAGAAATGCGCCCGCGTGGTGGGCGACGTGATCGGCAAATACCATCCCCACGGCGACACCGCCGTCTATGACGCTATGGTGCGTCTGGCCCAGGAGTTTGCCCAGCGCTATCCGCTAGTGGAGGGCCATGGCAATTTTGGCAATATCGACGGCGATAACGCGGCTGCCATGCGCTATACCGAGGCGCGGCTGACCCGGGTGGCGACCTTGTTGCTGGACGGGCTCGATGAGGACGCGGTGGATTTCCGCGACACCTATGACGGCGAGGAGGAGGAGCCGGTGGTGCTGCCCGCCGGTTTTCCCAACCTTCTCGCCAACGGCGCGGCGGGCATTGCCGTGGGCATGGCCACCAGCATCCCGCCCCACAACGTGGGAGAAATCTGCGCCGCGTTGCTGCACCTCATCAAGTTTCCCAAGGCCACGGCGGCGAAACTGGTGGGGCTGATGCCGGGGCCCGATTTTCCCACCGGCGGCGAGATTGTGGAGCCCCGCGACAGTATCCTCGAGGCTTACGCCACGGGCCGCGGCGGGTTCCGCCTGCGCGCCACATGGCAGGTTGAGAAGCTCTCCCAGGGCCAGTTCCGCATTGTCATCAGCGAGATTCCCTATCAGGTGGCCAAGGCACGGCTGGTGGAGAAAATGGCGGAGCTCATGAACGCCAAAAAACTGCCCATGTTGGCCGATATCCACGACGAATCGGCCGAAGATCTGCGGCTGGTGCTGGAACCCAAGAGCCGCAACGTGACGCCCGAACACCTCATGGAGACCCTGTTCCGCTATACCGAGCTGGAGAGCCGCATCCCGCTCAACATGAATGTTCTGGACAGTGAGGGCACGCCTAGGGTCATGAACCTGCGCGAGGTCTTGCAGGCTTTCCTCGACCACCGCCACGAAGTTCTGGTGCGCCGCACCAAGCACCGTCTGGAGAAGATCACGCGGCGGCTGGAAATCCTCGGCGGCTATCTGGTGGTCTACGCCAATCTCGACACGGTGATCAAGATCATCCGCGACCAGGACGACGCCAAGCCGGCGCTGATGAAACGCTTCAAGTTTACCGAATTGCAGGCCGAGGCCATCCTCGACATGCGGCTGCGGCGTCTGCGCAAGCTCGACGAGGCCGCTATCCGCGACGAACACGAGGCGCTAGAGGCCGAGCAGAAGACCTTGAAGAAACTTCTCAAGGACAAAAAGGCACGCTGGAAGGCCATCGCCGGAGATATCACGGAGCTGCG
>Ga0208278_1000765_pt1 | contig 16817 bp, 13 predicted proteins | sample ETN01SmetaG_FD_185794 | JGI IMG/M metagenome (GOLD analysis project Ga0208278, IMG submission 185794) | Marine microbial and viral communities from oxygen minimum zone, Eastern Pacific Ocean - ETNP2014F12-01SV259 (SPAdes) (version 2) | ecosystem: Environmental > Aquatic > Marine > Oceanic ...
AAATTTTACGTCCACGAAATGGAACTTCGATAGGCGAAAGTGTTTGCCCGGGCAAACTTGCTGCCCTAACCAAGAATGACGTTGTGCGAGGGTCAAGACCCGTAGTAATCCCAGTTGGGGCTGTAATTGTTACCCGAAACTGATTAGCTCTTGCACCACCACCCCTTAAACTAGCTTTAAAGTCATCTATATTAGCCATGATTAACCTCCTACCTCACTAAACGATACGCCGGTTCTAACCGCAATAAAGTTTAGTGTAATGAAATTGATTGATCGAGCGGGTTTAATATAAATGTCACCAATAAATTCACTTCGATCAATAACATCTTCAGTATTATTTGTAGAGTCACAAACCACCTTGAAGTCATATATACCTCGGCGACCTTGAACATCCCTCAAGAAAGGTTCTACCATTGCTCTAAATTGTGCTCTTGTAAATTCATCGTTGAACTCAAAGAGCATATATTTAGCAGCCGTTGCAATTGCCTTTTCAAGTACCAAGAATAACCGTCTTACGTTGATACGGTCAAAGGCACTTGGTTTGGTAAGAGCAGTTTTGTCACCAAAGAGGGTAACACCCTGGCCAGGAAAATCAACAACAGGATTAACCCTTGCCCGATAAAGTTTATCACGATCTGCTTTTTCTGGACTAAATGACAGTTTAATCGCACCACGAACTGCTCCACGATTATAACCAGCTGGTGACCACCAAGGATCAGCAACACCATCAGTGTATGCACAAAGTCCACCAATATCACCATTTAACGGCACATGCCGATATACGTCATTATACTTATCATACATGTATTTGTATCCACTGTCATAAACCATATAAGATGAAGATGGACAAAGGTCATATGCAATTTGTACGTTTGAACACTGTTGGTTAGCAAGAGCAACCCCCACTGTTGCAGAACGATATGGAGAAACAAATCCTACACAATCTTTTCTCTCTTCAACAAGAGCAGTAATCATAGTAACAAAAGTATCCTGACCGGCCTTTGTATCAGCCACACCAGAACTTGGTCCACCTAATATTAAGTTGATATCAAGAGCTTCTACATCTGCAAACTTATCGTATGCAGTTTCAATTTCTCCAGCAGTTACAGAATAATCATCTGTTCCACCAGTTAGTGTATCAATTGTCATTGGAATAACACTTGTATACGCAGAAGTTGTATCTGTACCCCAATTGGAACCACCAGAAATATGATCTGTCCAGTAAATATAATTGGATCCCTTGTGAATAACATCTGGATAATAATTAGAACCACCTTGAGCAGTTTTTGCAACAGGGTTTTTTGACAGGTTTTCCCACACTTCTAGAACACCTTTAGTTCTATTTCCTACCAGATCATTATCATATCCAGTGAGAGCACCTGTAGCATCGGCTATAACAATATGAAGTTCATCATTGTTGTTAGCAGCACGTGCTTCTGATGCCCATGCAGAAGTTCCAGGCGCAGAAGCAAATAAATCATAATATTTCCAACGCCGTCTTATGTATGAATTATCTGCAATATCAGTTTGTAAACCCCTTCCTTGTGGATCATCTTTTAGACGAATTGTTAATACATTAGTGCCTGTATTGATGGCAGTAACTTCATATTCATTCCAATCATCTATTGTAACCAAGCCAGTACTGTCTGAATAGAAAGAGATTAAATCTCCTACATTAAACGCCCACCCAGCTTCATCTGCATTATCAACTGTGATTGAAGTATCGCCTGCACTTGCACTGGCATCATTAACTTGATTAGAACCTGTAAGAAGTTGTTCATATGATGTAGCAGTTGGACACATTTCTACACGCAGCGAATTGCCCCATGTTCCAGCAGAACGAGCAGCCCACTCACCATGAGAGCCCTCTCCAGACGCAAAACTGTCTAAATAATGTTCATCATCTCTAATAAGAATGCCGCTATCTGCACCAGCATTTAATATGCTAGATTCTGCACGAACTACTCTTAGTTGATCGCCATATTGAAGAAAGTTTGCAGCAGTAAACCACCACTCAAAGTTTGACCCATTTGGCTTACCAAATATTTGTACCAATTCTTCCTCTGAACCAATTGAAGTTACCGAACTAACTGGTCCTTTTTGAAAGGGTCCAGCGACAGCAGCGATAGACGTAGCAACAGCAGGAACAACATTGGTAAGATCAATTTCTCTGACATGTACGCCAGGTGAAACTAAGAAACCCATATCCTTACTCCTTTAATCTTAGAGTTATTATCTACAGATATTTATAAAATCTACCTTTTACACAACATTTTTTATAAGTGTTATATCATATAAATAATAACATGAATATTCATTACGAAAAATATAAAAATACGATAAAGAAGGTGTCAAAAAGGAATTACCAAAAACGGGTATTTCTTCTTAACGAGTTTCTTACACAGAAATCTTGTATTCATTGTGGCGAGTCAGAGCATGTCTGCCTGAAATTTTACCCCCACGATGCAGAAATACGCAAGATATCTAAGAGAGTTGGAACTGGTGATGATTGTCGTAAAGAGGTGTTTCATCTAATAGATCAGTCAGTTATTTTGTGTTATAACTGCTACATTAAGAAACATCACGATTTGATTGAATTCATATAAAACGGATAATTTACCAATCTGTCCCATAATCTCGTACCACAGGCGACCAACGAGTACCGTATTCATCAACCATTTCACCTATATTTTCGTCTTCTAGGCCAGTAACCACAAATCCAAATGGGGCCATATCCTGTTCTAGTGCGTCTTGTTGTTCACGCATCATGGTTGCACGAATGTCTATATCTGTTAATTCCTTGAAATATTGTTGGTCACTAGCCCATGCAAATAGGAATAAACAAGATACCAAGTCATCTGTACACCCCTCATCTGCTTCAAATGAACTCCCCTTTACGATAAAGGTGGACAGTTCACTAATAGTATCCAAATCTTCTATAATGAGTTTATTGTCCTCAATCATTTGTTTCAAGTTAGAACACCCCATCTTTTTGACTGCTTTAGTAGTTCTTACCCCCAATTGTGCTTTACCCCCTGAAAACCCTCCACCAAGGACTTGTCCCGCACGACCTCGCATAGAAGCCATCATTAGGTTGTCATACTCCAAATCAAACTGTAAAGTGTTTGCTACCTGTTCCCCTATGTCGTTTACCTCTACCATAACGAATGCTTGATTATATGCTCGTGCAACGTCATATATTTTACTAGGAAATAACAGGGGTTTAATCTCATTATCCCTATATTTTGCGACTAATTTGTATGGTATCTGGGATATATCAATAACTGTAAAAGCAGAATAGTCCCTAGAAGTTCCCCTTGACACATCAACTGGTATGATGTATGTGTGATTTTCTTTGGGTTTTTCGTATTGGTCCAGCCCCGCATTGGATTTTGTTGGCTCTCGATATGTGAGTTGTCTAAGTTTTGCTGGGGTGATGAGTGTATCAATAGAACCCAAAAACTCACATTCAAACTCTGTGTTGAACTGAGATTCAGAGGTGTTCTTAATCGTTTCCTCTTTCCATGCTACATCTCGGCCAGGAATCTCACTCCAATGAACCTCAATGGGAACATAACTATTTCTGCCTTCTTCGGCATCGACCCACATTTTATAAAACATATTCATGCCGTGGGGTGTAGATACGATTATTACCTTACTCGTTTGTCCAGAAGATATAGTGGGATATACTGAACTAAAAAATTGTTCTGCTACATTAGCAGGGACATAAGCGAACTCATCTAAGAAAATAATATTATAGGAACCGCCACGAACGGCACTAGCACTAGTAGACGAAGCCAAAATTTTAGAACCGTTTTCAAGTTCTAAACTTCCTTTGTTCCAAGTCATCACTCCTTGTTGTAACCACTTGGGTAAATGCTCGTATGCTAACTGTAACCGTCCCAAAAGATCACGAGCAGTTGCGGCCTTATTAGCAAGAATAGCCACATTCACTGTTGAGTTAAACAAAACATAGTGAAGTATGTATGCTATAATAATAGTTGATTTTCCAGATTGTCGAGGGAGTTTGCATATGGTGAAACGGTTATTGTGAAAAGTTCCCGCCATTTCCTTTTGAAAATCATAGAGATCAAATGGTATAAGTCCTTTATCCAGAGAAACGATTTTAATGTAATTCTTAATAAAGTAAATCGGGTCTTTCATACAACGGGCATATTCCTTAACCTCTTCCTTTGTCCACTCCTGAGCGACATTGGCCTTTTTGAGATTGGGGTTGCCTAAATAGACCTTATCTGACATTACGTCACTATATCAGGATTAACATTAAAAACCAGTTCCCGATTCCTTAAATGTTGTTCAGCGATATCGTCTTTAGATTGCCCTGTATATGTAACACCGTAATGATTCTCAATCATCCATTTATTTAAAGTAACGCCATGTGGTGCCGTACGGCCGATGGCAAGTTCAGCTACAACAAACTCTCCAAGAATACGACCATACTTTCCCGCTTTATCTTTCTTAGTTCTGAGAATCTGAGTACTTCCTTCGGGAATATATTTCTTGACTATTTCCTTAGCCATAATTCCGTACTTCTTCTCTTCCAAATCTCTTGTGCGGCTCTCTGGTGTATCTATACCATACAACCGAATACGTTGTTTTTTCATCCACGTACCGAAACCAAGGTCGATATCTACATCAACGGTGTCTCCATCAACAACCCTAACAATCTTACATTGATACTCATACATCCGTTTTCCCTTTTAACATTTTTTGTAACTCTGTTGTAGAACCAACAAATAATGCGTTAGTTACATTCTTGGGAGCAGTGTTGGGAACATCCTGTAGTCTTTTCATCTTCTCTTGTAAGTCACCCAACTTTTCAGTAACCTCTGCTACTTGTTTGATAAGATTTCCAGCAACCTCATACCCCCTTGGATGCTCACCTTCCTTTGCAAGCTCCAATATGCCGTCAATTGCCGTTGAGCCCTTCTCAACTAAATTGTAAAATTGCTTTCTTTGATATTCATAATCATCTTGAATATCATCCATATCTTCTGAATACGTGGGTGGAGGAGTCATTACCTCTTGTGATGTGGATGGAAGTTCTTTTAGTGCTTTATCTACACCATCCCACACACCAAGTGCTTTGTCTATTTTTTTAGTCATATTATATAACTACTATTCATCCTCTCCTGTAACTGGATTATAGTCTTTTGCATCTTGGAAGAATGATACTGTTTCATTAAACCCAAAATCATCATCAGCATCAGCAGTTGTTGGACTTGGTGTGATTACAACCCTCTGTTCCCTCTTCGGAGATTGGTCAGGCATATCAGTATACTGATCCGCTTGAACAGTTTTGATAACCTTGCTAGATGTAACAGGCCCGTATAGATAGAACTTAGCAGAAAAAGCTAATGAATATATGATCGCCCTTCTGGTTGTAAAATCCCCCTGATAGTCATCCTCATAACTTATATCATTAAGAATAATAGGTACATCTTTCTTGATACCCATATCTGACATATCGTTAATGGTAACAGTATAGTCTGGTTGAAAATACGGTAGAATTTGTTCTACGATTTGTAACGCATCATCAGACTGTTTTGCAAGAATGTATAAATCAAAATCTATATTATATGGTACAGGCATATATTGAGTATCAAGTTGATCGCTCCTAGAACCCTTTACCTTTTTGAATTTTTGAACACGATTAAGTTTTCTACTAGAATCATATGTGAGACCACTAATCTCAAAACCAATTCGGGGTAGTGTAACAGCAGCTGTCTTAGAAAGGTCTGCATCTTCATTCAGTCGAACAAGAAATTTCTGCCTTGGCCCATATGCAAGAGGAACCTTCATAGTTTGTTGAATTGCTCCATCATTATCCTTACGAACCAACTGAATACTATTAAAAATTGTTCCGAATGAAACAACCACATTACGAATAGTTTCGTGGTAAAAGCTTTGTCCTAACATTAATCTGCGCTCCCTGCATCACCAAATGGATTCGACTCACTGAAGTCTAGTATTGTATCATCCAGCGTATCGAATAACTCGTTTTGAGATGTTTTGTCTGTAACCATATCCCCTATTATATAGTCTTCTGCAATAAGATATTCATTACCAGTTTCAAGCAGAATACTTTCACCAACTGAAGTTGTATCATCTTGGCCAATTATATTATCACCATCATTGGTGGAACTAGCATCTGTACCATTCATAATCAATAAACCAACACCACCTTGGCCATCAAAATCCAATCGTATATTTTCATTGACAGCAGAAGATTGTTCCAAGGTAATCTGGTAAAGAGAACTTACAACCGATAGAGAATCCTCAATCGCATCAATCGCAGCAATACCCGTGTCAATAACTTCAGAGCTGTAATCATATAGGCGACATCTCAACTTATAAACAGGATTATTCTCTAACTGATGGAATGGTTCATCATGGTCAACAAAATTTATCTGAAACAATTTGCCAAGTTTGGGGTGATAAATTGCATCTCCCTCATATGGCCTGTCAGAATCAGTTGCATCTGTTTCATTAATGATATAAAATACCTCTCCTTCTAACTTAGAAGAACTGTCTAGTGTACCAGATTCTAATAAGATAGACCCAGAAGATGTTGAATCTGTTCCTGTCTCAATCTGAATTTGTTTTGTCTTCTCTTGAAAACGAGTTTTACTAACGACAAAAGTTGCTTCACTTAGATTTTGCAAACCAAACTGATTCATCAATTCTTGTTCACCAGCATACCCCCCGCCAGAATCTTCCATGTACATTTCTATTGGGGCTTGTGTATGAAATTTCGCAAGAGAATCATCCCCCATAAAAGTGTCTTCAGCAACAGCAGTCCTATCCAGATAATATACATCATGGCCGTAAATCTGAATAGCCTCTGCAACTAAATCGCTGTATAGATTTTGTTCTGTTGCAACAGCAGTTGCACCACTTGTATGGAAATGTTTGTTGACAGCCATATTATCCTACCATATAATCCACAGGGACTTCAAACATCAATTGCATTTCTTCTTCTAATTTTTGTTGTTCGTCAAGTGCTTGGGTATAAATGGTTTCTCCCTCCATTGTGACACCACCTAACATCGCAACTCCACTGAATTTTGATAAGTTTGCTCCCCACTGTTTTTTAATTAAAGTTGTAGCATATCTTTTAAGGAATATATCATCATAAATGTCTGTATATGTTGTTGGGTCAAGTTTACGATAACACTCTACAATAATATAATCACTATCGGCAGTAAAATCATTTGCCCAATCTGCATCTATATACAAACGGTTTTGGTGTTGATTAAATCGTAGCGGAACTTCGCCAACTAGAATATGTTCCAACAAATCAAGATTGTCCATCGCCATTTGATATTGTATAACAGAGGTTGAGGAAAGGTCAAATAGGTCATTTAGACGTAACTGATAACGGATATCAAACATACTGCCGCCACCACCTGTATCTGTAAAAGGCCAAACCTGTATTACAGACACTACAGCGCTAGGTAAGGGAATATAATTATTACCTTCTAAAAAATCAGCAGTGATTGAATTATCTACTGTATCAGTGCCAGTAGTTGTTGTGTTTGCTCGAGCTCGTGTGACCTCAGCAGTAGTTATAAGATGCTTAAGATACATCTTCTCAATACCATCGTAATGATACTGAGCAAAATACTGTAATGCTTCGTCTATTCTGTCATCGGCTTGATCATCTGATATATTAATATCAATGACACCATCACCAAGTGCTCTTAGACAATAACTTTTAAATGTTGCTTTAGTTGTGGGTACAGCCATGAATATATCCTTTTTATATATTTATAATATTTCTTTTATTATAACACTAGGACCAAACTCAACACCCACTCCTGTTGTTTATTTTTCTTCTGCTATTTTTTGCAACAAAGATTTAATCTCATGCATTTCACACTTTAAATGATTAATCTCTCTCGTTGTTTCCCTTATTTCATCTCTGTGTCTTTGTGCTTCATCAGCCCTTTTCTTCGCAACCTCATATGCTTGTGTATTTGTGTTGAGTATCGCTTTAGAAGTATTATCTCTCACTAAATCTGTATGTCCTTCAACCTTTAAATACTTATTGTTCATTTTATATCCTTATGTCGCCAATGCTAAAGCCCTTAAACTCTTTATCCTTGGCGGCCTTGCTGAATTTGTTGACATCATCACAATTTTAATTTGGAACGAAATAAACTCTGATAATGCAGTACCAATACCATCATCTGTAACACCAGCAGTATATTCATATTCATTAAACTGGTCTAAGGTTAAAGATGGATTAACTGATACATCTGGGCCGCCGGAACCATCAATTGAAACAGTAGAGTCTGGATTGAAAAATTCATAAGGCAGTTCATCAAAATCAGAAGCATCATCTACACCCAAAGTTTTATACAAGAGTTTAATATCAGCTGCATTGTCTCTATTAGCGTCCAAAAGAACTCTTATAGATGTGGCAGGTGTTTCAAGAGTAATTTTTTTGGTTAAATATATTGCTGCATTATTATCACCATCTGGTTCTGTTAATGAATTATATTTTGTTGTCGGATATATATCCCCCTGTGCATCAATTTTATTAATTCTATTATGAACAGTAACAAAAGACATTCTCTCCGTATCTATAACAGGAGACAAACTATCAATCTTACTTGATAAAGTCATCGGCACCACAAGAGATTTAGAACCGCTCATCTCATTTGTTTCATTAATTCCAGATGCAATTATGTTTGTGGTATCCCAATAATGATTATCATTTAATGGAACAGTTATAGCATTAGCAGCACTGGTTTGAACAAAAGATTCTTCACTTCCACTTGGGCTTGTTCCTGTGGTATTTCTAACTGTAGAAGTTAAAGTTGTTCTATTTGGCACCATCGTACCGATATTTGTAGTTGAAACATCATACTGATAATTTTCTGTAAATGTGACATCAGACCCACCAAACGTAGCAGAACCACCAGAACCATCAACAACAGGTGTCGTTGAAAGTGTTATAGTATAAGAATCGATATTGATATTTGTTATTGTAGTGTGTGTTTTATTAATTTCTGTCAACGGCACTTTATGAATCTGATATAGTTTTACCGTTGCACCATTAGCATGAGCAGCAGCAGTAGTGCTGTTTGTTCCACGGGTTGCACCTGTTATGGCTTCGTCAGAAATTGATGTATATTCAATAATTTCATCATCAATCATTATGAGCCATTTTAATGACGTAGCTAATTGGGAATATTTTCCACTAGTATCATCAAAGTTTGTTCCACTTGTTAAAGTAATAGACGTTGCGGCCGCAGTAATAGCACCATTAAGAGTTGTCTCTGCACCAGAAACCACACTAGCAATAGTTACATTATTATCGCTGTCATACAATTGGTGATTGGGTTGATTCACTAACAGGGTAGTACTAGCGTCAGTCATTTCAAGGGGATGTGCCTTGAGTGTTTTTATAACAGGTAGAGCTTTGTTCTGTAATGTTACCGAACCCGCAGCAGTGATATCAAATTCTGCACATTTAAGACTAAATTTTAAATCCTGTGTATGTGATGCATTCCAAGTACGGTTGTTAGATCCTTTAAATAATACTCCAACATGTGGTTGTTCTGAAACTTCATTTCCATCAGTATCTTGAGTGCCCAAATCAGAAATCCAAACCTTATATTCGATACTATCTGATAAGAGACATAAACAATACTCAAATCCATGTTGTAAATAAACAAGCGAGGGGAATGTGAATGTTGTTGCAGTTTTAGCGTCAGTTGATGTATTAACTTCTTCTGGCAACAAAACCTTTCGTCCAAACGGAAGAATCATCGGGCCAGGATATCCATTATCAACATTTCTTAATTCTAATATTACTGGATAATTGTCATCCTTATGACTAAAGAAAATGTCACAAGAAGTTACAAAATGTCCTGTCTGATCTCCACTATTTAATTTTGATTCATCAGCAACAATAAAGGTTTGAGCCAAGGGGTCAGATTCGCCATCATTGTCGTCGTCGCCGCCCCACTCCTGATGATGCTGCACCAGAGCTCCTATGCTTGTGCTACTTTGACTAACACCTGAAGTTCTCATTACCGCATTTCTTACCGCATGAATTGTTTCTTGTTGAGTATCTAATGTACCCACAGCAGACCATACTGTAGATGCAAATGTTGTTCTTGGAATCAACTCATTAGTGCCATCGCCTACTTGTAAGTTTTTAGAATCTGAGGTTATAATAAATTCTATATCACCAGTTTGAAAACGAGGATTTCCTTGAATTTTTGGATCAGGTATAACAAAGGTTCCGTTCAACCTTCCAATAGCATCGGTTACTAATTGACTACCAGCTACAGGGGTATCAGCGCTTGAAAATCCAGCATCAGGAGTTACATGAGCACCTACAGCTTGTTTATCAAAGAAAATATAAACCTTAGTATATGGTTTTAATCCATAAGCTGTAAAAGCAATAGTTTTCTCTCTGCAATAAGGAATTGCAGTTAAAGATACTGTAGAAGTGCCTTGGCTTACATAGTCAATCTGCTCAACAATTTCTGTAAGTGTTCCAGTTCTTGACTGAGTGGTTGCGTTAAAGCTCCGCATTACCATAGTGATATTCTCCTAGAATGTTCTATCATGTTCCATCATCTCGCATCACTGTGCCGGACCAAGTGGTTTGCCAAGAATTCCATACAGTACCTAATTGGTTGGCATTTGCTTGTAGAACAGCATCATAATTACCTTCAACATTAATAATCAAATCTGGAAGAAGGTCTACCTCAAACCAATTATCTTGTGATGGATCAAGATCAACTACACCCTGCCAAGAAGAAGTTAAGAAAGGAGCAACACGTTCAATAGTAGTGCCATATGGTTGTTCAGTTAAAACAACCTCAGTATATGGTAGTGTTAGAAGATCACCCGTTTTCTGATATCCAGCCGATGTTCTTTGTGCGTCTGTTGTTGCGACTTCTTCTAAATCTGCACTCTTTGTTTTATGTATTGCTCTTAATTCTCCATACATAAAATCCATTGAACATTTATAATCAACATGAGCAACATCGCCAACCCTATGGCCATTAAAATTATCAACAACAAATCCAGATTTAAATCTATTCAACCCATTAGCATCAGTAACCTCAAATGTTGCAGCATTTTTTTCCAAAAGATTAAGTGTTGTTATTTGTTCAATAGTATTAAGGCGCCTATCAATTTTACCAATATCTTTCATGGTATATCTTTGATGTCTTTGTCTTTTAACTATAACATCTTCAGGTTTAAATGTATAAGCAGGAATTTCAAGGTCACATAATTTCATCCCATCTGTCTTAGCATCTGGTGGAACGGGTGTTTCCGCTGAGGGCCCTTCTGTAATAGTTATAATACCTCTGTCACTCATATATACAGCGGCCCGTTTGTTTAAATAAAATTCAATATCAGACTGAATATTAGAGCCGGGTTTACAAACATCTGCTGTTGATGAACCTGTGCCGTCATATTGTCTACTATAAAAATCGAATGAATTGCTTGTAATTTGATCAACCGTTTCTAATGTTGCTGATGAACCTGTAATATCTTCAATTCTAGGTCTAAAATCATATGTATCAGCAAGAGGGAATAATCCTTGTGGTGCTAAACTATCAGGATCAACCTTAGTAGCATTATATTCAGGAATATCTTGACGTTCCATTTGATAAGCAATATCGGAATATGAATCAACCGTCATCATATCACCAGAAGAATGTTCTAGATAATCATAGACAATCAATAATCTGCCTGTCGGAGCAGCTTGTTGAGGTTTTCTAACAATTCTAGATATATCATAATAATTGTCCCGTTGGCCTGTATCAAAATAAAAATTACTTTTTACATCTACACTACCAGTAGCAAGTGAAGATATTGTTGCGGTTGCACCAGAAGATTCACCAGTTATTGTTTCTGAAGCAGTAAAATCACTAACGCTTGTTAAAACATAACTCATGGGAGAAACAATATCAATTGTTCTGCCAGTTGCTGCAGAAGAGTCACCTGTAATTATTTCTCCTCTTGTAAATGTTCCAACTACACTTGTTAATGTTAAAGTTGGAGCTGCAGCATCTGTTGAAGCCTCTTCTGAATCAAATACTGCAGCGACATTAAAAGCATCTGCACGGCCTAGAGAAATATCAATATCAGAAGAGCGAGTACCATATGCACCATCAGCATCAGTTGCAAGAACTTTGAGTTGTTTCATAAGTTTTGTTGTTTTAAGTTTTGAACTAACAGATGTTTTTAAAAGTGTTGCAGTTAGTTTAACCTTTGCAGCATTACCAAGAACAGTATTATCCGTAATTGTAAGTGTTGCACTACCAGCACCACTCAGAGTATCAGCAACACTAACAATGTCACCGGCCGAACCTGTTCCACCGCCAGCGGTAAGAATAGACATAGTGTAATCTTTTTCTGCGTGTGAAGCAAATGTTTCATTTGATCCAGCACCAAAAGTAACAACACCAGAAGCATTAGTGGTCCCTACAAATTGTCTACGAACAGTATACTGCGTGTCGCTTGCACCACTGTTAGATGTTGTTAAAAGGGTTTTAATAACTCTTTTTGGTAACTTGAATAGGGCCCTATTTTTCTCAGCGTCTTGTAATTTTGCGCCTTTTGGTGTTTCTAAAGAAATAATTTCTCCATCTTCTGCTACAATAACACCATCCTGACGAACAGTACTTTCTTCTAAGAGAAGGGACTCTAAACCAAGGGAACTCCAAGTAACAAAATCAGCAGTAAAATCTTGACCTGCATCATCATCAGCCATATAAACTTGTCTAAAGTCATAAAATTGATAAGTCTTAATACCACCTGTTGCAATTGTAATATCAGTATTACCAGAATCTTCTATAAGACCACTTGTTTCAGCAGAATCAGAAGCAATTAGTTTTTCCCCAGCAGTAAAAGTACCAACAACATTTGTAAGATTAACTTTTGTTCCACTTGTATCAGAAGCATAAACATATCCCGTTGCACCAGAAGTATTACCCTTGAGATGCACACCGCCATTAGTGTGAGTTGCAATAAGTGTCGGTGACGGTGTAGCACTTAATGTAAGAGTTGTAAATGGACGAATATCAAACACATACAATTTGTATATTGATTCTGTATTTCCTGATGTTGCTCCAGCAACACCAGAATGATATTCTATCGCTCGAGCCCGTCCAATACCAATTAATGTTCCGTTTGCTGAACCTCTTGTCGAATTAAACGTATCATAAAACTGTACGGTTTTATATGCTGTTGCCTCACCTGTAATTGGAGTAATATCGGGAGAACCATATATGTTCGTTATATAACTATAGTTCCCCATATCAAAAATTGAAATACCAGCATTAACAGTATCAAACTCTCTTGACTTATTAATATCTTTGATGGTAGGAGAGGTTTTTGTAAGTTCAAAGCCATTTATATATGCTTTCCCCAACGAAACCTTTAAAGAGAGCAATGATGTGCTTGCAGTATTGCTATCATTTGTTGTCGCACCGGCCGTATATCTTCCCAACCTATTATTATTAGTGACACTTTCAGATACTTCAAACTGAAACGGTTTTACTGTATAATTACCAGATTCATCATGGGTACGTTTGGCCATTTCTTCTGCTAAGTGATTATAATTTGTCGATCTTCCCTCTCGTTGGCCAACACCGCCCGTCACACTTACAAGTGTAATAAAATCAGCTCCAACATCACTAGAGGTTTTGGCTAAAGTAAGAGTCATTGTAAGTCTATGACCACCTTTAGCGGCAAAATTAGCACTGCCCGTTGCGTTATCTAAAAGTGTCGTATCATCTTCTGGTGTTGTAATGTCTTCAGAAATATCAAAACCAACTGTTCCTGTATAATCAGTAGTATACTTGTCTAATACCAAGGTTTGTTCTGAATTCGCAACAAAAAATCCACGTACATAATACACGCCACTATTAACATGATATGCTATACCAGTTCTAGATGCAGGCCCAGTTGCACTTGCAAGTTCAGCCGCCGATGATCCAGCAGATACACTAAATGCTGAAGTATAAGTTGTTACTGAAGCAACATCTGCGGCATATGATAATGTTGAATGTTGTACTGCAACATCGGCCGTAATGTTTTCTCCGTCTGCAAATACTTCAGTTTCATAATCGGAACCAGACCTTTCATACGACAAATATAAAACTGATTGGTCTGTAGTTGTTGCAACATCATATCCAACAACTTTAGCAGTAACACCAGTTGTTGCACCAGTAATTATGACAGGAGTGGTTGCGTTATAATATTGTGAGGGGTCAATAATTTCGGATGCAAAACTACTTGCAAGTTTTAAGCTTGGATAACGTTGAAGTCGGCCATTGCCAGGAATAACAACAGCACCTTCCTTAAAAATATGACTACCGTGTTTTTCAATCTGACTCTGTAGAGCACTCTGTAACTGTGTAAGTTCTCTTCCTTGAATAGCAAATCCGGGCCTAAATAAAATTCTATGAAAGTTTTTACTGTCATCATAATCATCATAGTAGGGTGCGGCATTAAGGTTTGTCTTTTGTACCATATTAGAATTCCACTATAATTTTGATATCTTCTGTTTGATCTGTAGCTCGAGAAATGGGTGATCTGTTTTCAGTATATATAATATCCCCACTATCTGGTTGTAACTCTGGGTTAGCGTATCCATCTGTGAAGGTTAATGTATATCCGTTTGCAAGAGTTACCGCTGAATCAGCAGAGGCATCAGGGGTTCCTACCGCAGATGAAGTTGCACCAGTAATAGCATTTTCTCCACTAAACGCAGTAAAATCTCCAGTACTACTATTTGTACCATAATCTCCATATCTCTCTTGTTGATAATAGAGAATAGAGTTGGTGCTGTCCCACTCAACAACCTTTCCTATAGAACCAGTTGTTGTTTGGGTTATTTTTTCATCGTCTGAAAATGTTCCTGTTACACTCGTTAATTTAGCTGCATAGGTTTGACGAATTGTTGAGTCTGATGCAACAGTTGATGTACCATAGGTTGTTGGGTCTGCGGCAATTGATATGTTTCTAAAATCATTACCTGTTAAAAGGTCATCTCTTTCTGCGCCAATAAACAGGGTATTCATCATTACATAGTGTCCACCCAACTCTTTAACTGCGTCATAACCATGTCCATTTTTAGGGCTGATAACAACTTGAATTGCTCCACCAGAACCACCATCTATATCATTAGAAGTTACCGCACCTGTTAAATCAGTACCAGTAAACACAGTGTCATCTGAGAGGTTTGTAGTACCATAAGTATATGCGGCACCGGCAGCATAAATGGTTGTATCTGTTCCATCTGTCAATCCAAATGATGCAATAGCACCACTGGAAACTATGAACTTCACAATTGCTCCAGAATTTGTTCCGGCACTAGTACCATCTCCTTGTATGGCGGTATAGTATGTTCCATCTTCATACCCAGAACCAGCGGTTATAATAAGAGATTCGATTTTACCGTTTGTTGCAGCCGCAGATACCGTAGTGTCTGTACTAACCGGCATAAAATCAGTTGTCAAAAACTTTGTCTGCTCTGCTGCGGTGACAGTATACATATATTTCAGTATATATCCACCCTGAGCAAAAGGAGAGGTAGACTCTGAACTTGGTTCAGTACCAGAATAAGCGGTTCCAGCATTATTGTCAATAACTTTATATATGCGATTATCTGAAGTTCTAAAGAAGAATGTGGAATTATAAAGGTTTGATGCACCAGATGTTGTTAAATTTGATGAACTTATATTGTCTTCATACATATCATATGTTGTCGAATTTGCCCAATCCCGCCGAGGAATAGCATAAGAAACATCTGTAGATGCAATACTTTTTCCAGCAGTTGTTTGGTCCCAAACATAAAACTCACTCGATACATCATCTGCTGGTGTTGGAGGTATGTCATCTGTTCCACCACTAGTAGCCGCTGTGAATGGCGTTGCTTTTCCAAACAACATATAATACGCTGTTGCTGAAGCTTCTGAAAAGGACTCATAGAACTGAGTCGCATTATGTTGTTTGAATTTTTCTGTAATGATTGCGGTCATATTTTTGATTCCTTAGTCTTTTATTTATTTATAAGACTAACCTAACTGATTACGTTGTTATTCATCTTCTTCTGGTATTGGAAAAGCTTCTTTAATGTCTGTAATTTTATTTAGAGCATCTTCCATTTCTAATGTTAATACTGTACCAGCAGCTTTTAATGAATCAAATTCTTTAAACATCAAGTCAAGGATATCGCCAACAGTGTTTTCGAAACTGTTATCTTCGCCAAGTTGCTTGATATATTCACGTTTGCGTAAATCACGATGGTTATAAAGGTCATCGCCGGGTTCAGGATCAGGCGTTGGAGGCAAAGCTGGCCCAATACGATTTTCACGTTGCCAACTGCCATCGACATATTCCAGCGGTCCCCAGCCTAAATATCGTGGGCCTTCACCAACAACAGGCTCTAAAACCTGTTGGATGAAATAAACTTCGCCACCTTCATCATGGATCGGGTCGCCCACTTTTACATTGGTGCTCCAACCGCCATCAGGTCGTTTTACTTTACTTAAATTCTTATGCTCGCTGATTTTATCGTGAGCTTCGTTTTCGATTATGTACATTTGTTTTACCTCGCTTTAACCGGTGTTTCTGATTTGTTGACTGTTGGTGTGCCCCACACGCCATAAATAAATGTCTGGCCTGAGTTGTTATAAGACGTGCCACTATGTCTGATTTTTATGCCATTAGAAAGAATGTCCATATAATTTCCAGTAGCCTCCGCACCATTGCCATCAAAATAAAGTCTTTCATTTGCTCCATTAATACTT